>ERZ650305.584-NODE-584-length-14485-cov-9.947263_pt1 | contig 14485 bp, 9 predicted proteins | sample MGYA00376241_ERZ650305 | MGnify/ENA primary metagenome ERZ650305 (study PRJEB26733, sample SAMN07839276) | wastewater metagenome | biome: urban; feature: artificial channel; material: waste water | place: USA: North Carolina | collected 2016-02-25 ... | reverse complement strand
CGGATTTGGCAGAAATGCTGGAATTGAGCAATGCCGCCAAGCGGGTGTTTTTTGGCGAAATTCAATGTGTGGATGATTTGGTCAGCCATATTGTGCGCCAAGCCTCGCCTTCTACACTGCGTTCGCTGGATTTTCCGCACATGAAAGCCCAGCTTGATGTGTTGCTGCCCACCTTGGCGCACGCACTGAAGTTGCGAAGAGGCAATGCGCCTGTGCGCAAAAGTTTCCATGCCTTGTTTTACGGTTCGCCCGGCACGGGCAAAACGGAGCTGGCACGGCTGTTGCCAAGCTTGCTGCGTCAAGCAGGTTGGCCAAAACCGCAACTTTACGAGGTGCCCATTTGCGAGGCAGATGGCAGCGCCATGGATGGTGTGGCGCGCTTTCAGGCATTTTTGTTGGCCCAGCAGTTGCTGAGTCATACGCCCAATGCTGTGCTGATGTTTGACGAAATCGAAGATGCTTTGCCTGATCACTATGGCGATCGACGGCGGCGCAGCGGCCAGCACAAAGGTTTCATGAACCATGTGCTGGAAACCAGCCCGGTGCCAACGATGTGGATCAGCAACCATGTTACGCATATTGACCATGCGTTCTTACGCCGATTTGCCATGCCGATGGAAGTGCCGTTGCCACCGGCTGAGGTGCGCCAGCGCATGGTGGACCGCTGCCTGAAGCGATATCGAGTCAAGCTCAGTGATGAGACTCGCCAGCGCCTGGTGGCGGATGAGGCATTGATGCCTGCCATGTTGGCGGATACCGCTCGTTTGGTGACCTCGCTGCCAGAGCGAGATCACGATGCTGGGTTTTTGCGATTGCTGACCAATAAAAAACGCCTGCTTGGTGAAGATGACCTGCCTGATGCCGATGTGATTGAGGATGGCAAGGCGGGTGCATCGTCAGCGCTTGGCGCATCAGTAGCCTGCCATGCGCTGGGCAAGGGGTTTGATCCAGCCTATGTCAATTTGGCGGGGAGCTGGTCGGTGGATGAAGTGCTGACGGCACTCCAGCATCAGCACTCCGGGCGTCTGTGCCTCTATGGGCCTCCAGGAACAGGCAAGACTGCATTGGCTGCACATATTGCGCATACCTTGGGCATGCCGCTGCTGGTAAAAAGCGCCTCCAGCCTGCTGGATCGCTATGTGGGCGGCACAGAAGAGCTGTTGGCTAAAGCCTTTACCGAAGCCCGTGAGCAAAATGCCGTGTTGTTTTTGGACGAGGCTGACAGCTTTTTGCTGAGCCGGGCCGGCAGCTCGCACCGCTGGGAAGTGACACAAGTCAATGAATTGCTGCAACAGATTGACCAGTTTGATGGCGTGCTGATTTGTGCCACCAACCAATTTGCCCAATTGGATGCAGCAGTGCATCGCCGCTTTGATTTCAAATTAGAGTTTTGCCCGCTGACATCGGCTCAGGCATTGACGCTATTTTGTCAGGTATGTGATTGCCAGATGAACGATCTGCCTGCCGAAGTGATGGCTCGTCTGACGACATGCTCGACTTTGACACCAGGAGACTTTGCTGTAGTCAGCCGCCGTCAGCGTTTATTACGTGCAGAATGGACTGCTACACGCTGGATGAAGGAACTGGAGGCTGAGTTGGCGACACGCGGTGACGCCGGCGCACGCAAGATGCGTTTGGGGTTTATTTGAGTTGTAAAGCTTTTTTAACTTGACGAATAGTGGCGCTGGCCAGACCAGCGCCAGTTGCCTGATACCACTATCGCTTCAACATGGAACACACTATGCACGCAGACGACCCGATGAACAACAGTGTTGATGACTGGATCAGCATTCTGGAAGGCGTGGATCAAGACACCCTGGACGTGCTCGGGCATATTCCTGCAAGCCCGGCATCGATTGGTCACGTAGAGTTGCTGAAAAAATTGGGGCGTGAAACTCGCCAGGGTGAAAAGCGTAAGTTACAACGCCATACATTGACCATGGCCAACAACCAGCTTTGCTTGCGTCAGGGCGACGCCGGCAAAGGGCAGTCGATGTCTTTATGCCCGAATCTGCGCCAGGCGCTGGATTTGCGTGAACGGGCGCACAATGGCAAGGCGTTGGTGGAGCCAGGCAATTCGTTGGCGGCTGCGTTGCAGGCCGAGGTGTTGTTGGCAGGTTTGCCAGATGAATGGCTGGTGGGGCGGCCAGAAACGATTCGGCAATTGGCGCACCCGGCTGATCCGTTGGTGGCGATTGTCAGCGAAACCTACCCCCGTCTGTCGCCGGAAATCATGCCGGGTGTTTTTCCCGCCTTGGCGGAGGCCTTGGCAAAAAACCAAAAGCTTGAGCTGACGTACACCTTATTCGATGGGCGTGTGCGCAATCAGGAGCCCGTGTCACCGTTAGCGTTGCTCAAGCGTGGGCCAATGTTTTATTTGGTGTGCCGCAAACCGAACAGCAAACAACCGGGCGAATTTGCTTTGCGCGAAATTGCCCTGTGCCGTATCAGCCGGATTGTCGTGCTGGAAAAACCGGCTGAACGGGGGGATTTTTCCTTGCAGGCGCATCTGGCCAGCAATCAGCCTTATTTTTTGCGTTCGGATGCCACGCTTGCCATCAAGCTACGGGTGTTTGGTAATACCCGCCATCATTTGTCTGACACTCCGCTGGCGGCAGATCAGCTGGTATACGATGGCGATGATCCCGATTCATGCATGTTGACCGCATCGGTGATGGATTCTGACATGTTGCGTTGGTGGCTGCTGGCCATGGGGCCACAGGTGGAAGTGCTGGAGCCAGTGAGCCTGCGCGAGGAAATCCGCAATATGCTGCAACAGGCCTTGGGGCGTTATATTTGAGAGCCTGCCGATTTTTTTCAAAATCAAGCCTATAGGCTTCCTACTTTCGCAGGTGCTATTCCTAAATGACGGTAAAGGCAGCACACCGCTGTGCCATGCAGGGGGGACATCCCCCCGCACGTTACCCCCTACCTCGCCCCCAGCAGCTTCTCAATATCCTCCTTGCCAATCGCCCCCGGCACCAGTTGGCCGTTCGGGAAGATCAGAGCCGGGGTGCCGCTGATGCCCAGTTGCTGGCCCAGGGTTTGCAGTTTGGCAATCGGGGTGTCGCAGTCGCCTGCGCCTTGCGGGGCGATGCCCTTGCGCATGAATTGTGTCCAGGCTTCTGCGCGGTCGTTGGCGCACCAGATTTGCGCGGATTTGCGCGGGGCGTCGGGGTGCAGTTCAGCCAGCGGGAACAGGAAGGTATAGATCGTCACGTCGTCCAGCTGGGCCAGGGTGGCTTCCAGTTTTTTGCAGAACGGGCAATCCGGGTCGGAAAACACCGCCAGCTGGCGACGGCCCTGGCCGCGCACTTCTTTGATGGCTTGCTCCAGCGGCAGTTGCTTCCAGTCCACTTTGGAGAGCTGGTTCATGCGTTTTTCGGTCAGGCTTTCGCGCTTTTTCACGTCGATCAGCTCGCCCACCAGCAGGTGCTCGGCGCGGGCGTCGGTGTAGACGATCTGCCGGCCTGGCATCACCACTTCATAGACGCCCTTCATTGAGGTCGGCGCAACGCTGAGCACTTTGCGCTCGGGAAACTGCTTGGCGAAGGCTTTTTTTACCGCGTCGCTGTCGTCGGCAGCCTGGGCGGTGCAGGCCAGCAGGGAAAAGCTGGCCAGGGCCAGGGCAAGGGGGCGGAAGGAAAAGGTCATCAATACACTTTCAGCAGACAGTCAGACAGTCTGGGACCCATTCCGGGCGCCAGGGTTCAGCGCGTGATTGTCCGCCGCACGGGGTGAATATGCAATTGCCGTGCCGTCATGGGCCTGGGCTGATGCCTGCGCTGACGGTGAGGCTGGCAAAGCCGCCTGGCTTGCCCAGCGTGATTGACCTTAAGCCAAGCCCAAGGCCATAGTGCGCCGATTGTCACATTCCGTCCGCCCGGCGCGGACTTTCATCTTGCAGGAGCCTTCACCGTGAGCATTTCTTTCAGCAGCGACGTGATCATTGTGGGCGCCGGCCCGGCCGGCCTGGCGCTGGCGTGCGCGCTGGCTGACGCCGGCATTCGCAGCCTGGTGCTGGAGCAACAGCCGGCTGCGGCGCTGGCGCAGCCGCCGGAAGACGGCCGTGATATTGCACTGACCCACCGCGCCCGTCGCATCATGAGCGAGCTGGGGGTGTGGCGGCATCTGCCGGCGGATGACATCGCCCCCTTGCGCCAGGCGCGGGTGAGCAATGGCGATTCGCCGCGCGGACTGGTGTTTGACGGTCAGGCCGATGGCCACGAGCAGCTGGGCTGGCTGGTGCCCAATCACCGCATCCGCGCCGCCTGCCACGCCGGGGCCATGGCGCGCGGCGAGGCGATTCAGCTGATTGGCGAGGCGCGGGTGACGGCGCTGACGCGCAGCGCCCAGGCCGCCACGGTGACGCTGGCCGACGGCCGGCTGTTCAGCGCGCCGCTGGTGGTGGCGGCTGACAGTCGGTTTTCCAGCGTGCGGCGCATGGCCGGCATTGGCGCGCGCTCGCTGGATTTTGGCCGCACGGCAATTGTCTGCCGCATGGCGCACGCCCAGCCGCACGACGGCGCCGCGCACGAGTGCTTTTTGCACGGCCACACCCTGGCCATTCTGCCGATGGCCGGCCAGCAATCATCGGCGGTGTGGACGGTGAAAAGCGACGGCGCCGACGCACTGATGGCGCTGGACGACGCCGGCTTTGCCCTGGCGGTGGAACAGGCGTTTGGTCGCCGTCTGGGGGCCATGCGCCAGGCCGGCGCGCGCCACGCCTACCCGCTGGTGGCGGTGTACGCCGAGCGCTTTTGGGGGCCGCGCTTTGCCCTGGTGGGCGATGCGGCGGTGGGCATGCACCCGGTGACGGCGCACGGCTACAACTTTGGCCTGTATGGGGTGGAAACCCTGGCCAAACAGCTGGCCAAGGCACGCAAGGCCGGCCGTGATCTGGGCGAGGCGCGCGGGCTGGCCGCCTATGCCCGCGAACACCAGCGCGTCACCCTGCCGATTTATCTGGGCACCAATGTGGTGGTGAAGCTGTTCACCGACGACCGCGCGCCGGCCAAGGCGCTGCGCGAAGCGGTGGTGGGGCTGAGCAATCTCTTGCCGCCAGTGCGCGCCGCCGTCACCCGCCAGCTGACCGGCCGCCCGGCCCACGGCCTGTGGCGCGCGCTGGACGCCCTGCCGCTGCCGCCCTTGCCCAAGCTGCCGCTGCCGCGCTGGTTGGCGTAAGAGCCGCTCACAACTCCCCCTGGCGTGGTGGTGTGACCTTGCCGTACTTGTTGTACTGTCTACGGTCATGCCTGGCCAGGCGCACTTCGCCGGGTTTGGTGAGCGACGCTAAGCACGGCTCGGGCGTTTCCTGCGCTGGCGCAGCCTGCTAGACTTTGCGGCTGTCTGTTTGTGTAGGAAACACCCGATGCGCATCACCCAACGAGAACTCACCGCCTTGCTTCGCCTGTTTGGCAATGGCAGCCTGAAAACCAAGCTGGCCGCCCTGGTGGTGGTAATCAGCGCGGTGCTCGGGCTGTTTTATACCGGCACGGCCGGCGGGCAGGGGGTGATTGAAGGCCGGGTGGTCAGCGTGGCCGATGGCGATACTCTCACCGTGCTGGCCTTGGGCAATAGCCCGGAAAAAATCCGCTTTGCTTTTATCGACGCCCCGGAAAAAACCCAGCCGCACGGCCAGGCCGCCAAGCAGGCGCTGTCGGCGCGGGTGTTTGGCCGCCAGGTGAAAGTAGAAGTGGTCGAAAAAGACCGCTATGGCCGCCATGTCGGCCGGGTGTGGCTGGATCATGTGGACGTGAATCTGGCGCAGGTGCAGGATGGTTATGCTTGGCACTATGCCCAGTACGCCAAAAAAACCAGTCGGGCAGTGATTTTGCCGCCTACGAGCAAGCCCAGCAGTCTGCCCGTCAGCAGCATCTGGGCCTGTGGGCCGACGCCATGCCCACGCCGCCGTGGGATTATCGGCGCAGCAAGCGTGAAGAAGACGGCCGCTGAGCTAAGAGCGGCTAACAAAACCCCCGCCGCCCGTGCCGTGCGCCTGATCAGGGCACGGCCACCCCAGGCTGGCAAGACCAGTTACCCAACTTGTCACCCCGCCCTGCGCACTGCAAAGCAAGTTTCCACCGGTTTATTTCCACCCCGTGACAAGTCGCTGTTTTATCAGTGCATGTCGCCTTTAGACAGGCTGGCATGCATCTTGTTGTTGCCCTGGCTTGATGCTCTGAGCTTTTCCCGCCACGTATAAAGGACAACAACACGAGATGGAGACTTTCTACAACGTGATGCGGCGTCAGGGGGTGACCCGTCGCAGCTTCCTCAAATTTTGCAGCTTGACGGCCACTTCGCTGGGCCTGAGTTCGGCTTTTGTGCCCAAAATTGCCCACGCGCTGGAAACCAAGCCGCGCGTGCCGGTGATCTGGCTGCACGGGCTGGAGTGCACCTGTTGCACCGAATCGTTCATCCGCTCGGCGCACCCGCTGGCCAAGGATGCCATTCTGTCGATGATCTCGCTGGATTACGACGACACCATCATGGCGGCCGCCGGTCATCAGGCTGAAGCCATCCTGGAAGAAATCCAGCAAAAGTACAAAGGCAATTATATTGTCGCCGTGGAAGGCAACCCGCCGCTGAACGAAGACGGCATGTTCTGCTTTCCGGGCGGCGAGCCGTTTGTAGAAAAACTCAAGCGGATTTCCAAAGATGCCAAGGCGTTGATCGCCTGGGGTTCGTGCGCCTCCTGGGGCTGCGTGCAGGCCGCCAAGCCCAACCCCACCCGCGCCACGCCGGTGCACCAGGTGATTCTGGACAAACCCGTCATCAAGGTGCCGGGCTGCCCGCCGATTCCGGAAGTCATGGCGGCGGTGATCACCTATATGGTGACGTTTGACCGCATCCCCGAGCTGGATCGTCAGGGCCGGCCGAAGATGTTCTACGGCCAGCGCATCCACGATAAATGCTATCGCCGCCCGCATTTTGACGCCGGCCAGTTTGTCGAGCACTGGGACGACGAAGGCGCGCGCAAGGGTTACTGCCTGTACAAAGTGGGCTGCAAGGGCCCAACCACTTACAACGCCTGTTCCACCGTGCGCTGGAACGAGGGCGTGTCCTGGCCGGTGCAATCGGGCCATGGCTGCCTGGGCTGTTCGGAAGACGGCTTCTGGGACAAGGGTTCGTTCTACGACCGGGTGACCGGCATTCCGCAATTCGGCATCGAAGCCAACGCCGACGCCATTGGCCTGACCGCCGCCGGCGGGGTGGGCGCCGCCATTGCCGCGCATGCCGCTGTCAGCGCGCTCAAGAGCACAGCCCTGAAAAAACAGGACCTCAAACCGGTCGAAACCACCCAGGCGGAGGATAAATAATGAGCAGTTACACAACACAAGGGTTCTCGCTGGACAATAGCGGCCGCCGCGTGGTGGTGGACCCGGTCACCCGCATCGAAGGCCATATGCGCTGCGAGGTGAACCTGAACAGTCAGAACATCATCACCAATGCCGTCTCCACCGGCACCATGTGGCGCGGTCTGGAAGTGATTCTCAAGGGCCGCGACCCGCGCGACGCTTGGGCCTTTGTCCAGCGCATCTGCGGCGTGTGCACCGGCACCCATGCGCTGACCTCGGTGCGCGCGGTGGAAAACGCCCTGGGCATCGCCATCCCGAAAAACGCCAACCTGATCCGCAACCTGATGCAGGCCACGCTGTATGTGCACGACCATCTGGTGCACTTTTACCACCTGCACGCGCTGGACTGGGTGGACGTGGTGTCGGCGCTGAAAGCCGACCCGAAAGCCACCAGCGCGCTGGCGCAAAGCATCTCCAGCTGGCCCAACTCCAGTCCGGGTTATTTTCATGACCTGCAAATGCGGCTGAAGAAGTTTGTCGAATCCGGCCAGCTTGGCCCGTTCCGCAATGGCTACTGGGGCCACCCGGCCTACAAGCTGCCGCCGGAAGCCAACCTGATGGCGGTGGCGCACTACCTGGAAGCGCTGGATTTCCAGAAAGACATCGTCAAGGTGCACGCCATTTTTGGCGGCAAAAACCCGCATCCGAACTGGCTGGTGGGCGGCATGCCGTGCGCGATCAATATTGACGACGTCGGCGCGGTCGGCGCCATCAATATGGAGCGGCTGAACCTGGTCAAGGGCATCATCGACCGCTCGATTGCCTTCTGCGAGCAGGTTTACCTGCCCGACCTGACCGCGATTGCTGGCTTTTACAAGGATTGGTCCAAGATCGGCGGCGGCCTGGCCAGCCAGAGCCTGCTGTCTTATGGCGACTTCCCCAGCATCGCCAACGATTACAGCGAAAAAAGCCTGCTGCTGCCGCGCGGCGCCATCATCAATGGCAAGCTGACCGAAGTGCACCCGGTGGACCTCACCGCGCCGGACGAGATTCAGGAGTTCGTCACCCACTCCTGGTACACCTACGGCGACGACAGCAAGGGCCTGCACCCGTGGGACGGCCGCACCGAGCCGAAATTCGAGCTGGGCAAGGGCCACAAGGGCACCAAGACCAAGATCGAACAGCTGGACGAATCGGCCAAGTATTCCTGGATCAAGTCGCCGCGCTGGAAGGGCCACGCCATGGAAGTCGGCCCGCTGGCCCGCTACGTGATTGGCTATATGCAGAACAAGCCGGAATTCAAAGAACCGGTGGAAGCGCTGCTGAAAAAGCTGGACGCCCCGGTGGAAGCGCTGTTCTCCACCCTGGGCCGCACCGCCGCCCGTGGCCTGGAAAGCGTGTGGGCCGCCTACGAGATGCGCCGCAATTACGACGAGTTGATTGCCAACATCAAGGCCGGCGACACCGCCACCGCCAATATCGAAAAATGGGAGCCGGCCTCCTGGCCCAAGCAGGTCAAGGGCGTGGGCTTTACCGAGGCGCCGCGCGGCGCGCTGGGCCACTGGCTGAAAATCGACAACACCCGCATCGACAGCTACCAGTGCATCGTGCCCACCACCTGGAACGCCGGCCCGCGCGACAGCAAGGGCCAGATCGGCGCTTACGAAGCCAGCCTGATGAACACCCAGCTGGCCAAGCCGGACGAGCCGCTGGAAATCCTGCGCACCCTGCACAGCTTTGACCCCTGCCTGGCCTGCTCGACGCATGTGATGAGCCCGGAAGGTGAAGAGCTGATCAGCGTTGCCGTGCGCTAAGCGGAGGATTCCCCATGAAAACCTATGGTTTTGACGGCGACGCCCCGCAGCTGTCCGGCCAGCGCAAGGTCACCTCGGTGTATGTCTACGAGGCGCCGTTGCGGCTGTGGCACTGGATCACCGTGCTGAGCATCATCGTGCTGTCGGTGACCGGTTATTTCATCGGCAAGCCGCTGCCCAGCGTGCCCGGTGAGGCAACGTTCAACTATGTGATGGGTTATATCCGCTTTGCCCATTTCACCGCCGGCTACATTCTGGCGGTGGGCCTGCTTGGCCGGGTGTACTGGGCGTTTGTGGGCAACCACCACGCGCGGGAAATCATCCTGGTGCCGGTGTGGGATAAACAGTGGTGGAAAGAGTTTTTCTTTGAAATCCGCTGGTATTTGTTCCTGGAGCGCTACCCGAAAAAATACATCGGCCACAACCCGGTGGGCCAGATCGCCATGGCCAGCTTTTTGTGGATCACCCTGTTCATGTGCGTCACCGGCTTTGCCCTGTACGGCGAAGGCACGGGCGCCGGCAGTTGGGCGCACAGCGCCTTTGGCTGGGTGATTGGCGCCTTTGGCAGCAGCCTGGACGTGCATAACTGGCACCGGCTGGCGATGTGGGGCATTGTGCTGTTTGTGATGGTGCATGTGTACGCCGCCATCCGCGAGGACATCATGTCCAAGCAGAGCATGATCTCCACCATGGTCAGCGGTTTTCGCATGTTCAAGGACTAAACCACCATGCCCGCAAGCGTTGCGCCCACCGTCGCCCGCTGGCCAAGATTTGGCGGCAATCGCGCCCCTTTGCATCCGGGGCGCTTTCTGGCCAGCCGCATCCTGGCCCCGCTGGGGCTAAGCCAGCTGGCGGCGGCGCGCGCGCTGGGCATGTCGCGTCGGCGACTGAACGAAATGATCCACGGCCGCCGCGCCATCACCCCCGACACCGCCTTGCGGCTGGCGGCGTGTTTTGGCGTGGACGCCGGTTTCTGGCTGCACTTGCAGGCGGATTGGGATTTATACGCCGCCCGACGGCAACTGGCCGGCAAGCCACTGCGGCCCGACACGGCCCTTTGCGCCTGAATACGTCTCTCTCTGTGCCCCGGCTTGCCGGGGTATTTTTTTCTGTGGCCTGGCCGGGCGGGCTTAGCGTCGCTCACAAAACCCAGCGAAGCGATCCTGGCTAGAGCATCTTTTGAACCATGCCAATAACATCAGGCAGGTGCGACAGCATCAACATGGCAAACGCCACGTCATGTAATCCGGCCAGCGTCTGCGGCAGCTTCTCGTAAGCTCTGGCCAAACGCCGGAAGCGAGCAGCCCAGCCAAAGCTGCGCTCAACTACCCAGCGACGCGGCAGCAGCACAAAGCCACGCTTGGCTTCTGGCAGCTTCACCACGTGCCACGGTTAGAGGCACTAGGGATAGTGCTTGGCCAAGGTAAATGAGTTCACCGCCCCTGCTCTTTGCTGCTCGCATCGCGTCTTGATTGTTCGCGATGCTTTTTTGCGCACAAAAATCTGAGTGTTTCACGCTAAACACCCCGCTCACGCATGGCGCAGCGGGGTGTCGGGTGCAGCAACAGGCCATCAGCCCATGGCGATTACTTGCCGATGGTCTGCATCACCTTCCATTCGCCGTTTTCCACCTTGTAGACGGTGATGCCGCCGTCTTTCAGGTCGCCCTTGTCGTCGTAGGCCCAGCTGGACGAGGTCACGCCAGCGTATTCAATCTTGGCCAGTTCCGGCAGGTACTTGCTCGGCTCAACCGAGTTGGCCTTCTTCATGGCTTCGATCACGGCGCGGGTGGCGTCGTAGCCGTACGGCGAGTAGGTGGCTACGTCAGCATTGAAGCGGGCCTTGTAGCGGGTTTCGTAGTCCTTGCCCTTGGGCATCTGGTCCAGCGGCAGGCCAGCCAGCGAGGCGATGCTGCCTTCGGCTTCTTTGCCGGCCAGCTTCAGGAAGGTCGGGGTCTTGGTCATTTCGCCCGACACCAGCGGGGCCTTCAGGCCCAGGCGCTTCATCTGCTTGGCCATCGGGGCGGATTGGGCGTCGGCGCCGCCGTAGAACACCACATCCGGGTTGGTGGCCTTCAGGGTGGTCAGGATGGCGGCAAAGTCGGTGGCCTTGTCGGTGGTGAATTCACGCTTGACCACTTCGCCGCCGTTGGCCTTGACGGCCTTTTCGAACTCATCCGCCAGACCTTGGCCGTAGGCGGTGCGGTCGTCGATGATGGCGATTTTCTTGGCCTTCAGGGTTTCCACCACGAACTTGCCCATCACGGTGCCCTGTTGGGTGTCGGAGGTCATCGAGCGGAAGGTGGTCTTGAAGCCTTGCTGGGTGAAGGCCGGGGCGGTGGCCATGGCCACTTGCGGGATGCCAGCGTCAGAGTAGATCTTGGAAGCCGGGATGGCGGTGCCAGAGTTGAAGTGGCCGATGATGCCGTTCACTTTGGCGTCAACAAACTTTTGCGCCACTTGGGTGGCGGTTTTCGGGTCGGCCAGGTCGTCTTCGGCCAGCAGCTCGAACTTCACCGGCTTGCCGTCGATGGTCGGCTTTTCGGCGTTGGCGTCTTCGATGGCCAGGGTCACGCCATTTTTGTACTCTTCGCCATAGTGCGCTTGCGGGCCAGTCAGCGGGGCGGCAAAGCCGAGCTTGACCACCACATCGCCAGCAGCAGCCGGGGCCGCAGCCGGGGCGGCGGCGTCAGCCGGCTTGGCTTCTTCCTTTTTGCCGCAAGCGGCGATGGACAGGGCGGCGGCAACTGCGCACGAGATGGTCAAAAGTTTGTGAGACATAGTCTTCTTCCTCTGATTGTGGAATGAAACCGGCCGCCGGTGGGGCCGGCAACACCTGTAACTGGGCGCGCTTGTGGCGCGCGCCCCGGATTGTACGTGAAACCGGCCGAATCGGGTTTCACGCGCAATATCTCCCCGTTTGCCGCAGCGTCTGCCTGTTTGGCTGCGCAGACTGAGGGCAAGCGGGGTTCTCCCTGAAGCGGGCGGGCAGACCCATCATCTGCATCGCCCCATTTTGGCGCATAGCCTTATATATGTCTTGATGCGCCACCCCCTCCAGATGCCGATGCACCAGGAGGGGGCATAAAATCTTCGGGCACCGGCTGCATCGCAGCGGCCGGCGCCCAGTGGCTCAATCACCGATGGTCATCAGGCTGGCGTTGCCGCCGGCCGCCGTGGTGTTGACGCTGACCGTGCGTTCGGCCACCAGCCGATACAGGTCGGCTTCGGTCGGCTGCACGCAGACATGCAGCGCCACCAGCGGGCCATCGCGCTCGGCCAGCGCGGCGCGCAGCGCGGCTTCGCTGTCGGCGGCGCCTTCAAACAGCACGGCGTTCAGCGTCGGCTGCGTCACCGGCGACGCCAGCCAGGCGATGGCCAGGGTTTGCGGCAAGGCGTGCATCACCACATCGGCGGCGGCGCCGCCCAGCAGCACGCGGTTGTCGGTGGCCAGCGCGGCAATCAGCTGGGCCACCAGCGACGGCGCATGGTCGGCCACGCAGGCCACCGTGCCGCGCGGGGCAAAGCGCAAGGTGTTGGTTTCGCCGGTCGGGCCTGGCAGGGTGACGGCGCGCGCCAGCGGGCTGAGCTTGGCGGCTTGCTCGGCCCAGTGCATCAGCTGCTCGCATTCGTGGCGATTCAGGCAGTTCAGCTTGGGCAGCGCATCGCGCAGTTGGGCCAGGCGCTCCAGCGCCGGGCTTTGGACGTCGGCAGTCAGCTGCGGGGCGACGCTGGCGCGGGCCAGGCGATGCAGATACAGCGGGCCGCCGGCTTTCGGGCCGGTGCCGGACAAACCTTCGCCGCCAAACGGCTGCACGCCGACCACGGCGCCAACGATATTGCGGTTGACGTAGATATTGCCCACATGCGCGGTGTCGCACACCAGATCAATGGTGTCGTCGATGCGGCTGTGCACGCCCAGGGTCAGGCCGTAGCCGGTGGCGTTGATGTCGCGGATCAGCTGCGGCAGCTCGGGGGCGGCAAAGCGGATGACATGCAGCACCGGGCCAAACACTTCGCGCTTGAGCTGGTCAATGCTGCGGATTTCAAACAGCGTCGGCGGCACAAACGTGCCATTGGCGCAAGCGTCGCCCAGGCGCACTTGATAGCAGCCCTTGGCCTCGCCCTTCATGCGCTCGATATGCGCCAGCAGGCCGGCGCGGGCTTCGGCGTCGATCACCGGGCCAATATCGGTGGCCAGCTGGGCCGGGTTGCCCACGGTCAGTTGGTCCATGGCGCCCTTGAGCATGGTCACCACCTTGTCGGCGATGTCTTCTTGCAGGCACAGGATGCGCAGCGCCGAGCAGCGCTGGCCGGCGCTGTCGAAGGCCGAGTTGATCACATCGGCGACCACTTGTTCCGGCAGCGCCGAGCTATCGACGATCATGGCGTTCTGGCCGCCGGTTTCGGCAATCAGCGGCACTTCTTCGCTGCGGGCGGCCAGGGTGCGGTGAATCAGCTTGGCCACTTCGGTCGAGCCGGTGAAAATCACCCCCTTCACGCGCGGGTCGCCGGTCAGCGCCGCGCCCACCACTTCGCCACGGCCCGGCAACAGTTGCAGCACGTCGCGCGGCACGCCAGCGGCGTGGAACAGGCGCACGGCCAGGGTGGCGATCAGCGCGGTTTGCTCGGCCGGCTTGGCCAGCACCGGGTTGCCGGCGGCCAGCGCGGCGGCCACTTCGCCGGTAAAGATGGCCAGCGGGAAGTTCCACGGGCTGATGCACACCACCGGGCCCAGCGCCTGATGGCTGTCGTTGTTGAATTCCAGGCTGATGCGTTCGGCGTAGTAGCGGCAGAAGTCAATCGCCTCGCGCACTTCGGCGATGGCGTTGGGGATGGATTTGCCCGCTTCGCGAATCGCCAGGCCCATCAGCGTGGCCAGATTGTCTTCCATGGCGTCGGCCACGCGCTGCAAGCAGGCGGCGCGTTCGGCCACCGGGGTGGCGGCCCAGCGCGGCGCGGCGGCTTCGGCAGCTTGCAGCGCGGATTGCACATCGGCCAGGCTGGCTTCGTAGACCACGCCCACTTTGTCGCTGTGGTTGGCCGGGTTGAGCACCACTTGCGGCTCGGCGCTGGCGATGTCGCCGGCAGCCAGCAGCGGCAGCGCTTGCCAGTCCGGGCGGTCGCTGTCCAGCAGGCCTTGCGACAGCACGCCCAGCGCGTGTTCGCTGGAGAGATCCATGCCGCGCGAGTTGGCGCGCGCCGCGCCATACAGCGCCAGCGGCAGCGGAATCTTGTCGTGCGGCTGGCCATCCAGGCGGATGGATTCTTCCACCGGGTCGGCAATCAGGTCGTCGATGCTGACGGTTTCGTCAACAATGCGGTTCACAAACGAGGTGTTGGCGCCGTTTTCCAGCAGGCGGCGCACCAG
>ERZ650305.580-NODE-580-length-14505-cov-8.539308_pt1 | contig 14505 bp, 10 predicted proteins | sample MGYA00376241_ERZ650305 | MGnify/ENA primary metagenome ERZ650305 (study PRJEB26733, sample SAMN07839276) | wastewater metagenome | biome: urban; feature: artificial channel; material: waste water | place: USA: North Carolina | collected 2016-02-25 ... | reverse complement strand
CAGAATATATTGAAAGTTTCCTGCTCATATTGTATCATAGTAATACTGGCTTCATCTTCAATGCGTTGAAGCAATGAAAACTAAGGGGACGATATTTACTATGATAGTAGCACTTATTGAAAAAGTTTATTCTTTCTTGTGGGGAGATCTGATACACATTCCACTGCCCGGCGGTGGGAGCGTGGGAATCTCACTGCTCATAATTCTTTTGATTCCGACAGGAATTTATTTCACTGTAAGGACAAGACTTTTACCGGTCAGGATGTTTCCGGACATGATAAAGGCGCTGACAGGTAAAAAGGAAAATAAGGACAGCCTGTCCACGTTCCAGACACTCATTGTCTCTACGGCGACGAGAGTGGGCATGGGTAATCTGGTTGGTGTTGTGGCTGCCATATCAGTGGGAGGCGCAGGTGCGGTTTTCTGGATGTGGATAACAGCCATTATAGGTTCATCCACGGCTTTTGTGGAGGCTACACTGGCACAGCTTCACAAGGAGCCGGATCCATTGTACTCAGGCTATCGTGGAGGTCCGGCGTATTACATACACCATTACTTTGAGGATAAATCAGGCAAAAAGAAAAAACATGTTATTATAGCTGTTTTGTTTGCTATATCCGGACTAATCTGCTGGTGTGGCATAAGTCAGGTGATCAGCAATTCTGTCACATCATCCTTTGAAAATGCATTTGGTGTACCACCTATTTATACTACAATAATTCTGGTGGCAGTGGCTGCTGTAATAGTGCTTAGGAAAAATGCTACGGTAAAGGTGCTTGACATAGTTGTTCCTATCATGGCGGTGTGCTATTTTGCCATAACCATTTTTATCATAATTAAAAATATAGGCATGATGCCATCGGTTTTTTCAAGGATATTTGAGGAAGCCTTCGGTATCAGGCAGGTGGCTGCGGGAGGCTTTGGAGCGGTGCTCATGAATGGTGTAAAGAGAGGTCTTTTTTCAAATGAGGCAGGCTCAGGCTCAGCTCCATGCGCTGCAGCGGCGGCAGAGTGCGATACTCCTGTAAAGGCAGGACTGACGCAGGCGCTCGGTGTATTTATAGATACGATAGTGATTTGCAGCTGTACGGCAATGATCATGCTCACTGCACCGGAGAATATAGTGGCAGGGAAAGAGGGCATGGATTTATTACAGTCAGCTATGAGGTATCATCTTGGAGATTTTGGAGTTATTTTTATAGCAGTCACATTGTTTTTATTCAGCTTTTCCACCTTCCTTGGTATACTTTTTTATGCAAGGAGTAATGTTGCGTACCTGTTTGGGGATAACTGGATTTCACAGACCATGTACAAGGTGCTGGCTCTTGTTATGCTGTTTGTAGGCGGTATCGCGGCATACACATTTGTCTGGGATCTCGGAGATGTAGGAATCGGCCTTATGACTATATTCAATACAGGTATTCTCTATCTGATGGGTGGACAGGCAATAAAGGAGCTGCGAGTCTTTGAGGAGAGTAATAAAGCACAAAGCAATAGTCAATGCTCACAGCAGGGTGATAACGTAACGCAATAACAATAGGAGATATATAAATATGAAAAGAGAATCATTTAAATCACGTCTGGGATTTATACTGGTAAGTGCAGGATGCGCTATAGGCATAGGCAATGTATGGCGTTTTCCGTATGTGACAGGTCAAAACGGTGGCGGTATTTTTGTACTGTTTTACCTTATATTTCTGGTATGCATGGGACTTCCGGTGCTTACGATGGAGCTTGCTGTAGGCCGAGCCAGCAGAAAAAGTGCTGTGATGAGCTACAAGGCTCTTGAGAAAGAGGGCAGTAAATGGCATATTCACGGATGGATAGCCATGCTTGGCTGCTACATGCTCATGATGTATTACACAACAGTCTCAGGCTGGATGGTTGCGTATTTCTTTAAATTCCTAAAGGGAGATTTTACATCAGGCATGAATACTGATGACACGGCAGCTGCATTTGGAAACATGCTTGCAGACCCCAAGCAGATGGCTTTCTGGATGATAGTTACGGTTGTGCTTGGCTTTTTGGTGTGCAGCCGTGGTCTGCAGAATGGGCTTGAGAAAATCAGTAAATTTATGATGAGTGCTCTGCTCTTGCTTATCATTGTCCTTGCGGTGCACAGTATCACACTTTCAGGGGCTTTGGAAGGAGTGAAATTCTATCTTGTTCCAAATCTGGATGCGGTCTCTGAAATTGGAATAAAGAATGTAATAACAGCAGCCATGAATCAGGCGTTTTTTACGCTGAGTCTGGGTGTGGCCGCAATGGAGATATTCGGCAGCTATATGGGAAAGGACTGCACTCTTGCAGGTGAGGGTGCCAAAATATGTGCTCTTGATACATTTGTGGCTATAATGTCAGGCCTTATCATTTTCCCGGCTTGCTTCAGCTATGGGGTGGAGGTAGACGCAGGACCAAGCCTTATCTTTATCACTTTGCCAAATGTGTTTGTAAATATGCAGGGAGGCCGCATATGGGGCTGTCTTTTCTTCTTGTTTATGACCTTTGCCAGCTTTTCAACCGTTATTGCGGTATTTGAGAATATCATGTCGTTTGCCATTGATATGTTTGGCTGGTCCAGAAACAAGGCTGCGCTAATAAATGGTGTGATAATACTTATTGCAAGTATGCCGTGTGTACTTGGATACAATGTGTGGAGCAATCTGCACCTCATAGGAGGCAGGGATGTGCTTGACAGCGAGGACTTTATGGTAAGCAATCTGCTTCTCCCGATTGGCTCACTGGTTTATCTGCTTTTTTGTGTGACAAAGTGGGGCTGGGGCTTTGATAAGTATATAGATGAGGCAAATACAGGATCAGGACTTAAGATTTCAAGGAAGCTTAAGCCGTATTTTCAGTTCATACTGCCGCTTTTAATTTTGTTTATTTTTATCCAGGGATTGATATAGTTATGTAGTTTTTGGAAATCAGACAGGAGAGTGTAAAATATGTTAGACCAGAATACCTTTATAGAGACAGTGCAGAGCGTGGCCGAGATTATCAGGACATCAGCGGAGCCGATAGGCAGAGATGAAATCATGTCTTATTTTAAGGATATGGAGCTTAATAAGGCGCAGGAGGATATGGTATTTGAATTTCTCATCACACCACATGAGCAGGAGAATGAGAGTGCAGGTGATTATGAGGATGAACCACAGGACGAATTACATGGGGATGAATCGTCTGAAAATGCTGCATTGAACAATGTAATTTACTCAGAAGGCGATTCGATGGATGCCATAGCAGGTGGAAAGAATAATAAGGCCAAGCAGGATAATGAAGCTGAGCCTGATATAGACGAGGACAGCCTTATCCCGGATTCACCTATGTTTAGGATGTATCTTGAGGAGCTTGAAGAGATACCTGATTACACAAAGGCCGAGCAGGACGATATGTACAAAAAGCTGCTCGCAGGTGATGAGAGTGTGATACACACTATATCAAATTTCTGGCTCAAAAGTGTGCTTGCCATGGCAAAGAAGCTTGCTGTTACATCAGAGGGCTTTGAGGACGTAGTACAGGAGGGAAACATGGGACTTTTCATGTGCCTTACTGAGCTCTGCGGCTGCGGGGATGAGATAGATGTGGAAAAAGAGCTTTTGGATGCCATAGAGGAGTCTATGAAAGAGTGTATCAGGGAGCAGACCGGTGAGGATGAGAGCGAGAATACTGTGGTAGGAAAGGTTTCATTAGTAAACCGTGCAGTGGAGAAACTAAAATCCGATAAGGGTTTCGAGCCGAGCCTTAGTGAGCTTTCAGGCTACACCGGCGTGGATGAGGAGGAGCTTGAAAAGCTTCTGGAGCTTATCAAAAAGGCTGATGTGGAGAAAAATAAACAGGACAGTAAATAATCTGTGGCATTTGTAGATTTGTGTCATATATTAAACCATACCTGAATATATGAAAGGATGGAAAATATATGGCACGATTTACTAATCAGGCACAGCTTCGTTATGGCAACAATGTAGCCAATTCAAATATAGCAGTCGGAGAAATACTGGAGGTGCTTTCTGCTACGAAAACAGCAGTCAAAAACACCTACAATCAAAACGATACAATAACCTATGTGGTGAGCATCGTAAACTCCGGAAATACCGCGATAAACGGTCTGACACTTTCTGACAATCTAGGTGCTTATACCTTTAACACCAACACTCTTGTACCATTAACCTATGTGAATAACACCGCAAAATACTATACAAACGGCACACTCCAGGCAGCGCCTGCAGTAACCCAGGGACCGCCTCTTAGCATCACAGGCATAAATGTCCCTGCAGGTGGCAATGCAACTGTCATCTATGAGGCAGCGTTAAATGAGTATGCTCCTCTTGGCATAGAGGCTGCTGTTACAAACACTGCTACAGTTAGCGGCACCGGAATCACTCCGGTCACAGCAGCAGAGACAGTAAATGCCGAGGCTGCACCAAATCTTGCAATTACTAAGTCAGTAAGCCCTGTTCCTGTGACGGAAAACGGTACACTGACCTATACCTTCAGGATTCAAAACTACGGAAGCGTTGCGGCAACCAATACCACAGGCGTGGTTATAACAGACACATTTGCTCCGGTTTTGAACAATCTTACAGCCGCATTAAACGGCACAGCCTGGACTGCAGCTACAGATTACACTTACAATGAGGCGACAGGCACATTTTCGAGCACGGCAGGTGCAATCACTGTTCCGGCTGCAACCTATACACAGGATAGCACAACAGGAGCGTGGGTTGTCACACCGGGTGAGAGCACACTTGTCATCACCGGAACAGTGTAGCAGCGGAGATGATTAATTTTAAGAATTGTTTAATTTAAGTGATAAAAGTTGAAATATTGATACTAAATATGTAAAATATATATAGCTATTTATGAATAAGATGATGAAGATGATCATCGGCAGTTTAAAATGATTAACCGGGGGATAAGACAAATGAATAATGCACAGTTAGTGATAGACGAAGTAAAAAAGGCAGTAAAGGGCAAGGATGATTGTATCATCAAGGCATTTGCTGCCTTTTTGGCAGGTGGACATATACTGCTTGAGGATGTGCCGGGAGTGGGAAAGACTACGCTTGCAGTAGCTTTTTCAAGGGCGATGGCGCTTGTGAATCACAGAGTACAGTTCACTCCGGATGTGCTGCCTGCTGATATACTTGGCTTTTCGATGTATCAGAAGCAGACCGGAGAGTTTGTGTACCGCGAGGGTGCCGTGATGTGTAATCTGTTTCTGGCAGATGAGATTAACAGAACAAGTCCCAAAACACAGTCTGCGCTCCTGGAGGTTATGGAGGAAGGAAATGTCACTGTGGATGGAATAAGCAGGAAGGTCCCGGAGCCGTTTATAGTGATGGCCACTCAAAATCCAAAGGGCAGCGCCGGTACACAGCTGTTGCCGGAGTCACAGCTTGACAGGTTTATGATATGTATGAGCATGGGATATCCTTCACATGATGCAGAGGTGGATATCGCAAAGGGCAAAAGTGTGAAGGCTGATGAGTATACGATAAAGCCTGTTATGAATGCACAGGGACTTGTTGAGATGCAGGGAGAGGTTGAGCAGGTGTTTATACATGACAGTATTTATTCGTACATTGTGGATCTGGTTGATGCGACAAGGACAAGTCCGTACATTGAGCTTGGAGTGAGTCCGAGAGGTACGATTGCGTGTGTTAGGATGGCAAAGGCATATGCGTATCTGAGTGGGCGAAGCTATGTCATACCATCTGATGTGGTTTCTGTATTTGCGGATGTGACAAAGCACAGAATCGTGCTAAATACCAAGGCGAGAGTATCACACGTATCAGAGCTTTCAGTGATAGATGAGATACTAAAGGCTGTTAAACAGCCGACAACTTATGTGAAAAAGGCAGGTAATCGTGATTAGTTTTTTGATAGGAATAATTACTGCGGCAATAGTTTTTTATATGTCGATGATATACGGTAATGCTGCGCTGGCACTGCTTGGCTGCTTTATGTGTGTGTTTATGGTGCTGACATTTATAGCATTGCTTGTAAAGGCGCACCGGGCAGTGGCAGCTATAAACATTCCGATAGCTATCGCCACACAGGGCGAGAGTATCAGGGTGAGTCTTTCCTGCCGGCTGAAGGAGGCAGGCTTCGATGGTGTAAAATACCGTGTAACGGTGAAAAATAATTTATCCGGCGAAAAAAGTACAAAATGGCTGTCAGGAGGCAGTGATTTTTTGTACAGCGTGAACCTATGCGGCAATTATGAATTTGAGCTTGTAAGGATAAAGCTATATGATTTTTCGAGGCTTTTTTATGTCACGAAAAGAGTTAAAAAATATGCAAATGTTGAGGTGATGCCGCAGATTGATGAGATTCCTGTGAGGATAACGGACAGAGTAAGAAATTTCTTTGGGGATTCTGATATCTATGATGATTTAAGACCGGGATATGATCCGTCGGAGCTGTTTGATGTCAGAGAGTTTCAAAACGGTGACAGGCTGCAGAGTGTGCACTGGAAGCTTTCTGCAAGGACTGATGAGCTGATGGTAAAGGAGAACAGCCTGCCAAAGGCATGTGCGGTGGCCATAGTAGCAGATTTAAGGGGAATAAAGAAAGGCAGACAGGCGGATGCTTTTATGAAGCTTCTTGTCTCACTTTCCTTTTCGCTTATGGATCAAAAATGCTCTCATTATGTGGCGTGGTATGATACCGCCATAAACGATATTGTGAGAGCCAGAGTGGATGACGAGGAGGGCTTTTACATATTTTTGAACAGTTTTCTTAAAATAAAGCCGGATACAAAAAATGATGCGCTTTTTTTGTATGAGGAAAAGTACCGGGCAGAAAAGCTTGTGTGTCTGCTTAGCGTGGACGGAAGACTTCAGATAAAAAGGGGAGAGGAGATAGTTGGCAGAGCGGATGAAAAAAACGAGATTGTCATTTAGGAAAAGCAGATGGCAGAGATCTGATACAAATGAGATAAAGCCTGATTATAATAATGCATTTACAGTGCTTGGTGTCCTGCTTACTGAACTTGCCAATGCAGCTGCAGCAGTACTTCTTACGGTGTGTGCAGTGTCTGTTGTGAATACGACCGTTTCACATGTGAGATGCCCATATTATGTGTATGTGTGGCTGTTTATTTTTTCGGTGATAAGCGGCTTTATAAACAGGCTTACATCGCTTGACACAAGAAAATGGGTGCGCCATGCGATAAATACGGGGCTGCTGCTTGTATTTCTGCTTGGAGTGTTTATTGCAAACTGGCAGGCTGCAGAGCATATAAAAGACGGCTTTTTGTATGTAAAGGGCAGGTATCTTGAGATAATAAATGTGTACTATGGCACTTCATTTGTCTGTCCAAAGGGCGATAAAGCCTTTGCGGGGGCATTTGTTGGCTTTGTATCGTTTATAGTTATGCTTTTGCTGGTGACACTGGCGGTTCAAATTAAAAGAAGACGCATGCTCACATTATTTCCAACGCTTATGCTTGCGGTACAGCTGTGCATAGGCAAAAGCCCAAGTGTCAGCGAGGTTGTTATGCTCACGCTGTGTACACTCTGGTGTCTTATCGCAGATGGCAACGCACGCACAGTGGCAGGATATGATGCAAATGGCAGTGCACAGGGCAATGAGGCTTTAAGGATAGCGGCGGCGTTTTTATACATGGCGGCGGTGTCTGCAGTACTTTTCATATGTGTATTTTCATTTAAACCTCTTGCTGATACACTTGCCGATAAAAAGCCACAGATGCTTGCCTTTCAAAAGGATTTGGAGGGCAGCGTAAAATCATTCTTCAGCGTGGGGATTGATTTACAGGATGGCACGGTTAGTAATCACTATCCAAGCTACAGTGAAAAAACAGTGATGACGGTAGAAGCAAAGGCAGGAGTACCTTCTAATATTTATCTGAGAAGCTTCTACGGTGATACCTATGAGAATGGCAGATGGATTAAAAAGTCTGATTTTTCCGGGATGGAAAAAGAGTATCATGATGCTTCAAGGATGACAGCCTGGCAGACTACAATCGGATTAGCCACGCTGCTTGATGGTTATTATGATGATGAGACCAATCCGGCCACCGAAAAGTATACAATCACGATGGAGAAGCTTTCCACCAAATACACCTATTTGCCGTACTGTATCGACCCATACAGTATAGATGCCAAGGGTGATATAGATTTTGACGAAGACTTTTTTATCACAAAGGATAAAGGGACAAAGACTATCGAGGTGTCGGCGTGTCCCGGCTTTTTCGATGGTAGTCTGGAAACGTCTAGCCTTGAGCCGGAGCAGCCTCTTGAGGTCAACAATGATTTCTATGCGGCATACAATAATTATGTAATGGAAAACTATACTGCAAAGCAGGGCGGTGACGGAATTGTTGCAAAAGATGCGAAGCTGCTTCTTAGGACAGGACAGCTCACAAGCAATATGATGTACACAGGCTATATAAGAGAAAATGATGCCAACAGGATTGCGGCAGCACAGCTGGTGCAGCAGTTTCTGACATCGAAGGCTTTTAAGTACAGCAAAAATCCTCCTTCAACAGGCGGTAAGGATGTAGTTGATAATTTCCTCTCAAATAGCAGACAGGGCTTTTGTGTGCATTTTGCATCGGCTGGCACGATGATACTCAGACAGATGGGCGTTCCATGCCGTTATGTAAGCGGATACTGTGCAAAGGAGGACAGCTTCAAATCCGGTGAAAATGATGAGGATATATGTGAGGTGAAGGATTCGCAGTCGCATGCCTGGGTTGAAATATATCTGGATGATTTCGGATGGATTCCGGTGGAGATGACACCGGGATATTTTGAGTATGTGACAGGTGAGAATCCGTTTGACTATATTGGTGTCAACGGAAAGAAAACAAACACCGGTGCTGCTTATAATGATAGTGAGCATATGAATGATACTGCGGCAGATGAAGATAAACTGGATGAAGATGCAGCAAATGAAGATACAAAAAATACAGATGCAGAAAATGATGACACAGCAAAAGATGATACATCAAAAGCTGCAGCAAACAGTACATCAGGTGATGGCAGTGAGAAGGCTTATGGTTCACAGTCAGGTGCGGATAAACGTACAGATGCTCAGAACTCAAAAACGAGACTTCATATACCACCGGTGATTTTAAAAACCTCACTCTGTGTGATTTTTCTGACTGCACTTACAGCCATCATAGTTTATATCAAAAGGCGAAGAAATATTTTGTGGGAAGCAAGACTTGCAAAAAGGGTGAAAAAAGGCCGTTACAGCAGGGCAGCAATAATGATAAACAACCGCATCTACAAAGGACTGGGACATCCTTCAAAGAACAGGACAGATGAGCTTTATCTGGCTAACCTGAAGGAAAAATACTGCGGACCGGATTATTGCGGAATCCACTGGGACGAGTACATGCGCATCATACAAAAGGCTGTGTATTCATCAGAGGGCATCACAGGGGAAGAATGCTTTATGGTGATGGAAACATGGAGGCGTCTGGAGAAAAAAGACATTAGACATAATTCACAAAAAAACATGTATAAAAACAGCATGATTAACAAAAAATAAACTCGTAAGGAAAATTGTGTTGAAATAATAAGGCTTCTGTGATATAAACTTAAGCAGACGTGTTACTTTTAGGGAGGCATTTGTCGTACATAACTTTTAACAGGGTTAGTGTATGATAAGTGCCTCCTTTTTGTCGCTGGAGCAAAAAAGAATGATAGGTGCAAATCGGTACATACCCTGCATTTATAGGAGGAAAAGCTCATGAAAGACAAAATTTTTGGTGTCCTGCAGAGAGTAGGACGAAGCTTCATGCTTCCAATCGCAATCCTTCCGGTAGCAGGCTTGCTTTTAGGACTCGGAAGCTCATTCACCAACACCACAACAATTGAGACCTATGGTTTACAGTGGCTGCTCGGAGATAAGACTATACTCCATGCACTTCTTGTAATCATGAATGCGGTCGGAAGTGCCATATTCGATAACCTTCCGCTCATTTTTGCGGTCGGAGTAGCAATCGGAATGGCAAAGAAGGAAAAAGAGGTGTCAGCACTTTCAGCAGTCATAGCATACTTTGTTATGAATGTATCAATCAATGCGATGCTCAAGATTTCCGGAAAAATCCTTGCAGACGGAAGCATTGCAAAGGATGTGCTTGATGGAACCATCACATCAGTATGCGGTATCCAGTCGCTGCAGATGGGCGTGTTTGGCGGAATTATCGTAGGACTTGGAGTGGCAGCACTGCACAACCGTTTCTACAAGATTGAGCTGCCGAATGCATTGTCATTTTTCGGTGGAACAAGATTTGTGCCTATCATTTCAACAGTGGCATATCTTTTTGTAGGAATCTTAATGTATTTTATCTGGCCGACAGTGCAGAACGGAATCTATGCACTCGGCGGAGTGGTGACAGGAACAGGATATTTCGGAACACTTCTCTTTGGTATCATAAAGAGAGCACTTATTCCATTCGGACTGCACCATGTATTTTACATGCCGTTCTGGCAGACAGCAGTCGGTGGAACGATGGAGGTTGCAGGACATATGGTTGAGGGTGGACAGAACATCTTCTTCGCACAGCTTGCTGACTCTGCAAACATCGCACATTTCAGTGCCGATGCCACAAGATATTTCTCGGGAGAGTTCATTTTCATGATTTTCGGTCTTCCGGGAGCAGCACTTGCAATGTATAAATGTGCAAAGCCGGAAAAGAAAAAACAGGCAGGAAGCCTTTTACTTTCTGCAACACTTGCATGTATGTTTACAGGAATCACAGAGCCTCTTGAGTTCTCATTCCTTTTCGTAGCACCGGCTCTCTTTGCAGTACAGGTAGTGCTCGCAGGAAGCGCATACATGATAGCACATATTTTAAACATCGCTGTAGGACTTACTTTCTCAGGAGGATTACTTGATTTCTTCCTGTTTGGTATATTGCAGGGAAATGAAAAGACAAGCTGGCTGCTCGTGATTCCGGTGGGAATAGTATATTTCTTACTGTATTACTTTATTTTCAGCTTCCTTATAAAGAAGTTTGATTTCAAGACTCCGGGCCGTGAGGATGACGATACAGAGACAAAGCTCTACACCAAGGCAGATGTAAATGCAAGAAAAGCTGCCAAGGATACAAAAGCTTCTGACGACAAAGCGGCTGTAGACGAGCTCTCGCAGACTATATCACGAGGTCTCGGCGGCAAAGCCAATATCTCAGATGTGGACTGCTGTGCAACAAGGCTTCGTATCACAGTAATTGATCCCGACAAGGTAAACGATGCGCTTCTTAAATCAACAGGAGCATCAGGAGTCGTGCACAAGGGACAGGGCGTACAGATTATCTATGGACCGAGAGTAACAGTAATAAAGTCTGACCTCGAGGATTATCTTGCAAGTGTGACAGAGGAGCATTTCGAGGATGATGCAGTAGAAAATAATACAGCAGACGCAGATGAAGCAAAGAATGAAAATGCAGCTTCAGATAAAGCACAGGAATCTGATGTGAAAGCAGAAAAGGAAGCCGGCGACGTAAAAGAGCCGACAAGCACAGTCATCATCTCAAGCCCTATGACAGGAATAGCAGCAGACCTCTCAACAGCGCCGGACGAGGCCTTCGCCGGCAAAATGATGGGTGACGGAGCAGTAGTCACACCTGAGGAGGGGGTAGTTGTAGCACCTGAGGATGGAACTGTTTTATTCGTTTTTGATACAAAGCATGCTTTGGGATTTACAACCGACTCAGGAATTGGTATGATAATCCATGTAGGAATTGATACAGTAAAGCTCGAGGGTAAAGGCTTTGACGTACAGGTTGAGGCAGGATGCCATGTTAATAAGGGCGATGTGCTCATGAAGCTTGACCTTGACTACTTAAAGGCGAACGCACCATCAGTTACCACTCCTGTCATCTGCACAGAGCTAAAAGATAATCAGAAAATCCGCCTCATCACAGACGGACCGATTAAGGCAGGAGAGCCTCTCTACGCAGTTGACACCTACGAGAAGTAATTCATACTTCATGATAATTGAATTGTCCGGTTATGTTAATAATAAATAGTTCGTATAAATTATCAGGAGTACATTAATAAATGTCAGGGGAATGATATGTACAGAATCACAAAGGTCTTAAATCACAATACAGTGCTTGCGGTAAAGGACAAGAGCGCAAGAGAATATCTTATAGTCGGAAAGGGTGTGGGTTTTGGAAAGAAAATTACACAGTCTGTCGAGCCAACGGAAGAGGATTCACTGTATGAGCTGACCCAGACAAGGGACAGAGGTCCGGCAAAGGACATAGTAAAATCCATCGAGCCGGAGTATCTTGAGATTGCAAACACACTGCTCGATAATGCAGAGCATGAGTTTGGACATATAGACAGAAGCATATTGTTTCCTATGGCAGATCATATAGCATTTGCTGTAAAGCGTATGGAAAACAAAGAACAGATCAGCAATCCTTTAAACGATGACATCCGTGTGATGTTTTATAGGGAGTACAAGATAGCTGAGAATATACGCCACATACTAAAGGATAAAAAACAAATTGATATAATTGATGATGAGATCGGCTACATTACTCTTCATATTCATACATCCTTAAACAATTCAAAGGTATCGGATGCCATGGAGATGGCGGCAGCAGTTCGAAAATGCGCCACATTTATAGAGGAAAAGATTGGAAAGCACATAGATGTCACTACTATGGCCTACAACCGCCTCATGAACCATATCCGCCACATGGTATCAAGAGCCGCGACCGGAGAAAAATTAAAGGTTGATCTCAATCAGTTTATCGAGAAAAATTATCCGGAGTCATTCGCACTGGCAGGTGAGATATGTAAGGAGCTTGGAAAGGACTTAAATCATGAGTTTTTGGACAATGAGACAGGCTACCTTGCCATACATATCGAGCAGATTAAGTGTGATGAGATGGTAAGTGAATAATAAAATGTGAAAACCTTCCTGCATATTAGGTTATGTGTGGGGAGGTTTTTTCGTGAAAAAGTACTGTGATGGAAGAAATGAATGGGGATTTGCGTAAGAAAATGGATATAACGAATGGGGATTTGCGTAAGATTATGTACAAATCTCCGTTAATGTGGTACACTACATAGTTGTATCAACAAACATCCGATACACAAAATACATATGAAATCAATTTAAAGGAGATATATATACCATGAAACTCGGCATCGTCGGACTTCCGAACGTCGGAAAGTCTACATTATTCAACTCACTCACAAAGGCAGGAGCGCTTTCAGCAAACTATCCTTTTGCTACAATCGACCCAAACGTAGGTATTGTTTCAGTGCCTGACGAGAGAATCGTAAAGCTCGGAGAGCTCTATCACACAAAGAAGGTTACACCTGCAACAATCGAATTTGTTGATATCGCAGGTCTTGTGAAGGGAGCCAGTAAGGGTGAGGGACTTGGAAACCAGTTCCTTGCAAATATCCGTGAGGTAGATGCAATCGTACACGTAGTGCGCTGCTTTGAGGATACAAACATTATCCATGTAGATGGCTCTGTAGATCCTGCAAGAGATATCGAGACAATCAATCTTGAGCTTATTTTCTCGGATGTTGAGATTCTTGACAGGCGAATTGCAAAGATTGCAAAGCAGGCAAGAATGGACAAGACACTTGCAAAGGAGCTTGAGCTTGTTGAGGCAGTAAAGGCTCATCTTGAGGACGGAAAGATGGCCAGAACCTTTGAAGTGCCTGATGATGAGGATGCACAGCTTTGGTTCAAGGGATATAATCTCCTTACAGCAAAGCCTACCATCTACGCAGCAAACGTATCAGAGGACGACCTCGCAGATGACGGCGCAAGCAATCCGCATGTTGCAAAGGTAAGAGAAATGGCAAAGGAAGAGGGCGCAGAGGTATTTGTTATCTGTGCACAGATTGAGCAGGAGCTTGCAGATCTCGATGAGGACGAAAAGAAGGAGTACCTTGAGGATTTAGGTGTTGAGTCAAGCGGTCTCGATAAGCTTGTAGCAGCCAGCTATTCACTTCTCGGACTTATTTCCTTCCTCACAGCAGGAGAGGATGAGTGCCGTGCATGGACTATAAAGAAAGGTACAAAGGCACCACAGGCAGCCGGCAAGATACATACTGATTTCGAGCGTGGCTTCATCAAGGCGGAGGTAGTCAACTATCAGGATCTTCTTGACAACGGAAGCCTTGCAGCCGCAAGAGAAAAGGGCATCGTAGGCATGGAAGGAAAAGAGTACGTTGTTAAGGACGGAGATGTAATTCTTTTCAGATTTAATGTATAATTTTATGAATAAAACGCTTTTATAAGCACAAAATCAAAAAGAAACGCATAAGATAGACCAAGGGAGGTCTGTTTTATGCGTTTTCTGGATTTATGCGAAAAAGAGGTTGTGAGCGTGGAGGAGGGCAGGTTCATCGGACACGTACGGGATTTGGAGTTTGATCCGGTCTGTGGCAAAATCTGTGCGATTATCGTGCCGGGACCGGGAAAATATATGGGAATATTTTGCAGGGATTATGAATATTGTATTCCATGGGTTAAGATTGTGAA
>ERZ650305.576-NODE-576-length-14531-cov-8.271553_pt1 | contig 14531 bp, 14 predicted proteins | sample MGYA00376241_ERZ650305 | MGnify/ENA primary metagenome ERZ650305 (study PRJEB26733, sample SAMN07839276) | wastewater metagenome | biome: urban; feature: artificial channel; material: waste water | place: USA: North Carolina | collected 2016-02-25 ... | reverse complement strand
TATCACCTTTTTCAGGTAAATGCTCCATTCCTTTTACTTTTTTTAACCACTCTTCTAGGTTATAAGCACCTTCAATTAATTTTATGCCTAATTTTTGGCATGAATACTCTACATCTAAATATCTAAGTCTATATTCACTATAAGGATGAATGTTTGGGTCATAAAAATAACCTACTAATTCTTCACTTGGAAATTCTTCTTTAATTCTTTCTAAAAAATAGTGACTATCAACTGCACAACAAATATGAACTAACAATAAAAAGCCTTTAATTATATAATTTGATATAATTATAGTAAAAGTTTTTAAAACAAAGGATTAGCCATAAAAAATTTACTACTTATAGTTTTCACGATATTCATTTTTACTGGATGTTTTAGTACAAATGAACCACAAATTAGCTCAAATAGTGCAACAATTTTAATCAAAACTCCACAAATGAAATTTTATGATAAAGGTTTTATTTATAAATTTAAAGATTATACACAAGTTCAGATTTTTAGTGCAGGAACTGCTATTTTAGATATGAAAATTTATGAAGATAAAATTTGTAGAGCTACTTTTAAATGTCAAGATTTAGAGAGTTTCAATAAAGAAAATCTAGCATCTTCATATCCAAATAACTTTTTAAAAGAGTTATTTGAAAGAAATGAAAAAGAGGTTATCCATAGGGATAAACAAAATGACATTTTAATTAAAATTATAAGAGATTAGTAAAATTTACTAATCTCTAGATTATATTTTGATAATTCCTGATTCTTTTAGCATGATTAAAATAATAGAAATAGGAGCAATATATCTAATTATAAATAACCAAATTTTATAATAACCCTCTCCAATATGTGGAATAATTGCATTTCTTGATACTTCTTTATCAAGAACAAATCCAATAAAAACAGAAACAATCATCCCTCCAATAGGTAATAAAATTGCTGAACTTATGAAGTCAAACCAATCAAAAAGATTTTTATCTCCAAATGTTAAAGCAGTTGAAAATTCATTTGTATTTGATAATAATACAAAAATTCCAACAATATAAACAAATAAAGAGATACTATATGTAGCTGTTTTTCTAGCTATATTTTTTCTTTCAACTAAATACATAACTGCTGGTTCTAAGATTGAAACAGCAGATGTAATTGCTGCAAATAAAACGGCAATAAAAAATAAAAGAGATAAATATATCCCAATTGTTCCCATTTCATAAAAAATAGCAGGTAAAGTTATAAATACCAATCCAGGACCTTTACTTGGTTCTTGACCAGCAGTAAATGTTATAGAAAAAATGATTAACCCTGCAAGAATAGCAATTAATGTATCCATTACAACAACCCAAATTGATGCTTTTACAATATTTACATCTTTATCCAAAGATGCTGCATAAGTTAAAATGGCAGTCATACCTATAGATAGAGTGAAAAATGCATGTCCAACTGCAATAATGATAGAACTTGAATGAAATTTTTCAAAATTAGGGTAGAACATAAAATTTACTGCTTTCATAAATCCATCAAGTTGAATTGAATAACCAAGTAAAATTAATAAAATTATTACAAGAGCTGGCATTAGAATATTATTCATTTTCTCAATACCTTTTTTTACACCTTTTGAAATAGTAATAGCAACTATTACAAATGTTAGTGTGTAATAAATAAGTTGAGTATAAATATTTTCTTTTAAAAGAGTTGAAAAAATCGCTTCGGATTCTTTATAGCTAGTAGGCAATGAAGTAACAGAAATTACTATATAGTTAAAAATCCAAGCAATAACAACTGCATAAAAAGTTAGAATTAACAGACCTGTTAAAAATGTAAATCCACTATATTTCCAATATTTTTTATCCTTAGGTGCTAAAGTTTCAAAGGTTGTAACTGCATTGTGATTTGAATTACTTCCTAATAAAACTTCTCCAATAAATATTGACATACCTATAAAAAATACAGTTGCTAAATAAACTAGTACAAAAACTCCACCTCCATTATCACCTGCAATATAAGGAAATTTCCAAATATTTCCAAGTCCAACAGCACTTCCAGCTGCTGCTAAAATAAATCCAATTCTAGTAAAACGATTTTTATGCATTCTTTTCCTTTATAATTTTTTAATTAAGTTTTTGAGGTTTCCCAAAATAATAGCCCTGAGCATAATCAATACCCATATTTTTTACAACAATAAAAACGGTTTCTGAATGTACAAATTCAGCAATTGTTTTAATATTCATTTTTTTTGCAAAATCTATGATGGTTTCTGTAACCATCTGTGAATTTATATTTTTATCTATATCTTTTATCATTGAAGCATCAATTTTTATATAATCAACTTTTAATTTCATTATATATTCAAAATTTGAATAACCTGTTCCAAAATCATCTATTGAAATCTTTGCTCCAGTTTTTTTTACTTCACTTATAAATTCACTAATCTCTTCATAATTTTCAATACCTTCTGATTCGATGATTTCAAAAACTATTTTCCCACCTAATTGATATTTGTGTAAACTATTTATAATTGTTGAGTGAACATCTTCGTTTAAAACATCTTGAACAGAAAGATTTATGGCAACTTGAGCATCAATATTTTTAAAAATCTCAAAAGTTTTTTCAATAATAATTTTTGTTAGTTTAGGATAGAGTTTATTTTTCTTTGCTAATTCTAAAAAATGTATTGGTGAAATATATTCTGCATTTTCATCAATCAATCTCATTAAAGCTTCATATTTTACAATTTTTGAAGTTTTTGTATCAACAATTGGTTGAAATAGGGGTTCTATTCTATTGTTTTCAATTGCATCTTTTATTTTTTTAGACCATTTGAGATTTTGTGTATATTCATGTTCTATGTTCATAGAAGTTTCATAAATTAGATATTTTTTCCTATTTCTTTTTGCTAGTTTTAAAGCCATATCAGCATTATTTAGTAGTGAAAATGAACCACATGCAATTCCAATAGTTGCATTTACATAAATTTCATTATCATTTATAGTAAAAGTATGATTTTCTATACAATTTGCAAGATGTAATGCTAAAGTTTTTATCTCTTCAACAATTTCAGTTGGTTGATAAAGAGCATATTCATCCGCATGAAGTTTAAACAATATAGCCTCAGGAGAAACATTATTTTTTATAATACTTGCAGTATTTCTTATAATATCATTTCCAATTTTATCTCCATATAAATCATTTATATGTTGGAATTTATCAATATTTATGATCATTAAAACAGCATCTTTTTCAAAAGATAGGGTTTCTATTAATTTTTTTCTGTTTGGAAGAGTTGTCAATTCATCATGGAAGAATTGATATTCAAGGGAATCAAGCATAGTATTAAATACTTTTTGCATTGAATCTATCTCTTTTATTTGATTTTTAACATTTATTCTTTTAGTAACATCTTTATTATTTGAAATATAATTTATATTGGTAATAAAGTTTTTAATAGGTTTGATTAAATGTCTATCAAACTCTATGAATAATCCAATAAAAATTATTATTGAGAATAAAATTGTAAATAATATAAAGAAATTTATAATTGATGAAAGGGAAATTTTTAAATCATCTATTGGATAAATGATATTTATAACACCCAAAACATTGTTTTCTTGAGTTTGTGTATGACATTTTAAGCATTCTTGTTTTGCAATTATTGGATAATAGTATTCTATTGTTGATTCATTAATGATATTTAAAACTTCATTGTTTTGTAAGGCTTTTTGTACGTTATAATCATTCCTTCTGGCTTCTAAATCTTTTTGTATATCTCCAAATTGTTTTACTACTTCTTCACTTCTAAATACATTAACACTCATATTTTTATCAATTTCATTTAGTCTAAAAATGATTTTTTCTAAATCATCCCTTGTCCAACCCTTTTCCATGGCTGAATATAAGGATTGAAATACTAATTGTGTAGTTTTTCTTGCATCAACTTTTGAAAGTTTTTCAATAGCTTCTGATTTCATGTACTGAGTATAAATAAAAGCAATACTAAGAGAAAATGAAAGAGTGATCAGTATAATTTTTAGGATAAGTTTTTTATAGGTTGTTTTTTTCATAATCACTCATTTTATAGAACATAAAAATGATTATATAGAATTCAAGCTTTAAAATAATAGTTATTAAGGGCGAATGATAGCGATAAATAGGTAATAAAGAAAAAATTCTTTATTACTATAATCTTTTTAGTTTGTTATAACCCATTTTAATTAGTTTTAATAGAGGTTTTCTATATGAGCTAAATACATATTTTTTGATTTCATAAGCAATTCTTCCTTTTACAGTTACTAAACCAAAAAGATCACCTGCTGCATATTTTCCACCAAGTGCAATTAAAATACCATCTAATTTTGGATTAGATTTGATTAAACTTTTTCCATCAATCATATTTAGTACGTTTTTCCCTGCATCTGTTCCACTAATTCTTGCAACTGTAACATTTGGAGGCATTATTTCACCTCTTCTGTTTTTAATCTCAGCAATATCACCAATTGCAAAAATATTTTCATATTTATCAGTTTGAAGATATTCATTAACAATGATTTGAGCTCTACCATTTTTTTCAACATCTTCTAATTCTGCTGTAATTGTAGAAGCTTCAATACCTCCTGTAAAAATTACAAATGAGTGATTTACTTTTGTTCCATTAGAGAAGTAACAATATCCATCTTCAACTTTTACAAGTTTTGTGTTTGTAACAATATTAATACCAAGAGCTTTTAGTCTCTCTTGAGATACATTAATAAGTTGTTTTGAAAGACCTGGAAGGATTGTAACTGAACTACTAATTAGAGTAATTTTCAAGTTATCACATGAGAAACTACCCCTTTCAAAAAATTTATTTGAGTAATAAGCCATTTCAGCAGCAATTTCAACTCCAGATAAACCAGCTCCAACAACCACGATTCTTGTATCAGCACATTGTTTTGCTTCATCTTTGATTTTTGTAAATAATTGTTGTTCAAAGCTTTGTTTAAATGTAATTGCTCTGTGAAGTTTTTTAATATCATCTGCATTATTAAGACCTGGAATACTTGGTGGGAAAAATGTTCTTGTTCCTGCTGCCATAATTAAGTAGTCGAATTCAACAATTTCTTCTTCTTCTGTAAAGATTTTTTTAGCAACTTGATCAATTTTTCTTACTTTTAAGTTTTTAAATTCAAGATAGTTATGATTAAATCCCATACAAAGTGTAGTTAAGTCAATAGTTACCTCTGCAAAGTTAGATTTATTTGCTATTAAATCATAAACTTCAGGTTGTAGATTATGATAAGTGTGTTTATCAATTAACGTTATTTTTATATTCTTATTCTTAACCAGCTCTCTTAATGCATATATACCTGCATATCCTCCACCAATTATTACAACTCTTTTCATTAAACACTATCCCCTTTTATAAATCAAAATATTTATTGTTTCTTTTAACTATATATGTGCAAATTGCAGCTGTTAAATTTATATGCATATTCTATACTAAGCTTTTAAGAATCGATTAATTTTCTTTAAATATTTTTTATTTTAATTGTGATGTGTATATAAATGACACTTTATAAATGAAGAATAGTTACTTTGACTAGATATAATTTAAAGTTCGATTTTTGTAGAATACATAAACTTTAAGATAAATAGGAATAATTATGAAATATGTAGGAGCTCATGTTAGTGCAAGTGGTGGAGTTTATAACGCACCAATAAATGCGACTTTAATTGGTGCAAAAGCTTTTGCCCTTTTTACAAAAAATCAAAGACAATGGGCAGCAAAACCTTTAGAAACAAAAGATATAGATAAATGGTTTAAAGAACTTGAAAAATCAGGAATTCAAACAAAGCATATTTTACCCCATGACTCTTATTTGATAAACCTTGGGCATCCAGAAGCTGATGCAAGGGCAAAATCATTTGATGGATTTGTTCATGAAATACAAAGATGTGAAATATTAAAACTTGATAGATTAAACTTTCATCCAGGTAGCCACTTGCGAAAAATAAATGAAGAAGAGTGTTTAAATAATATTGCTGATTCTATGAATAGGGCAATTGAAATTACAAAAGATGTAAAACTTGTGATTGAAAATACAGCAGGTCAAGGAAGTAACCTTGGATACAAATTTGAACATTTAGCTTATATTATTGACAAAATTGAAGATAAAAGCAGAGTTGGAGTTTGTATTGATACTTGCCATATGTTTACAGCTGGTTATGATATAAGAACAAGGGAAGCTTATGATAAGACTTGGAATGAGTTTGATACAATTGTTGGAAGAAAATATCTAATGGGAATGCACATAAATGATTCAAAACCAGACCTTGGTAGTCGTGTTGATAGGCACGATTCTTTAGGTGTTGGAAAAATTGGTTGGGATGCATTTGAATTTATTATGAATGATGAGAGAATGGATGATATTCCACTAGTTTTAGAAACAATAAATGAAGAGATCTGGGCGCAAGAAATTCAAGCGCTTTATAATTTAATAGGAAAATAGTTTTTGACGGAATGATATATGTATAGAGTCTAAAAAACTCTTTAAGGAAATTCCGTGAAAAATAAAGCAAAAGTTCCATTTAATCCCGATGATTTTGATACTTCAATCACTGTTAAAGAGTTAACAAAAAAATTTCCTCATCTTTTAGATTTGGATTATAAAAAAGTGAGTCTCGCAAATGAGATAATTCCTTTGAATTATGAGATTTTTTCAAAAGATTATAAAGATTTTTTTTCAAGTAATATTGAGGATTACTTTGATTTTGAAGTTGATGCGGTAATATAAAAGTGAAATTTACTTTTAGATTATAGATTTTGAATAGTTTATTGAATCATGTAAATTATCAAAATTTTTCAAATGTAAACTATCAAATTCAAAGTGAGCTTTTTCTAATTTCTTTAAGATTCTAGCATTTACTCCACAAAAAATTAATTTCTTATTTTTGCTCCTAAAATTTTCTACAATAGATTCAAGGGCAATAATTCCTGTCATATCAAGCATAGAAACATTTTTCATATTTAAAATTACAACATTAGTATTTTCATTTATGTTTAAAAGTGTTTTTAGTGCATTTTGTGCTGCTCCAAAAAACATAGGACCATTAATGTCATAAATAGAGATACTATCAGGAATGTTTGGATGAATGGTATTATTTTGATTATTTATTAATTCAATAGAGTGCAAATCAATAGTTTTTTTAATAAATAAAATTGAAGCAAGACCCATACCAATAGCAACAGCAACTTGCATATCTATTAGAACTGTTAGACTAAAACAAGTTAGAAGTACCAAAATATCATTATTAGGTGCAACTTTTATAATATTTATAAAATGTTTAATTTCAGACATATTCCAAGCAACCATCAATAAAAGTGCAGACAGTGATGCCATTGGCAAAAATGATAAATATGTTGCTAAAAATGAAATAGATGCAAGAATAAATAAAGAGTGAATAACAGAAGATATTTTTGAAGTTGCTCCTGATTTTACATTTACAACAGTTCTGGCGATCGCGGCAGTTGCAGGGATTCCTCCAAAAAATGGAACTATAATATTTGTAATTCCTTGTCCAATTAACTCCTTATTTGGATCCGTTTTATGTCCAGTCATTCCATCACTAATTACTGCACATAAAAGTGATTCTAAAGCCCCTAAGATTGCTATTGCAATACTGTGTGGCAGAAGTTTATAAAATAGAGCTAAATTAATTTGGTCTGTGTTTAAATAACTCCAAGGTAGTTCAAATTGTAAAGGAATAGGTGGAATTCCATTCCCTTCAAGATTACCAATTTTGTAGTGAAATGTTGAATATACAGTTGAAATATTAAATTGAGGAAAATAGATATTTACAATATAAACAACAACAGTAATAAATCCAAGAGCAATTAAAGCCGATGGAATTTTGCTTTTCGTTTTTTGCCAAAAAATTAGAATAAATAAAGTTACAATTCCAACTGCTAATTCTGCTGGTTTAAAAGTAGGAATACTATTAAAAATTAATACAATTTTATCTAAATAGTGACCTTCAAATTTTTCAATAGTTAAACCAAAAAAATCTTTTATTTGGTAAGTGGCAATTACAACTGCAATTCCAGATGTAAATCCAACAGTAACAGGATAGGGAACTATTTCAATTAAAGTTCCTAATTTTAAAAATCCAGCAATAAGTAAAATAAAACCAGATAATAATCCACAAATAAGTAATCCAGAAACTCCAAATTCATTAACAATTGGAATAAGAATAACAATAAAAGCAGCAGTTGGTCCTGAAATATTTACCTTACTACTTCCAAAAATGGCAGCAAATGTACCTGCAATAATTGCAGTATAAAGCCCAAGTTCAGGAGGAACTCCCGTTGCAATTGCAAGCGCCATAGATAAAGGAAGTGCAATAATTCCAACAGTTAAACCAGATAAGATGTTGTTTTTCATCATGGGCTTCCTTTAATGACTATTTTATATTTAGGTTTTAAATTTTATAAATATCGAAATTTGTATCTCTTATATCTTTTTTGATTATATCTTGCCAATATTTAACTTTTTTAGGATCTTTTTCTTGAGAGAATAATCCATCTTTATATATTGTTACAAGCATTTCTTGTGCTGCTAACATATTTTTTGATGCTGAAAACTCTAATAATTCGATACCTTTTTTAGCATCAATTTTTGTATTTATACCTTGAAGATAAAATCTTGATAATTGATAGGCTGCTGTTGGGTCAATATTGCTTGAATCATTAAGAAGCTTAAATGATTTATCAATATCTTTTTCAACACCTTCTCCTTTATAATATAAAAATGCAAGGGGAAGATTTGCATAAGGATTTTTATTATCGATTGATTGGTTTAGATATTCGATAGCTTTTTTATAATCTTTTTTTTCAACGCTATATGTACCCATTCTAAGTTGGGCATAAGAGTTTTCATTTAATATTTTTTTATAGCAAAATAATTTGTCATTTAAATCTTCAATTTTTTGACAAACATTTGCTTTTTCTAGGGCTAAAGTATCTTTATCATTTGAAAATGATAAAAAAGAAGGCATATTAAATTCTGGCATCTTTGGAGAACATGCTGAAAATAAAAGTATTGATAAACTTAAAAGTAATGTTTTTTTTATCATCTATAATCCATAAATTTTATTTATGAAGCTAATTGGATTCTCATTGTATTCCTCTAGCCAACGATTTGCTAATTCAAGATCTCGCTGAACATATTCTCCATTTAAATACAAGTCAGACATCTCTTTTTGTGCTGGTTTTACATTGTTTTTTGCTGCAAAAGTTAGTAATTCAATAGCAGCTTTTGTTTTTGTTTTGTCCATATAATAGAAGTATAATTTATACGCAGCAATTGGATCAACATCTTCAACATCTTCTAAAAGATCAATAGCCATATTATCATTTTTTTGTACACCATAACCACTTTTATAAATTTCAGCCAAAGGTGCATTAGCATAAAAGTTGCCCTTTTGTTTTGCTAGATTTAATTTTTTAATTGCTTCTAAAACATTACCTTTTTGTCTGTCATTAAGTGCTAATCTTAATAGTGCAAAAGAGTTTTTGTAAGAAATTAAATCATAACAATCCATTTCGAAATTTTTATTTGAGTTTCTACATTCATCAGCAATAGAGAGTTCATTTGATGATGTTTTTAAAAAATCATTGTTACTAGAACATCCAGTTAATGTGTACATAGATAGGGTTATTAAGGCAAATGAAGAGGAGATTATCTTAAGCATATTATTCCTTTTTTTTATTTACATGAAAATTTGCTTAATTCTAGCAAGTTTTTTATTCATAAGTAGTTAAGACAGAATGATGTACTATATAGTTCTTAATGGGAGATTAAATGATTTTTATAGGACTATTTTTATTTATTGCGTTTGTTGTAATTTCATTGAATGTTTATAATCACAGTAATTTAGCTAATATTGAAGATTATTTACAAAAGAATAGCTGTCAAGAATATGCTTACTCTAAAGGTTCATACAAAGCTTTTTGTGATGAATATTTTATTGAAATAAAAAATAGTTTTATTGTAAATATTGAAGAAAACTCAAATATCATTAAATACAAAGATATAAAAAATTTAGAAATCAATCAACTAAATCTAATAATCAATGATAAAAATAAAATAGCTTTTAAAGAAAAAAAAGAGCTAAATAAATTTTATAAAAAGATGACAGAGAAAATAAACAAGTAGGATAATTAAATAAGAATGAAAGAAGTAATTAATTTTATAAAAGCACAGAATGTTGAAAAAACAAATTTTTTTGGACAATTAAAATGTTCACCAGAAGAGGCTAAAATTTTGCAATATATGTCAAAAGAGTATGTAAATGGTAGGGATACTTTAGGCGTTATTGATGTTTTAGGCGAGTTTTATGATTTGAAAACTTACAAACATTTAGAAAAACTTGATTTGATAAAATCTCTTTTAGAGTTTGGATGGCTTGTTCAAGTATCTTTTGACCAAGTAAAATTAAGTGAAGTTTCAAAACTTGAACTTATAAATTCAAGTGTTTCTCTTTCAAGTGCTTATTTAAAAATGTTAGAAAATGGAAGCAATGATTTTGTTCTTCCTGAAATTAAAAATTATTCTGATCACTTGGAATATTTACAAGATCAATTTTTTAGAATTGATTTAGCTCAACAGCTAAATGTTGTTAGAAAAAACTTTGATGTAAATAGTCCAAGTTCAAATAGATTAAAATCAAAATTAATACTTTTAGAAAATAGAATCAAAGAGAGAATCAAAGTTACTTCAAATTCTATTATGCTTGAAGATTTTTTCAAAGATAATGATTTAAATGAACAAGAACAAACTCTATTTTTAGCTCTTTTAAAAGAGGAATATTCAGGTGGAGATGGAAGTTTAAGAGACATGAACTCTTTGATTGAATTAATCTCAAGCGATGATTATGAGAAAATTAAATATAGAAGTTTACTTGAAGAAAGCTCAACTTTAGTGTCAAAAGCTTTGATTGACTATGATGAGGTTTTAACTCCATTTGGTGGGATTAATAGAAATTTTTATATTCCTGATGAAGTTTTATATAAAATTTCACATCCAACTAAAAAAAGTTCAGCTGTTGGAAAAATCAAACTAGATACGGTTATAAAAGAACAAGATATGTTTGAACTTATTTCAACTACAAAATCTTTAGATGATGTTATTTTAAATGAAAAAACAAAAGAGACTTTAGATGCCCTTTTAAAACAAGTTGATAAAAATGTAATAAATAGGCTGAAACAATGGGGAATTAAAGATAAAAAAAGAGGGATTGAAGCAAAAATAATTTTTTATGGAGTTGCTGGAACTGGAAAAACATTAACAGCTCTTGCTTTGGCAAAATCTCTTAAAAAAGATGTTTTAAGTTTTGATTGTTCAAAAATCTTATCAATGTATATTGGTGAGAGTGAAAAAAATGTTAGAAGTATTTTTGATAAATATTATGAACTAAGAACTCAAACAAAATCAGAACCAGTTTTACTTCTAAATGAAGCAGACCAATTTTTAAGTGCAAGAAGTTCTGGAAGTGCAAGTAGTAGTGATAAAATGCACAATCAAATGCAAAATATTTTCCTTGAACAAATAGAAAGGTTTGATGGAATACTAATAGCAACTACAAATTTACTTGAAAATTTGGATAAGGCATTTTCAAGAAGATTCAACTACAAAATTGAGTTTGTAAAACCAAACAAAACTCAAAGAATTGAACTATGGAAAAAATTATTACCAGCAAATTTACCACTTGAAAAAGATTTTGATATTGAAGAATTAGCAAAATATGAATTAACTGGTGGACAAATAGAGTTAGTTATTAAAAATACAGCTTATAAAATAGCTGTTAGTGATGAACCATTATTCAGAGTTGATAATTTTAAAGAGCAAATTACCAAAGAACAAAAGGGTCAATTTGACAGTGAAACAAAAGTTGGATTTTTTTAAAAAATTTCAACTTTTTAGTATTGTTTCTTTTTGTACCAGTTTATTTTTAATCCTTAGAAAAACATTAAATTATAAGCTAATTTTTATTAGGTTAGAATATGATTGCGTACATTATTAATAAGTGGCTATTTAATTACAAATTAAATAATATATTTGCAGATTAAAATAGACTTTTTTAAAGCTTTAAAAGGATAGATTAAATGACACATATGGAATTTGCACATCCCTATTTTGGTGCATTTGTAATGTTTATTGTAACATTTACCGCATTTGGTGCAACAGTATGGCTTTCAAGATATATAAGTAGAAAGATTGCAAGATTAGATACTGAGAAACTAAAAACAACTTTATATGAGTGTGGACCAGAGGTTACAAAACAGCCAAATAGCATTTCTGCACAATTTTATTTAACAGCATTATTATTTATTTTATTTGATGTTGAAATTATATTTATGTTTCCATGGGCAATTAACTTTAAAATATTAGGTTGGTTTGGTTTTGTGGAGATGATTTTATTTATTACTTTATTAGCAATCGGATTTTTATACGCATGGAAAAAAGGAGCGCTTGAATGGCACAGCATAAAATAAATTATTTACAAGATAATGGAGCTGCTGTTAAACTAACAACAATTGATAAGTTAGTTAATTTTGGTCGTTCTAACTCTTTATGGCCTATGACTTATGGATTAGCCTGTTGCGCGATTGAAATGATGGCAACTGGAGCTTCAAGATATGACTTCGATAGGTTTGGAACTATTTTTAGAGCAAGTCCTAGACAATCTGATGTTTTGATAATTGCAGGAACTCTAACAAAAAAACATGCTGAATTTATGAGAAGATTATATGACCAAATGCCAGATCCAAAATGGGTAATTTCCATGGGATCATGTGCAAACACAGGTGGAATGTTTAATACTTATGCCACAGTTCAAGGTGCTGATAGAATTATTCCTGTTGATATTTATCTTCCAGGCTGTGCTCCAAGACCAGAAACTCTACAATATGCCCTTATGGCACTTCAACAAAAAATCAGAAAAGAATCAATTTTTAGAGCAACTAAGAAAAAGAGGTTAGTATAATGAGAAAATATACACCAAAAGATAATGTTCAAAAACAAGCTTATTTTTCAGATAGATTTTTTGTATCTCCAAGTGTTCCTAGATTTGAAATAGAATCAGATGAAATTTTTGCAAGTGATTTTGAACAAATTTCTAATGTAATTAATATCAAAGAAGCTTATATTGAACATACTCATTTAGTTTTACACATAGATAAAAATAGTATTGTAAAAACAATGAAATATTTAAGAGATGTACTTGAATACGATATGTTAATTGAATTATCTGCAATTGATTATTTAGCTTTAAAAGATGGATACGAAGTTTTTTATGAAATGTTATCAATTTCAAAACATAAAAGATTAAGAGTTAAATGTTTTGTTCAAAAAGATGAATCAATCGAATCTGTAACTTCTATTTTTAAATCAGCAAACTGGTCTGAAAGAGAAATGTATGATATGTTAGGTGTAAAAGTAGTAAATCATTTTAATTTAAAAAGACTTATTATGCCAGATGATTGGTATGACCATCCACTTAAAAAAACTTACCCTCTACAAGGTGATGAGGCAGCTTCATGGTATGAAGTTGATAAGATTTTTGGAAAAGAAGCTAGAGATATAATAGGACCAGAACTTAGAGATCCAGCGGCAATTGACAGATACGACACAACTAGATTTGCAAGACTTGGACATGAAGTTCCAAATGGCGCGGATATTTCACAATTTGAACCAGAAACTCCTATTTCTTATGAAGAAAAAGAGGGAAATACTTTAGTTAAAAAATTAAAACCTGAAGAATCAGTTGTTTTAAAAAGAAGAAGGTAGAAAATATGCAACAACCAAATAGACTAAAACCTTTTTTTGAAAATATTCACTTCGAGCGTGAAGATAATACTATGATGGTAAACTTCGGTCCTCAACATCCATCTGCTCACGGACAATTAAGACTTATTTTAGAACTTCAAGGTGAAGAAGTTGTAAAATCAAGACCAATGATTGGATACCTTCACAGAGGTATGGAAAAAATGGCTGAAAATATGATTTATAATGAATTCTTACCAACAACGGATAGAATGGATTATATTGCAGCAACTTCAAATAACTACGGATATGCTTTAGCAATCGAGCAATTACTTGGAATTGAAGCTCCAAGAAGAGCTGAAATTATCAGAACTATGCTTTTAGAGTTAAATAGAATTACTTCACATTTATTCTGGCTTGCAACTCATGCCCTTGATGTTGGTGCAATGTCAATGTTCCTTTACTGTTTTAGAGAAAGAGAATATGCAATGGACTTAATTGAGGACTATTGTGGAGCAAGACTTACTCATAGTGCAGTTAGAATTGGTGGAGTTCCTTTGGATTTACCAGCAAATTGGACAGCTGATTGTTTATCATTTTTAGATGTATTAGAGACAGAACTTAAAACTTATGAAGGTCTTTTAACAGAAAATAGAATCTGGAAAATGAGACTTGAAAATGTTGGAGTTATTAGCCCTGAAATGGCAAAAGATTGGGGATGTTCAGGAATTGTTTTAAGAGGTT
>ERZ650305.570-NODE-570-length-14611-cov-6.269717_pt1 | contig 14611 bp, 9 predicted proteins | sample MGYA00376241_ERZ650305 | MGnify/ENA primary metagenome ERZ650305 (study PRJEB26733, sample SAMN07839276) | wastewater metagenome | biome: urban; feature: artificial channel; material: waste water | place: USA: North Carolina | collected 2016-02-25 ... | reverse complement strand
AACTGCTAGAACAGCTGTGAAAGTATTAAGAAATGAAGAAAACAAAGCAGCTGCTACTGAGCAATTGCCGAAAGTTATCTCTTTATTAGATAAATTAGTAAAGAAAAACATTATTCATAAGAATAAAGCGGCTAACCTAAAAAGCAAGTTAACAAAACACGTTAACAAGTTAGCGTAAGAATAAAATCTGGCCCGTTCGTCTATCGGTTAGGACCTCAGATTTTCATTCTGGTAAGAGGGGTTCGATTCCCCTACGGGCTACAAAACCTTCGGAAAATTCCGAAGGTTTTTTGTTTTTTCTTATCTTTGATATATAATTCCAAATAAAGTAATGAAAATATTAATCATCAACGGCCCTAATCTCAATTTATTAGGAACTCGTGAACCTGAAATCTACGGAAATACCAGTATGCAAGATGTCTTAGAACAACTAAAAACTCAATTCTCTGAACACGAATTGATGTATTATCAATCTAACTACGAAGGTGGCATAATAGACAGAATTCAAAACGAAGATTATGATGCTTTGGTGATTAATCCTGGTGCTTTTACACACTACTCTTTCGCAATCGCAGATGCGCTTAAAAACGTTAAAAAAAGAAAAATAGAGGTACACATCAGTAATATCTATCAACGTGAAGAATTCAGACAAAAATCTGTAACGGCAGCATATACAAACGCCGTGCTTTCTGGTTTTGGAATAGATGGATATAGATTGGCCGTATTAAGTTTGTAATTCTCTAAAAATATAAAATGTAAAAATCCTTTCATTCATTTCGATTATTGAAAGGATTTTTTATCTGTATCATTTTTTGTGAAAAAAACTCTTCTTTGCGCTCCGGCGTAGGTGGAGCTCTCCCGAAATGCTTTGGCAGTAGCTTTGGCCTCGGGAAGCGGGAACCGAAGACGGGAATAGCGCCCAAATAAAAAAGTTGAACACAAATTACGCATTAGAAGTTTATTTCATCAATTTAATTCTTTTTTTGATAGGATTTTCATCTTATTCTTTATTAAATCGCCCCTTTGGTACTTTCTAAATTCTATTGTATAGTTTGGGTTAAACGTTTTATGTAATTTACATGAAGGGAAATGTAGGTTCAAAAAAAAATCCTCAACTTACGCTGAGGATCTTTTGGTTGTTTTGAATTCTGATAAAAATTAGATTTGTGGACCAGCCGCTACTAATCTTTTACCTTCTTCTGTATCTGTATATTGCTCAAAGTTCGCAATGTATTTTGCAGCTAGAGATTTTGCTTTTTCTTCCCATTCTGCTGGGCTTGCATAGGTATCTCTAGGATCTAGAATTCCTTCAGAAACTTTTGGTAAAGAAGTAGGAATTTCTAAATTCATTACAGGAACTACCGTTTTAGGAGCGCTATCAATAGAACCATCTATAATTGCATCTATAATTGCTCTGGTGTCTTTAAGAGAAATTCTCTTACCTGTACCATTCCAACCGGTGTTTACTAAATAAGCTTTAGCACCGTGTTCTTTCATTTTCCCGATTAATGTTTTAGAATACATGGTTGGGTGTAATGTAAGGAATGCCTCGCCAAATGCTGGAGAGAATGAAGGTGTAGGTTCTGTAATACCTCTTTCTGTACCTGCTAATTTAGAAGTATAACCGCAAAGGAAGTGGTATTGTGCTTGATCATCATTCAATACAGAAACTGGAGGCAATACTCCGAATGCGTCTGCTGATAAGTAAACAATTTTTTTAGCGTGACCTGCTTTAGAAGGAAGTACAATTTTATTGATGTGATAGATTGGGTAAGAAACTCTGGTGTTTTCTGTAATAGAATTATCTTTATAATCTATTTCACCGTATTCATTTACCACAACGTTTTCTAATAAAGCATCTCTTTTAATTGCTCTGAAGATGTCTGGTTCTTTTTCTTCTGTAAGATCGATAACTTTTGCATAGCAACCACCTTCGTAGTTGAATACACCATTGTTATCCCAACCGTGTTCGTCATCACCAATTAAATATCTTTTTGGGTCTGCAGAAAGTGTAGTTTTACCAGTACCAGAAAGACCGAAGAATAATGCAACATCACCTTCTTCGCCTACGTTTGCAGAACAGTGCATAGAAGCCATACCTCTTAATGGTAAATAGTAGTTCATCATCGCAAACATACCTTTCTTCATTTCACCACCATACCAAGTTCCACCAATAATTTGGATTCTCTCAGTTAGATTAAACATTACGAAGTTTTCAGAGTTTAATCCTTGTTCTTTCCAATTTGGATTAACAGTTTTAGAACCGTTCATTACTACGAAATCTGGCTCACCAAAGTTTTCTAGTTCGTAGATAGATGGTCTAATAAACATATTAGTCACGAAATGTGCTTGCCAAGCTACTTCCATTACAAATCTTACTTTAAGTCTTGTATCTGGATTAGTACCACAAAAAGCATCTACTACATATAATCTTTTAGAAGTAGATAATTGCTCTAATACTAAGGTTTTACAGCTTGCGAAAATTTCTGGAGTTGTAGGAAAATTAACTTTTCCGTCCCAGCAAATAGTATCTTTAGTAACATCATCTAATACTATATATCTGTCTTTAGGAGATCTTCCAGTAAAAACACCTGTTTTAACTGCAACTGCACCAGATTCAGTAACCGCACCTTTTTCAAAGCCTTTATTTTTAGCAGACATTTCTGCTTGATAAAGCTCTTCATAACTTGGATTGTACACTACTTCATGATAACCTGTGATTCCTAAATCGTGTAGTTCTTGGATGATTTTTAAATTTTTCATAGTTAAAAAAATTATATTAATGATTCTTATTTTTTGCATTACAAAATTACGCAATGTATGTTGTTTTAGCCATTTATAAGCAATGATATAAATCACTAAAAGACAATTTTTTAACAATCTGAAAATCAATAAATTAACTCATTCCAATCAAAAACATTGTGATAATTATTGTTAAAAAAGTAATTTTTATAATCCCCAAATTTTGAAGCTAAAACGAAATCACCTCCCCATGCACCCAAACTTTTCACAAAAGACGGACAATCTCTAAAGTGCTTATCCTTAACTGTTTCTATCCCCAAAAAGTCACTAATCATACGCTCGTGAAGCGACATTAGATCTGAAAAATCTTGTAAGCTTTCACACTTTACAACCTGTTTTGTAATTTCGGAAAACTGATGTTTGAAAGATAAAGAAATTTCTCGAGACCTAAAAGCGTTTATCCCCTCTCTGCTGTCTTGCTTTTGATTAAGATGAATTAGAATAAGGCTGTCTGCAAATTTTGGTTTAAATTCTACACACTCTACGCTTCTAGGATTGTTTTGGTAAAGAATTGCAGATTTCTCTTGAGCTACTGCTATATCATAACCACTGCCTCCTAATGATATTTCATTCAATAAAAAAGCATCAATTTCTGAGAAAACGGCTAGATTATTCATTAAAGTAGAACTACTACCAAGACCAAAATTGCCAGGAAACTGAAGATTAGTTTTAATATGATAAGTGGAATTATTTTGAAATCTTATTTTAGACAATTGCTGTACATTTTGCAACACCTTAATTATAAAACGAGCATTATCTGGTAAATTGGTGGATAGAATTTCCCAATTTTTATAATCAATAGCAATTTTCAGCCAAGGCTTTCCTTGGTGCAATGCTTCCCAAAATATGTTTGAGTTGCCATCATTAAACTCTTCCCAATAAAAATCTTGTCCTAACTTAGTAGGAACTGCTAAAGCTAATGCACCATCTAAGACAAAGTATTCTGAGGTAATTAATAATTTTCCGGGAGAGAAGATGTGATTTTCCAAAACAGTATATTTTTAACAAAAATAAAAAAAGTCACAATAAATTGTGACTTATAATTTATATTGCCGAAGAAACTATGGCTTCGGAATTTATTTTCTTTATCAATCCTTGCAATGTTTTGCCAGGCCCTACTTCTACAAAACTCGTAGCACCGTCTTTTATCATATTCTGTACAGATTGAGTCCATTTTACAGGTCCTGTAAGCTGAGAAATAAGGTTTTTCTTAATTTCATCAGGATTAGAAACGGCTGTTGTAGTGATATTTTGATAAACTGGAATGGTTGCTTTTCTAAATTTAGTTTTTTCTATTGCTGCGGCTAGTCTTTCTTGCGCTGGTTGCATCAGAGGAGAATGGAATGCACCGTTTACAGGGAGAATTAGAGCTCTTTTTGCACCTGCTGCTTTTAAAGCTTCACAAGCTTTCTCTACCGATGCTGTATCTCCAGAAATTACCAATTGACCAGGGCAATTGTAATTAGCAGGTACTACAATTCCTTCGATAGAAGCACAAATTTCTTCTACTTTTGCATCTTCTAATCCTAAAATAGCTGCCATAGAAGAAGGATTAATATCACAAGCTTCCTGCATGGCTAAAGCCCTTTCTGAAACCAATTTTAAACCATCTTCGAAAGATAAAACTCCATTAGCAACTAATGCAGAAAACTCTCCTAAAGAATGCCCTGCTACCATCTGCGCTCCTGTACCATCTATTGCCTTTACAGATGCTACAGAATGAATAAAAATGGCGGGTTGAGTTACTTTTGTCTTTTTAAGGTCTTCATCTGTTCCTTCGAACATTAATTTTAAAATATCAAAACCTAGAATTTCGTTTCCAAAATCCATCATATCTTTGATATCTTTTCTGCTGTCATAAAGTTCTTTTCCCATTCCTACGAACTGAGAACCTTGACCAGGAAATACAAGTGCTTTCATAAATAATGCGCTATTTTGATTGGGAACTTCGGTTCCAAAATTTAGAAATTTATAATTATTAGTTTCTTTTATCTAAGGAATTAATCTTACTACTCTACAACCAGTGTTTATGTAGGCTCCTTCTTTGCTTTTTATAAATTCAAATTTAGTAGCCAATTGAGTTTGAGTTTTACTCATTTGTTTAAACAGCTCTCCTTTGCTATTCTCTCTGCTTAACATATCATTTACGACATCAAAACCTACCACAGCATATTTAGACGGAGATTTACAATATTGTTTTTTATAACTCTCTAAAATTTCTTTCTCAAAAGCTCCATCCATATTGATTTTTCTATCCATTAGATATACCAAGCTTGCTTTTCTAAGACCTTCTTCATAAGTTTCAAAAGCAGGATTATAACTCATACTAAATGCTTTAACACCTGTAGTTTCTGCTGCTAAATCTACCATTTTCTGAGCAAAATCTTTTCCTAATCCATCATCATCAGAAGCTAAAACTGCCATAATTGGTGCATTCTGACCTGTCATCATATTATTATCTAGTTGAATTTCTGCTGGAGAATTTACGATAATGATATTAGGATTTTTAATTTGTTTTTCTAAACTGTTTTTTATATAAACCGAATTAGATTTATCTGTACCAGAAACCAAATAAATTTTTTGATCAGAATAAGCCTGAGAAACTTCCTTTATAATTTTATCTGCAAAAACTTGTTCGTCTGTTTCTGTAATTACTAAATTATTAAAACTTCTTAGTTCTGTAGAGTTAGCAAAAGGTGCTACTACAGGTATTTTTTTAGATTTCACATAATCCAAAACATCTAGTACGCTAGACTTAAAAAACGGACCTATAATTAAATCTGTATTATCTTGATTAATCTGGCTCAATGAATTTTTAAAAGAGCTTTCACTACCTGCATCTACTACTTTTACTTCTAATTTTTGTCCAGATTTAGCATTTCTTTCGATGGCCAATTTAGCACCAGTCAAAAAATCAGCAGCCATAGTTCTATATTTAGAATCTCCAGCGTCAAAACCAAAAGGAAGCATCAAAACTATATTTAAAGCTCCGTCATTTTTCTTAACATAAGCAGATTCTAGTTTTTTAACTTTCAAAACCATTCCTGCTTTTAAACCATCAGTTACTTTCGGGTTTAAGGCTAATAATTGATCTAATGTAATTCCAAATTTATTTAAAATCCCAAAAACAGTATCACCATCTTGTACGGTGTAAGTTTGGTATTCATCTTCAGATGAAGCCGTTTCTTGTTTAGACGCTTTTTTGTCTTCTTGCCAAGATACCGTTTCTTTAACTGACGAATTGTTAGAATTTGCAGATTTTTTCACCTTAATTATGGCACCTGGTTGAAGACCTTTTTCTTCTAAACCTGGGTTCATATCAAACAAATCTTTCTGAGAAATCCCGAAACTCTTGGTGATTTTATAGTAATTATCTTTTGGTTGAATTACATAAGAACCTTCATCCGCAGTAGATTTTTCCGTAGGAGTTTCCATTTTTGGAGTTTCTACCACAGGTGCTGGGATTGTAACCGCAAAATTTCTATTGAATGCATTTTTGTCTGCATATTTTTTTACATTTTCTGCTGGCAGAGTTACTTCGTCTCCAATTTTAAGATGTGAATCTAATTCTGGATTCAGTTTTCTAAGGTCAGCTTCTGCAATATGATATTGCTTGGTGATTCCGTAAATTGTTTGTTTTGGCTGTAGAACTATTTTAGTAACATTACCCGAAATAGAAGCTACAGGTTTTTCTGCAGTACTTTTAGGTTTTTCGTCTGCTTTTTTACTGATGACAAGAACATCACCAATATTAAGTTTTCCATCTTTAACTTTTGGGTTTAGTTTATAGAGTTCATCTATAGAAATCCCATATTTTTTCGAAATGCTATATGGATTTTCTTTAGCTTCTACGGTGTGCGTTTTCTGTGCGAAAACCACTAAACCAGATACTGAAAAAGCGAATATCAGAAGTTTTTTCATCATTTTTAAATAAAGTACAAAAATACTGCTTTCTGTTTAATTTTCCATTAAAATTAACACTGAATTAACAACATCCATTTCTTGGTAGCAATTATCAAGCCATTGAGCGCCATTTTCCGCAAAAAAATTGCTAAAATTAATCACTCTTTCTTGCCAATTTCCCGAAGGATGAATGTCATAATATAACGTCTGTAAAAAGTTGATATGGTCTGATTGTTTTATTCTTTCGGCTCTTAAGAGGCGTTTTCTCATCCTTTCGAAGCTTTTTAATTGTCTTGTTTCTTCGGCTTCTACTAAATTTCTAAAAGTTTTATCGGTAAGAGCAGCTTTATCTTTCAGCTCATCAAATTGATTTTTTAGCAGCAATTCTCTTTCGTCAATTAAAGATTTCAGAGCTGAATTTTGCATCAATTTTTCATTTAATTTAGCCTGAAAATCTCCAAAAAAGCATTCCAATTCCATCCCTGATTTTTCTATTTTTTTCAAGGTTTTTTCTTTCAAAAAAAGCATAGAATTCCTTGGAATAAGAATAGGAAAAGGCAGTTTAAAATGCTCAAAAACATCTGGCATTTCTAGCCAATACATAATTTCTGCATTACCGCCAATATACGCCACATTGGGCAATACTTTTTCCTGAAAAATGGGTCTTAGCAAAGCATTAGGAGAAATTCTAGACCAATCTTTGGAAAGCTCATCAAACGAAATTTCTGTATTTTTATCTACAATTTCAAAACCAGTTCCTTTTGCCGAAATTCTATCTCTAGTGTCACTTAAATAAAAAAGATTAATTTCTCTAGGATTTACCTGAACTTTGCCATATTTCTCTGTTAAAAATTTAATGTTTTTTTGAGAAAAATGATAAGTAACTTGATTTTTGAGTTCGTCTGAGAAAATATCTGCCATTTGGTTTTTCAGCGCGGTATCATCTCCATCAATCATCAATAAGCCATATTCTGCAAAAAGTTCTTGAACCAAATTTCTGGTTGCTTCGGTAAGTGTTTTTCCTTTTTGATAAGATTTTTTCATCAAAAGAATGAGCTGCGTACCAAAAACATCGTCTTTAAATTCCTTTTCAAATTCGTCAATAAATGAAGTATCTTCTATGACAATTCTGCCAACAGCTCCGCCAGATTTACCTTTGATTTGATAAAAATTTTGAGAAGTTTTAAAATGGTTAATTTCCTCAAAATCGTGATCTTCTGTAGCCATCCAAAAAACAGGAACGAAATTTTTGTCTGAATTTTGACTGAGAAATTCTGCCGTTTTAATGGTTTGTAAAATTTTATAAACAAAAAAAGCAGGCCCAGAAAAAAGATTCAATTGGTGACCTGTAACCACGGTAAACGTGTTTTCCTGAGAAAGTAAATTGATATTATTTTTTTGTTTATCTGTAAGTTGTAAGCTATTTATTTGACGATTGAAAACTTCAACTAAAATATTTCTTTGATCTTGAGAAAAAGATTTTGATTTTTCTTCTGCTTTAGAAAGAGCATTTTGCAAAGAAAATTGATAAGATGAAAACTGCGGAATTTCTAGATTCAGAAAATCCTTAATCAATTGAGGGATGCTTCCAATATTTTGAAATGGAATTTTTGATTTCAACATTAGGCAAAATTAATGAAATATATACCAAACGATTCCTAAATTCAATCGAAAATCATAAATAGGATAATTAGGCGCTGTAAATGATTTGTTTTTCATAAACGTAGTATTAAAATGCTGCGCTTCAGCAAAAATCATCATTCTTTTTACCTTCATATTAAAATAAGCATCTGCAATGGGTTGTCCGCCAATAGAAGTACCACTATTAGAAAGAACAAACTCATTAAGCACCGGGAAATAATCTCTAGATTTGAATTTGCTGAAATAGTAAACTTTAAATCCTGTTTGGATTTCTGCGGCATTTTTAAATGCTTTTGATTGATAAAAAACATTTAATCTTCCTACAAAATTAGGCATTGGCAAGAGTTCTTTTTGCGACAATGCACTTTGGAAAAGCAATTTGGTATTGAATTTCAATTTCCAATAATTCAAGGTTGCTTCACCGCCAATTTGTGAAATATTTACGGTTTCTGAACTTTGTTTCGGAAGGAAATCTGTGCCAAAATAAGCGAAATTATCAATTCTAAAATAATTGGCAAAAACAGAACTATCAAACCATTTTAAATTAATTTTACCACCAATTTCTGTAATGCTTTGGTTTTTAGCTCCACCAAAATTGTAGTTGAAATTCTGGTAAAAAGACGGATTCATCAAATAATTAAAACTAGGAATAGCAGATTGAAAATTAACGTGAGCGTCTAAAATATACCCTTTGATTGGTTCTAGTTTTAGTAGATTTTCTGATCTTAGATAGTTTCCAAAAGATTTTCCATTAGAATATTCTAAGAAAGATTTCACATCTACTTTATCCCAAAGTTTAATTTCTAAATTACCAACCGCTCCTAGTCTATTTTCTTTATTTTCTGTAGGAATTACTACGCCTACAGCAGCAGGAAGCTCTCTATCTGTTCCCAAATTAATCAATTGATGTCTAAAACCTGCATCTAATTTGAACGTTTTTTTATCAAAAACCAAACTGATGGTATTGCTTAGATTTTTAGAAAATTTGTAAGAATAGGTATCAAAATTACTTACATACGGACTTGTATAGTAACTTTCGGCAGCCGCCTCTATAAATCTATATTTATTTGCTTGATGAAATATGGTATGTCTTAGCTTAAATGGATATTTCTCTGAATTGACAAACTGAAATTCTTGAGAAAAATAATATCTTCTGGTAGAAAATCTAGAATCTGAACTTAGCAAATTTACAGAGAGATTCTGTCTGTTATTAAACCTAGAATCATCTCCTAGAAACAGGCTTACATCTTCCAATCCTGCACTTTCTTCATTGTTTACGTTTTGATGAATGTAATGGGTATAAAATTGATATCTATTATTTTTAGAATTAAAATGCGAAGAAAAAGTGATGTTATTAGAAGACGCCAAACTTCTGCGATACAATCCTTGAGAACGAAGCCCCATATATTCTACTGCAATATTGAAGTTTTTACCTACATTTTGGGTATAGGTGGTGGTAAGTGCAGCACCTTGTTTCATAGCATTATGATAAACAAAAGAGGTGGTAGGAGTTTTTACATCATAATATTTCACATCATCAATCCCCACAATAAAATGTGATTTATTGGTAGGTAGTAGTGCTAAATTTTGTTCTTTATTTACAGAAAAAACCAAATCTTGAAATCCTGAACCTATGTTAGCAAACTGGATTTTTCCGAAATTATCTCTGTTATTAAATTGAGAAAACTGATAAGATTTATCTGCTGTAAAAACGGTATCAAAAACTTTTTTTTCAGAAAATTGATGGTAAATTAAATAATCATTAATAGTAGGCTTAAAGATTTTGATAGAATCTTTTCCTCCTCTATCTACAACTAAGGTATCTGAAGTGGAAGTTCTATTATCACTTTTTTTAATAATCTGAGCGTTAGTAAAATTTACAAATAAAATTATGATGAAAAATAGGTATCTCATTATGAAATTTTGAAATACAAATGTAATGAAAAATGGGAAATAAAAAAGGTTACTCAAAATTCCGTTGAGTAACCCATATTGCTCATTAAATAAAATTATAAACTAATTCTTACTGTTGATAAAATTAAACAATTTTATTAAGTCTTCCTCTTTAGAAAAATTTAATTAATTTATTGATCCCACCAAACTTTACCTTTGAGTGTCTCGAAAGGAACTGGAATACCAGGACCTTCTTTAACCTTATCAGCATTCAAATTTATTTCCGTTTGAGGCAAAGAAAGTTTTCTTGGAATCACTCCATTAGTTCTATTAGTTGTTGCAGGAGTTAACATAGGATACCCTGTTCTTCTCCAATCTACCCAACTTTCAAAAGAAGCCTGAAACATCGTTACCCACTTTTGTTCCATTATTCTTTGCAATGTATTATTATATGAAACCTCAGGCAAAGATAAAAAAGAAGATACATTAGATATACCTAAATCAACAAAGTCTTCCGAAATAGCTTTCTCATAACTGACTTTTGCTAAAGCATCATCTGATGACCTCTTATAAATTTCAGCTTTTATGAAATTCACTTCAGCTGCACTTAATAATCTTACCTGAGAATTGACAGAAGCAAAAGCTCTACCAACTCTTGAAAATTTAGCTTCTCCAGAATCATCATCATCTCCACCTGGTTTATTTCCAATAATTTGTCCTGCTAAAGTACCATTGACAATAGGTAAAAAATATTCTGTGATTCTTGGATCATTATAAACTTTCATTTTATCTACTATTGTATTACAAACAGCATTATCTTTTCTACCAGAAAGAACATCAAATTGGTGAATAGGGTTTGCATTAGAAGCTGATGAACCGAATACAACTTTTGCATTATCTGATGTAGAATTAATAAGAGCTGGATTGGTATCCAAAAAGGTTTTAGCAGCGTTAGGGTTTCTTTTACTTAGGTGATTTAGCAACCTTAACTTTAGAGAATTTCCAAATTTTTCCCATTTAGTTATATTCCCAGCATATATTAAATCATCTGTACCTGGCTTTAAGCCAGCATTTGCTTTAACATTTGCAATTCCATCATCAATTAATTTTAGTGCAGATGTATAAATTGATTCTTGTGTATCATATTTTGGATTAATATTAACTGACCCTTGTAGTGCTTCTGTATATGGTACATCTCCAAATAAATCAGTTGTAACAGTTATCGTGTAAGCTTCAAGAATTTGTGAAATTCCTAAATATATTTTACTATCAGATTCTTTTGCTTTGCTTTGAATAGATCTCAGATCATACATTACCTCATACAAATTAGACCATAAATTATCAGTAGCTGATGCGGTTATATTGTACTGCCCATATTCTAATGGTTGGCCTCTATGACCAGCATAATGCTGTACAATACTAGCTGGCATTCTAGTTCCATCTCCTCCTAACGTATATGCCAGGTTTGCTTCAGAAGCTGTTAAAAGCACATTTAAAGGAACATCCGTTGGTTTATTTGGATCATCATTTATGTTCAACTCATTAGAACAAGAACTCCAAATCACATTTAACAAAAGTACTAAGATTATACTTTTAGTAATTGCAAAAAAATTTAAATATTTCTTTTTCATAATTCAAAAATTAAAAATTAAAATTGTACTTTGAAGTTTATCCCGAAACTTCTCGTTGATGGAAACGCAAACCTTGAAACACCTTGTGCATTACCTGTACCAAAAGAGCTAGACTCAGGATCAATGTGCGGAATATCTGTCCAAAGGAATAAATTTCTTCCAAAAACACCTATATCCATATTTTTTATGTATGAGATTCCAGGTAATTTAAAAGAATAACCTAATGTAACCTCTCTTAGCTTAACCCAATTATTTTCATAAACATATTCTTCATTTGGATGCGCATTTCCATACCATACCTGATTTCTTTTGACTACTACATCATTTGCTAAACCAGTATTTGCATTAACACCATTAAAAATAAAGTCTTCTTCTCTATGTAATGTTTTTTTCGAAACACCATAAAAGTCTAGTAATTCTTCTGTTCCACTGTAAAGAAAACCACCTTGTCTTATGTCTAATGATGCTGAGGCGTAAAAACCTTTGTAACTAAATGTAGTTGAAGCACCTCCTGTCCAATCAGCTTCAGTATGACCAAGATTTACAGCTTCATCCCAAATAGGATAACCATCAGCATCAACAAGTATTTGCCCATTATCATTTCTTGAGTAACCTGTTCCAATAATAGAACCATATCTTTCTCCTTTTATCGCATATATTGCAGGATTACCACTAAATCCTCCGAGATAAATCCTATCTACACCTGGATAAGTATCCACCACCTTTGTTCTGATTCGGCTAAAATTAAACGCTAAATCCCATCTGAAATCTTGATTTTTAATAGGTGTTACTCTTAAAGAAGTTTCAAGTCCTTTTGCAGTAGTTTCACCAGCATTAATAACTAAATTAGTTGCCCCAGAAGATCGAGCTACATCAAGTGGAATAATCATATCAGTATTCCTATTACTAAAATAGGTTACATCTAATCCTATTCTGTCATTTAAAAATCTTAAATCTACTCCTGCTTCATACTCAGTAGTAAACTCAGGTTTTAAATTAGCATTATTGATTACATTATCAACTGTAAAACCAGGTAATCCATTGAAAGGGTATAATAACCCTGGTGTAAATCCATCAGAAAAATCAGCCTTTTCAAATGTATTATTAACTCTATATGGATCAGCATCTCTACCTGTTTTTGCAACACCTACTCTTACTTTACCATAACTTAAAATGTTTTTACTTATATCAAAAGCATCAGAAAAGATAAATGACAAACTTGCTCCAGGATAAAAATAACTATTATTACCTTTTGGCAAAGTAGAGCTCCATTCATTTCTTGCAACAACATTTAAAAATAGGTAATCATCATAACTAAATGTAGCATCTCCAAAAACCCCTATAAGTCTTCTTTTATTAATAAATCTATAGCCAGGATCAAAAGTTTGAATATTTCCTGTATTTTCAATACCTGGCAACACCAAAGCTGTTCCTGTAACCGCTACATTTTGTAACTTTCTTTGGTTATAATCTTGTCCAATGTTTACATTTATATTAAACTTTTCAAACACATCTTTATTTATATTAAACATCGCTGTAGAAGTTAACTCCTGTCTAACAATATCATCATAACTTAAATAACCGTTAGGATTACCTCCAGTTCTAATGTCTCTAAAAATAATTCTATTATCAGAAAGATAGTCATTACCTAATCTATAATTAAATTTCAACCAATTTGTAAATTGATAACTTAAATTAGTTCCAAGAATAAAACGATCAGATCTTGAAGTTGCATAATTTTTATTTACAGACCATAATGGATTATCAAAAGACCCTCCTCTGAAATTAATTTGTCTTCCGTTTGTTGGATTCTGATAGCCATAACCTTTTAAATCCCAGCTTACAGGAACATGATATAAAGCAAAAATCGGATTATTTCCGTCTTGTCCAGTAAATGGTATATTTCCTTTACTAATATTATATGTTAAATTAGCTCCAATACTAAGTTTATCATTAAGTTGTGTATTACCATTAAATCTAAAATTATACTTATCAAAACTTTGATTTGGAACTATAGACTCTTGCTGAGAGCTACCCGCAGAAATAAAGAAATTAGATTTTCCTATTGCTTGGGACACAGAAACATTATGATTGGTAAAATACCCTCTTCTCAAAAAGTCTTTTCTAGGATTGTAAACTTTTAACTGAATTGGAATAGCCGTTGTAAGACCTTGAGCTGCCCCTGCCGCCAAGCTATTAACAGTTTGACCTGTAATCCTTGGACCGAAAGACCTAGAAGCTCCTTCTTGATATGTAACTCCGTTTGTTCCTTGAGCATAAACTGTCTGGTAATCAGGAAGAACCAAAGCCTCATCAAATCCAACTTGAGTATTGTACTCGACACTCAATTTAGAACCTTTCCCTGTCTTAGTGGTTATTAAAACAACCCCATTAGAACCTCGGTTTCCATATAAAACCGCACCAGCAGACCCTTTTAATACTGTTATACTTTCAATATCGTTTGGATTAATGTCTGCGGCTCTATTTGGCGTCGCTATACCTGTAACAGTATTGCTATTACCATCATTACTATTACTTATTGGCACTCCATCTACTACATACAAAGGCTCATTATCTCTAGTTAGAGACTTTGCCCCCCCCTAATTATTAGCCTACTTGCAGAACCAGGCGCACCGTTTGATGCTACAACTTGAACTCCCGCTACTTTACCACTTAAAGAATTTAAAACATTTTGATTATTAACTTTAACCAGTTCATCACTTCCAACTTTTGTTGAAGCA
>ERZ650305.549-NODE-549-length-14841-cov-6.672934_pt1 | contig 14841 bp, 15 predicted proteins | sample MGYA00376241_ERZ650305 | MGnify/ENA primary metagenome ERZ650305 (study PRJEB26733, sample SAMN07839276) | wastewater metagenome | biome: urban; feature: artificial channel; material: waste water | place: USA: North Carolina | collected 2016-02-25 ... | reverse complement strand
TCTATGATGCCATCTATTATTTTTTCTTTTAGCATATCTTGCGGAGTCAGTTTTAGTGCATTAGCTGCGGTTTCTTTGTATTCCCAACTTCTCCAAAGGATTGAAGAACAACTTTCTGGTGCAATTACAGAATACCAAGTGTTTTCCATCATATATACTTTGTTACCGACGCCAATTCCTAGTGCGCCTCCACTTGCACCTTCGCCAATAATAATGGTAATGATAGGCGTTTTCATTTGGCACATTTCGTAGATGTTTCTTGCAATAGCTTCACCTTGTCCTCTTTCTTCTGCTTCTAGACCAGGATATGCTCCTGGTGTATCGATAAAAGTGATGACAGGAAGGTTGAATTTTTCTGCCAATTTCATAAGTCTAAGCGCTTTTCTGTAGCCTTCAGGATTGCTCATCCCGAATCTTCTGCGCTGTCTTTCTTTGGTAGTTCTTCCTTTTTGTGTGCCAATAATCATTACACTTTGTCCGTCTATTTTTGCCATACCACCTACCATGGCAGGATCGTCTGCAAAATTTCTATCGCCATGTAATTCTACAAAACTATTTTTATCTACTACACCGTTTATAAAGTCTAAGGTATAAGGTCTGTCTGGATGACGAGATAATTGCACTCTTTGCCAAGGTGTAAGATTTCCGTAGATTTCTTTCTTTTTTTCGATGATTTTATCTTCGATCTGGCTACAAGCCAATTTCATATCTACACCACTTTCTTCACCTACGATAGAACATGTTTCGTACTGTTCCATCAATTCTTTAATAGGCAATTCAAAATCTAAATATTCCATTTTATTGTTTAGAATTAATCCTTCAAATTTAATAATTATTTCTATTTATCGAAATTTATTTTAAAATTTCGATGGCAGCCTTTATTCTGCCGATGGTTTCAGCCTTTCCAAGGATTTCTACTAAATCTGGAACGTCTGGTCCTTTCAATTCTCCTACTAAAGATAGTCTTAAAGGCATCATTACTTTGCCAAAGCCCAACCCTTTTTCTTCTACCAAATGATGGATTTCTTCTTTTATTCTTTCTGAACTAAAATCTTCTAATGATTCTAATTTTGTAATTAACTCTTTTAAAATGGTAGAAGTTTCTTCGTTCCAAGCTTTTTTAGACGCCTTTTCGTCGTAAGAAATTGGTGCTTCAAAGAAGAATTTCCCTTCATTGTAAATATCTTTAACAAAAGTTGCTCTTTCTTTCATTAAACTGATGATTTTCAATAAAGTATCGTCAGAAAGAGAAATGTTTTTTGTTTCTTCTAAATTTTTGAAAATCTCCAAAACTTCTTCGTTAGATTTTCTTTGAAGGTATTGATGATTAAACCATTCTGCTTTTTCTTTAGAAAATCTAGCCCCAGCTTTGTGAACTTTGTGAAGGTCAAATTCAGCAGCCATTTCTTCTAAACTTAGAATTTCTTTATCATCAGAAGGGCTCCAGCCGAGAAGTGCCAAGAAATTCACAAAAGCTTCTGGCAAATAACCTTCTTCTTTGTAACCTTTGTACGTTTCGCCAGTTGCAGCATCATAAAAATTCATAGGGAAAACAGGGAAACCAAATTTTGCGCCATCTCTTTTGCTCAGTTTTCCTTTGCCTTCAGGTTTTAAAATCAAAGAAAGGTGTGCGAATTCTGGCGCTTGCCATCCCATTGCTTCGTATAATAAAACGTGCAGAGGCATAGATGGCAGCCATTCTTCACCACGGATTACGTGTGTAATTTTCATTTCGTAATCGTCTATAATATTAGCGAAGTGGTAGGTTGGCATTCCGTCATTTTTCACCAAAACTTTATCATCTAATGTATTGGTATTTACAGAAAATTTACCTCTAATAATGTCTTCCAGATTGATGATTCTGTCTAAAGGCATTTTAAACCTTACTACATAAGGTGTCTTTGCTTCTAATAATTTCTGCACATCTTCTTTAGAAAGAGATATGCTGTTTTTCATTCTATTTCGGGTGAAATAGTTGTACGAAAAAACCTCTCCATTCGCTTCTGCTTCTGCTCTGGCGGCATCTAGTTCTTCTGGCGTGTCAAAAGCTAAATAAGCATAATCTGTTTTCAGAATTTGTTCTGTATAGTTGTCATAAATGGGTCTTCTTTCAGATTGTCTGTATGGTCCGTAGTTTCCGCCGTGTTTTGGACTTTCGTCTGGGATTATTCCGCACCATTCTAGTGCTTGCATAATGTACTCTTCTGCGCCTTCTACGTATCTGGCAGTATCTGTGTCTTCTATTCTAAGTACAAAATCTCCTCCTTGATTTTTTGCAAAAAGATAATCATACAATGCAGTTCTTACTCCGCCTAGATGCAATGGACCAGTAGGACTTGGTGCAAAACGCACTCTTACTTTACTCATTTTATGTGAAATTTTAAGTGGCAAATTTACGGAATTTTTGAGGGATAAATAATATTTAGACTTATGTAATCTTAATTTTATAATTTTGCATTGATAAAAAATGTAAAATTATGTTAGAAATTGGAGTAAGACCTTGGGGAAAATACTACGTGCTGGCAGATGAACCTAATTTTAAGTTAAAATGAATAGAGGTTTTGCCTGGGCAAAGACTCTCTTATCAATACCACTACAAGAGGCAAGAAGCATGGACTATAGTGCAAGGAACTGCTAAAATTATTTTAGATGGTGTAGATAAAATTTATAAATATAGAGAGACAGCATTAAGACTACTTTCTGCAAAGCACAGAATACAAAATACTTATAGACCTAGAAAGATTGAGGTATCCAAATTCTGGAATTGCAACTGTATTCAGAAATTTGGCTATAGGTCTTAAAGATAAAGTGAATGTTTCAGTTTACGGACCAGAAAAAGTACTAAATAGGTTAATTCCCTCTTCAAAAATTGAAAAATGGAATAGCCTGCATAAATTTTTTGCTCCTTTTCAGAGAGAGTACAAAGTAATCCATGTGGCACATCAATTATCATCATATTTTCATAAGAAATCAAAAAATCAAAAAAAGATAGTTACTCTTCACGATTTGAATTTTTTGTACGAAGATTTTAATCAGTCAAAGAAGAATAAGTTAAGAAATATTGTAAATAATAATATCAGAAATGCAGATGTAATTGTTTGTATTTCAGAGTTTGTTAAAAAAGATTTTGTTGAGAATAAGCATCTTTTCTCTTTTAAAAAAGAGCCTCAAATAAAAGTGGTTTATAATGGAGTCAATTTTTATGAAAATGATGGGGTAAAAGAAATAGAGAAATTTAAGTTTTTAAAAGGAAAGAAATTTATTTTCAATATTGGTGTAATGTTTCCTAAAAAAAATCAGCTTTCTCTTTTACAAATGTTACCGTTTGTAGATGATGACTTGGTTTTAGTAACTTCTGATGTAAAAAGTGATTATGAAGAAAAAATTCTTCACTATATGAAAGAAAATAATTTGGAAAAAAGAGTTCATGTTTTTAAAAATATAACGGAAAACGAAAAATTATGGTTGCTTAATCATTGTTCTGCTATGTGCCATCCTTCTTTAGCGGAGGGATTTGGGATTCCCCCAATTGAAGCCATGAATTTTGGAAAGCCTGTTTTTTTAAGTAATCTTACCTCTTTGCCAGAGATAGGTGGTGACGCAGCTTTCTATTTTGAAAATTTTGAGCCTCAAGATATGGCTGATGTATTTAAAAAAGGTATGAATGAATTTAGTCAAAATTCTGAAAAAATTACTCAAAGGTTAAAATCCCGAGCTCAAGTTTTTTCAATAGAAAAAATGGCTCAGGAATATTATAAAATCTATGAATCTTTATTATAAATTATTTTTTAAATTCTAAAATTGTTTTTTCAATAATAGAAACACACTCTATTAATTGTTCTTCTGTAATGACCAATGGCGGTGCTAGTCTTATAATGTTTCCGTGTGTTGGTTTTGCTAATAGATCGTTTTCAGCTAATTTTAAACAGATATTCCAGGCGGTAGAGCTTTCTGGTGAATCATTTACCAAGATAGCATTTAATAATCCTTTGCCTCTCACTTTATAGATTAAATCTGTTTTTTCAATTATTTTATTGATTTCATTTCTGAAAATTATTCCTAGTTTTTCGGCTCTTTCAGATAAATTTTCGTCTATAACTACATCCAATGCTGCCATAGCAACTGCACAAGCCAAAGGATTACCACCAAAAGTAGAGCCGTGCTGCCCAGGATGGATAACATTCATAATCTCATTGTTTGCCAAAACCGCAGAGACAGGATACATGCCTCCAGAAAGTGCTTTCCCTAGAATAAGTATGTCTGGTTGTACGTCTTCGTGATGGCAGGCAATTAATTTACCTGTTCTTGCTATTCCTGTTTGTACCTCGTCTGCAACAAAAAGCACATTGTATTTTTTGCAAAGCTCCGAAGCTTTTTTTAGGAAACCTTCATTGGGAACATATACGCCAGCTTCGCCTTGTATTGGCTCTACCATAAATGCAGCAATATGCTGAGCTTCGTCTTCTAAAATTTTTTCTAAAGATTCTATATCATTGTAAGGAATTCTGATAAAACCTGGTGTGAAAGGCCCGAAATTATTATTGGCATCTTTATCATTAGAAAAAGATACTATGGTGGTAGTTCTTCCATGAAAATTATTTTCGCAGACAATTATTTTTGCATAGCCATCACTAATTCCTTTTACTTCGTAGCTCCATTTTCTGGCTAGTTTAATGGCGGTTTCTACAGCTTCTGCACCAGAATTCATGGGCAAAACCTTATCAAAACCAAACAGAGAGGTTATCTTTTTTTCATATTCTCCTAATTTTGAATTATAGAAAGCTCTAGAGGTTAATGCCAATTTTTGAGCTTGTTCTATGAGAGCATTTACTAACTTAGGGTGAGAGTGCCCTTGGTTAACTGCAGAGTAAGCAGATAAAAAATCATAATATTTTTTTCCTTCTACATCCCAAACAAAAACACCTTCTCCTTTTTCTAAAACTACAGGCAGAGGATGATAATTATGAGCTCCATATTGGTTTTCTAAATCGATAAAGTCTTTTGAATTTTTGATTTTTACGGTCATACTATGATATATTTTTGATAAAAGTAGAAAATGTTTTTATGAAAAAAGAATTTGGAAATAAAAAAAGTTGTCTTTTGTAAGACAACTTTAATAATCAAATATTTTTACTTGAATTAGGTGATGTTTTCAAATTTTTTATCCATCACAAAATCCTCCATAAATTTAGTTGTATAGTTTCCTGCTAGATAATCAGGATTCTCCATTAATTGTCTATGGAATGGGATAGTAGTTTTGATGCCTTCTATATAAAACTCTTCTAATGCACGCTTCATTTTAGCAATGGCTTCTTCTCTGGTCTGTGCCGTAGTAATCAATTTGGCAATCATAGAATCATAATTAGAAGGAATGGTGTAACCTTTATAAACATGGGTATCTACTCTTACACCATGACCACCAGGAATATTAAGTTCTGTAATTTTCCCTGGGCTAGGTCGGAAATCATTATAAGGATCTTCTGCATTTATTCTACATTCGATAGAATGTAATTTCGGAAGATAATTTTTCCCTGAAATGGGCTGACCAGAAGCGAGTAAAATTTGCTCTCTGATGAGGTCAAAATCTACTACTTGTTCTGTAATAGGATGCTCCACTTGAATTCTGGTATTCATTTCCATAAAATAGAAATTTCTATGTTTATCTACCAAAAATTCTATGGTGCCAACGCCTTCATAACCTATAGATTCTGCTGCTTTTACAGCAGCTTCTCCCATTTTATGTCTTAGTTCCTCCGTCATAAAAGGAGAAGGAGTTTCTTCTGTTAGTTTTTGATTTCTTCTTTGTACAGAGCAATCTCTTTCAGAAAGGTGGCAAGCTTTACCGTATTGATCGCCAGCAATTTGTATTTCGATATGTCTAGGTTCTTCAATTAGTTTTTCCATATACATACCTCCATTCCCGAATGCAGCTACAGCTTCTTGAATGGCAGAATCCCAATGGTCTTTTAGGTCTTCTGCTTTCCAAACAGCACGCATACCTTTACCACCACCACCTGCGGTAGCTTTTATCATTACAGGGTAGCCAATTTCCTCAGCGGTTTTTGCCGCTACTTCATAAGAAGCGATAAGACCTTCAGAACCAGGGATGCAAGGTACACCAGCTGCTTTCATGGTAGCTTTTGCAGTAGCTTTATCTCCCATTTTTTCTATTTGTTCTGGAGTTGCTCCAATGAATTTGATGCTATTTTTTTGGCAAATTCTAGAAAAGTTAGCATTCTCTGACAAAAATCCATATCCCGGATGTATAGCATCTGCATTGGTAATTTCTGCGGCAGCTATAATATTGGTAATTCTTAAGTAAGAATCTTTACTCATAGGCGGGCCTATACATACCGCTTCGTCTGCAAATCTTACATGCAAACTATCTTTGTCTGCGGTAGAATATACTGCTACGGTTTTTATCCCCATTTCTTTGCAGGTACGGAGAATTCTCATAGCAATTTCGCCTCTATTGGCAATTAATATTTTTTTGAACATCTTTTTCGAATTTTAAATTATAAATTTTGAATTTTAAATTATTTTAAATGAAAAAACTCCATTTAAAATTTATAATCTTTAATCTAAAATTGCTTAAGATGGATCTACTAAGAATAAAGGTTGGTCATACTCAACAGGAGAAGCGTCATCTACTAAAATTTTAACAATTTTACCAGAAACTTCAGCTTCTATTTGGTTGAATAATTTCATTGCTTCTATTACACAAACTACAGTGTCGTTTTTAACCTCACTTCCTACATTTACAAATAAGTCTTTGTCTGGAGAAGGCTTTCTGTAGAAAGTTCCTATCATTGGAGATTTAATGGTAACATATTTGCTTTCATCTGTAGAAGAGTCTGCTTTGGCCTCTGCTGCTGGTGCAGTAGCGGGTGCGGAAGCTACAGGTGTGGCTACAGGCGCTTGGTAAGCTACAGGTTGAGGTGCAAAACTTATAGGAGCTTCACTACCAGCTAGTGGAGTTTTGATATTTATTTCAAAGTCTTTTGTTTTGTATTTCACTTCAGAAACACCTGCTTTGGCTACAAATCTTATTAGATTTAGTAATTCTTTAGAATCCATATATAATTATAATTTTTATACGGCTCAAATATAGTAATATTACAACAAAAAACCATTCAATTTTTTATAAAAATCGAATGGTTTTTTTATCGAAAAGAAAAAACGATGTGCTTTTTCTAATTATTCTTCAGTAGAAGCTACTTCTTTTTCTAGTACTACTTTACCTCTGTAGTAAAGTTTACCTTCGTGCCAGTGCGCTCTGTGGTAAAGGTGTAATTCACCAGTAGTTGCATCTTTCGCTAATTGAGGAGCCACAGCTTTGTAGTGTGTTCTTCTTTTATCTCTTCTTGTAGATGACTGTCTTCTTTTAGGATGTGCCATTTTCTTGTTCTTTAAATTTTATTGTAAAATTCTAATTTTTGTCTTTTAATTTTTTTAAAACTTCCCAACGAGGATCTACTGCTTCAGTTTTTTCCTCTATTTCTTTGCTTTTCGGACTGAATTTTTCTAGAATTTTGTGATATTCATCTTCTTCGTTTACGTTGGGCGATATTTTTTTCATTGGGATAGAAAGTACTACTGCTTCGTAAATGATTTGGGATATATTGAAAGAGCTATCACCAGTTGGGATGGTAATTACTTCTTCATTGCTATCATCATATTCTTCGCCGAATTTTACCAAAACCTTGATGTTATTACTAATAGGATGAGAAAAATCTTCGTTGCTAATGTCACAAACCAGACCTACTGTTCCGCTAGTGGTAATATCAAATTCTAAAAATGTAGTGTGTTTTTCTAATTGCACATCTACAGTAATATGAGCGTTGGTAAACTCCTGCTCAGTCTCGAATAAATCAAAGAACGATTGTTCTACTTCAAATTTGAACTCGTGTTTTCCGTTTTTAAGTCCGGAAAATGCTACTTCATAGTTTCTTAATTTGTCCATAAAAACGGTTTGCAAAAATAAGGTAAATTTTTTAAATTACAAAAGAATTATTCATTTTCTTCTGGTAAATCTTCATCTATGCCGTTGTCATTCGCGAAAACCTTAGGTTTTAAAGGGTTTTTCGTTAGCTCCTGATATTCAGTTCTATTTTTAAAAATTTTAATTGCCGTGAAAATAGCTTCAGAAAATGAATGTGCATCTGCTAGATTTTTCCCTGCAATGTCATAGGCTGTGCCGTGATCTGGTGAGGTTCTTATAAAAGGAAGACCTGCGGTGTAATTTACCCCTTCTTCGTAACCTATGGTTTTGAAAGGAGCTAATCCTTGGTCATGGTACATTGCCAAAACGCCATCGAAACTGCTGTATTTTTCTGGTTGGAAAAAACTGTCTGCCGGATATGGCCCGAAAGCTAGAATTCCTTCGTCAAACAATTCTTTGATGGCTGGTTCTATGATTTCTATTTCTTCGTTTCCTATTGCGCCACCATCTCCAGCGTGAGGATTGAGGCCTAGTATTGCAATTTTAGGTTTTTGAATGCAAAAATCCTGAATCAAGCATTCATTTAGAATTCTTACTTGTTCTTTAATTTTGGATTTAGAAATGTTTTTTGCGATTTCAGAAACAGGAATGTGGTGTGTGGAAACAGCAACTTTTAAGTTTTCTGTTACCAAAAACATTAATCCCTTTTTATTAAATTTTTCTTCAAAATATCCTGTGTGACCAGCGTGTTTGAAGCCTTGCTTCATCATTTCGTCTTTATTGATAGGTGCTGTAACCAGTACATCTATGTCTCCATTCATAAGAGCATTGGTAGCTGCTTCTAGAGAGTCTATAGCCATTTTGGTAGATTCTTCTGTAGGAGTGCCAAAATCTACATTTACATTATCTTTCCAAAGGTTTACGATGTTAAGTTTGTCTGTTGCGGCTTCTTTAGGATGCTGGATGTAATTAAAATTCGCCTGAATTTTAAACACGTTTTTTTGGTAAGAAAATAGTTTTCCAGAGCCGAAAATGACTGGAGTAAAAAAATCTGTGATATTTTTATCATTTAGAGCTTTGAGGATTATCTCCACGCCTATGCCGTTAAAATCTCCAACTGAAATTCCTACCTTAATTTTGTGGTGTTTAGAACTCATTTTTAATTATCTTTGAAGTTTGAAATAGTTTGTACAAATTTAGGAAAATATTTGCAGAATAAATTTGTTATTTTCTAAAGAATTAAGAGCGTGTTTATAGCCCCGATGGAAGCATTTGTTTGAGCTCTTTTTTTTAAATTTTCCGAGGCATTAGAATGGGAAATTTAAAAAAAAAGCGAGTGCGGACAGCGGGACTGAGCGTTATACAGAAAATGACTCTTTCTGCTAAAAAAAAATATAAAAATATGTTTACAGGAATTATAGAAGCAACTGGCGAAGTAAAAAGAATAGAAAAGGAAGGCACAAATGTGCATTTTACGTTAAGCTGTCCGTTTACACAAGAGCTGAAAATAGACCAAAGTTTGGCGCATAATGGTTGTTGTCTTACGGTAGTAAAGATTTCTGGTGAAGAATATACCGTGACAGCAATTAACGAAACTTTAGAAAAAACGAATCTAGGAAATCTAGAAATAGGAAGCTTGGTAAATCTAGAGCGATGTATGATAATGAATGGCAGGCTAGATGGTCATATAGTACAAGGACACGTAGATAAGACTGGCGAACTGGTTTCTGTAGAAAATATTGATGGAAGTTATTTTTTGACTTTCAAATATGAAGAAGATGGAGCTTTTACTACCGTTCCACAAGGTTCTATTACCGTAAACGGAATAAGTCTAACGGTGGCGGATAGCGGAGATGGTCAATTCTCTGTGGCGCTTATCCCTTACACTTGGGAATATACCAATATGAAAACGCTGAAAGCAGGAGATAAAGTAAATTTAGAATTTGATATTATTGGTAAATATATAGCCAAGTTGCTAAAAAAATAATGGCTTTTAATAGATATAGAGGTTATAGTTTAAGAACCAGAGTTTTTATAGGGTTTATGGTAGTGTGTTTTCTCAGTATCATAGGCTCTACCGCTATGTCTTACCTCATTATCAAAAAATCTGTGGAAGACCAAAGTAAAATAGAAATGCAGAATAAATTTGAAGCATTGATGAAAACTTTGGATTATGCTCTCAGTCATACTACCGTTACAGGCAGTAGCCTTCCAGAGGTTTTGCAAGATGAAATTTATCAAATTGCAGATATTAATAAACACGATGTGATTATCTATGATTTAGATGGTAATTATCTGGTCTCTAATAAAGAAAAACGATTGGTAGATCAAAAAAGAATACCACAAAATATTCTAGAAAAAGTAAAAAATTCTGACACTAGATATGATGTGAAAGCTTATGATAATAAAATAGGAAATACGCTTACCTCGTCTTATATGATTATGAGAAATAATATGCTAGAGCCTATTGCTATTGTGTATTTTCCGTATTATCACAATGAAGATTTTTATTATGGAGCATTTAATAAATATGTGCAGTATATTATTCTGGTCAATTTATTTTTGATTATTCTGAGCGTTTGGTTAAGTTGGGTGATTTCTAAAAATCTTACCAAAGCCATTACTAAAATTTCTGATTTAATTACCAGGACTACACTTTTTGGTAAAGATATGAGACCTATTAAGTATTTCAATAATGATGAGCTAAGTGGTCTGGTGAAATCTTATAACAAAATGGTGTACCAAATAGAAGACCAGAAATTACTTTTGGCTAATAAAGAAAGAGAAGAAGCGTGGCGAGAAATGGCAAAACAAGTAGCTCACGAAGTGAAAAATCCTTTGACGCCAATGAAATTATTGATACAAAATTTTGAGCGAAAATTTGATAAAAATGATCCTGATATAGATACTAAAGTAAAAAACCTAAGCCGAAGTTTGGTAGATCAAATAGATTTAGTAGCTACTGTGGCAAGTGCTTTTTCTGAGTTTGCAAAACTTCCCCCGAAAAATGATGAAAGATTTGATTTAAAAGATGAATTAGAAAACTTGGTAAGGATTTTTAATGAAGAAGGGAGTATTTATTTTCACTCAAATAAACAGGAAATTCCTATCAATATGGATAGGGTTTATCTTTCTAGGATATTTACTAATTTGATTACCAATGCTAAACAAGCAGAAAGAGAAGGTGTAAAATCTATTATTAATCTAGATGTAGAGCTTTTTAACAAAAAAGTAGTGATTAACGTAGAAGATAACGGATCTGGAATTCCGAAAGATAAACTAGAGCAAATTTTTGAGCCCAATTTTACGACCAAAAACTCAGGGATGGGGCTTGGTTTAACTATGGTAAGAAAGATGATAGAAGAATACAAAGGCGAAATATCTGTAAAATCTGAAGAGGGAAGAGGTACTAAGTTTACCATCATTTTGCCTACCAATATTTAGTTTAATTGATTAAAAAAGCTAATTTTTTCAAACCATTTCTAACGATTATCTAACCACAATGAAACCTTTTCGTTTTCAGCAATTTTCCATACAACAGAGTAAAGATGTTTTCAGGGTAGGAACAGACGGGGTTTTGCTCGGTGCGATGTGCAATGTAAAAAATGCAAAAAAAATCTTAGAAATAGGCACAGGAACAGGTCTTATTTCTCTAATGTTGGCGCAAAGAAATGTTTCCGCTAAAATTTTAGCCATAGATATCAATGAAAATGCAGTGAAATTGGCTTCCGAAAATTTTAGAAATTCTATTTTTAACGAAAATTTAAAAGTTGAACTAAAGGATTTTAAAAACTTTGAAACGAATGAAAACTTTGATTTGGTGGTTTGTAATCCTCCTTTTTTTGAAAAAAATGCTTCTGCGAAAGATGTTCTAGCGAGGCAACAAGTGGAACTTAATTTTAGAAATTTAGTTGAAAAATCTACTGAAATTATTACCAAAAAAGGGATTTTGTCTATCATTCTTCCTTCTGAAGCTGCTACGGATGTAAAAAGTTTAGCAGAAGAATTCAATTTGTATTTGGTAAGAGAAATCAATATCTACGGAATTGAAGGCGGGAATCTGAAGCGCAATATTTTAGAGTTTTCCTTGGCTCAAAAACCATTAGAAATTTCAGATTTTGTAATCGAAAAAAGCCCAAGAAAATATTCTGACCAATATTTGAATTTAACCAAAAATTTTCACGTTTTCGGGAAATAAAAAATCTCTCACAAATTGCGAGAGATCGTATTTATAGAATTTATTATTTCTTATTCGAAAAGTTCTGCAGTATTCATTACTACTACACCACCGTCTTCGCATTTTATAGCTTCTCCTGGGAAATTTTGGATCATATGATAATCGTGAGTTGCCATAAGAACAGCGCATTGTCTTTCTGTAGAAATAGATTTTAGCAAAGTCATAATGTCATTAGATGTTTCGGGGTCTAGATTTCCTGTAGGTTCGTCTGCAAGAATCAATTCTGGATGGTTGAGTAGCGCTCTTGCAATGGCAATACGCTGTTGTTCGCCGCCAGATAATTCGTGAGGCATTTTATGCTTTTTGGTTTGCATTCCTACGCTGGTAAGAACTTCGTCTATTCTGTCATTCATCAATCCTTTGTCTCTCCAGCCTGTAGCTTCTAGCACAAATTGAAGGTTTTTTTCGATGCTTCTGTCTGTTAAAAGTTGGAAATCTTGAAAAACAATTCCTAATCTTCTTCTAAGGTTGGGTACGTCAGAAGCTCTTAATTTTTTCAAATCAAAACCTACTACTTCACCTTCGCCTTCTTTTAGAGGAAGTTGACCGTAAAGAACTTTTAGCAAAGAACTTTTACCAGAGCCTGTTTTCCCGATGATATAGCAAAAAGTTCCTCTTTTTATGTTAAGATTAACTTTAGAAAGTACAGTGAAATTTTTCTGTACAATCTTTGCATTGTTTAGAGTGATAATATCGTCTCCTACAAAGTTTTTATGTGGCATAATCTTGTTTTGATATAATTGGTAATTAAGGAAATCTATCCTAAAACGAAATTCAAAAATACAGAAATCTTTTTTTGAAACCTAAATTTTAGCAAAATTTTAACAAACAAAAAATGCTCGGAAAGTAAATTTCCAAGCATAACTTTTTATAATAATTCAAAAGAAATTATTATCTCTTAGCTCTTACGTCGCTAACAGTTAATCTCTTTCTGCCTTTTGCTCTTCTAGCAGCTAATACTCTTCTACCGTTTGGAGTAGACATTCTTTCTCTGAAACCGTGTTTGTTTCTTTTCTTTCTCTCTGATGGTTGGAATGTTCTCTTGCTCATTACTTATATCTTTAAATCGGTAATACGTTATTTTTATTTTTCAGGTTGCAAAGATATGGTTTTTTTTATTTTCTACAAATTTATTTTTGTTTTTTATTGTTTTTCTTTCTCTATTGAAGTTTATTTTCTTTAATTCTACCTCTAGTGCGTTATGTAAAAAAATAAAATCAAAACGCAAATAATTTATTGTCAAACGATTATGCTATTATGGTACTAGTTTTTAACTTTGTTAAAATTGAAAATCTTTGATTTTCTTGCGCCTTTAAAACAGTTTCAATGAAAATCTGAATTGCGACTTTGCGTATTTTACTGTTAATGAATAATCTGAATAAAATTTGATAATGCACTACGAGTTTGATTGTATATTTTAAGTGGTATTATTGATGATTCTTTAAGTTTTAGTGCAATAAGTATATTTTAAACATCTTCAAAAAACGTATATTTGTAAACTTAATTTTTTTAAAGAAAATGTTTACAGAAAATCAACTTTCCGAAATCAAAAAGCTTATCTCGCCTGAGAAAAAAGTAGTTATTATTACTCATTACAATCCAGACGGAGACGCTATTGGAAGTGCCTTGGGATTAAAACATTTTCTTAATAATATGGGTGTAGAACCTACTGTTTTGGCTCCTAATGATTTTCCTAAATTTCTGAAATGGATGCCAGATGCTAAAAAAGTGGTGATTGCAGAATACAAACGCAAGACCGCTGGCGAAGCTATCTATAAAGCAGATGTTATTTTTTGTTTAGACTTCAATGCTCACAACAGAATTGGCATTTTAGGAGATTGGTTGATGAAATCTTGGGCTAAAAAAATATTGATAGACCATCATCAGCAGCCAGAGGATTTTGATTATGTGTATTCAGATGTTACCATTCCTGCAACTTGCCAAATGGTGTATCATTTTATAGAAGCACTTGGTAGAGAAGATTTGGTAGATCAAAACGTAGCAGAATGTCTTTATACAGGAATTATGACAGATACAGGCGGTTTTCGTTTTCGTTCTACGTCTGCAACTACACACAGAATTGTTGCTAATTTAATTGAAAAAGGAGCAAATCCTGCGATGATTACCAGCAATACTTGGGATACCAATTCTGTTTCTAGGTTGCATCTTTTATCTTTAATTTTAGGTAGAATAGAATTGGTGAAAGACGGGAAGGTAGCTGTTTTGTATTTGAAAAGAGAAGAATTAAAAGAATTTGGTTTCGAAAAAGGCGATACAGAAGGTTTTGTAAATTACGGTTTAAGCATTGCAGGAACTAAAATGGCAGCATTTTTTATGGAAGATTTACACGAAGATTATATTAAAATTTCTTTCCGAAGCAAGGATGATGTAGATACCAATGCATTTGCTAGAGCACATTTCAACGGAGGTGGACATATCAATGCTTCTGGTGGTAAATACTTTAAAGATATCTACGAAACCATCGAAGATTTTAAAGAAAAAATAGAAAAGGAGGAATTTTAAGAATTAATTGTAAACTAAAAACTCTAAAAATTTAAAATATCTTTTATCGTTTTTTAAATCATTCCAAACCTTGTTTATTGAGATAGTTTCGATTCCTTGAAATAAAAAATCTTTATCGGCACAGAACAAAATTTTAATA
>ERZ650305.546-NODE-546-length-14859-cov-4.093015_pt1 | contig 14859 bp, 13 predicted proteins | sample MGYA00376241_ERZ650305 | MGnify/ENA primary metagenome ERZ650305 (study PRJEB26733, sample SAMN07839276) | wastewater metagenome | biome: urban; feature: artificial channel; material: waste water | place: USA: North Carolina | collected 2016-02-25 ... | reverse complement strand
TGAGGAAATTTCTCTTTATGAAAATAGTTGTGGTCCTTGTGGTATTCACTTTCCAAATGGGAAAAAGCCCGATATTTTTATAGAAAAATTTGAAACTGTAGAGTTAGAAAATAAAGAAGAAAGGGAATTTTTAGATAAACTTAATAAAAATATTTTTTTGGGAGGAAATGAGTCTTTAAGCTCAGAAAATATAATAATTAATAGTACTTTTCAGTCTAAAAGTCAAATAAATGAATATCTTTTGAAAATAATTAAAAAAATTGGGCAAGATAAAACAATAGTAATTTTATCACCAGTAAGAAATCCATCTTTAGAATATTTACTTGCAGATTATTGTAAAAAATCGGAATTATCATTTATTAATATAGACAAAAATGAGAGGCTTTTAGATAATCCTCATATTTATGCGTTAAGTTCAATGGCTCTTATTTATTTTGAATTAGGTAATATCTATATAAATATAGATGAAATCAAACAAATTTTAGTATTGCTTTTTGGATTTAATTATTTTGGAGCCAGTTTGCTTGCTAATAAAGTCAAAATTGATAAAAATTTTATGGAAATGTTATTAAAAAACACCAAAAATATAAAAAATGAAAATATAGAAAAAATAAAATTTTGGAGAGATTATTTTAATAATAATTTTACAAATGTTCACGAGTTTTTTGTAGGTTTATATGAAAGTAAAGACAAATTTTCAGAAGAGAGTTTTGTGGGATTGAAGAAATTGATAGATATTTCGAAGTCTTTTATAGAAAATTTGAGTGCCTTTGAGAATATTAAAGACAGCAATTTGGAATTTTTTCTCAGTATAAGAAAAGGATTAAAAGAAACGGAATCTCTTGAGGAAATTTATAATAAAATTAAGTTTGAAGGAATAATTTTAGGGACACCGTCAAGTTATCTTACATATTCGAAAGAAACAGATGTTACTGTATTTATAGATATAGAAAATAATTTATGGAATATGAATTTTATTAATATTATACAAAATCCTTTTATCTTAAATGCATATTTTTCAAAAGATTATTTTTATAGCTTTGAGACAGATAATCAGTTAAAAAGAGAAGAATTATTTAATTTACTTTCCAGAATATATTATTTGTCAAAGGGAAAAATACTTTTTTTAGGTATAGAAAACAATGGGAGCTCATTATTAAAGGATACTCTTATAAGATAGCTTGCCAAAAGTATAATTCTTGACATTTTATTATATTTTATATTACAATATGTAATATATTTAGGTTGAAAGGAGTAAAATGAAACTTGATTTTTCTAATGAAGAGAACACTTCATTAAGTTATAGTAATTTTGTTATTAGTAATTATTTATCACTGATTAATCGAGAATTGGAGTTCTACTTTAATAATTATACAGATATAAAACATTCTCTAAATATTTCTAGATTAGAAGGAATATATTTATTATTAATAAATAATAATCCAAAACTTAGCCAGTCTAGAATTGCAGAAATATTGCATGCAGATATTACTTTAATTTCAAAAATAACCAAAAGTTTAATAAATAAAGAGTACATCTCTAAAAAATCAGATTCAGATGATAAAAGAATAAAAGTTATTAGCTTAAATGAAAAGGCTTATAGTATACTTCCCAAATTTTTAGAAATTTATTCAGAATTTAATGAGACAGCTCTTAAGAATTTTAGTGAAGAAGAAAATAAAATGTTTGGGAATTTGTTGATAAAATACTTTTCTAATGTTCAATCGTTTAAAAATCCAAATGGCGATAAATAATCGTCATTTTTTTTTGCAGATTTTTTAATTATTCTTGATATATTTCAGTATTTATTATAAAATTTGCTTATAATTTTGAACAGGAGGATTTTGATGTTAGTTAGAGACGCTATTGAAAAAGATGTAGACAGTATAAATCATATATACAATTACGAGGTATTAAATGGAGTAGCTACTTTTGATACAGAACCGAAAACATATGAGGAAAGACTAGAATGGCTTAATCATCATAGTCCAAAATATCCATGTATAGTAGTGGAAAAAGATGGGAAAACTCTTGCTTGGGGTTCATTAACTCAATATTCTACACGTAAGGCTTATGATGGGACTTGTGAAATATCCATTTATGTAGATAAAGAATCAAGAGGTATGGGATTAGGAAAAATTATAATTGCTGAACTTTTAGAGAGAGCTAAAAATAATGGGATTCATGTTATTTTATCAAGAGTTGCTGGTGAAAATGAAGCATCAAAAACTCTTCACATAAACTTTGGATTTGAATTAGTAGGAATTCTTAAAGAAGTGGGGTATAAGTTTGATAGATACATTGATGTAAATTTCTATCAAAAACTAATAAAATAGGTGAGTTTTATGAAAAACTTCATTATATTCTTAATCTTTATAAACAACTTATTTTCTTTGGAAAAGTATAAAGAAGAAAATATACTTTCTATTTGGAATGTAGAAGAAAAGAAGTTGAAATTAGTTGAGCACAGAAAATTAAAAGGGTTAGAGCAGTTAAATAACCTGAAATTTCACGATGAATTATGGAAAATTATAAGTGAATTTTATCCAGAAGATGTAATAAATAGGATTGATAAATTTGTAGTTTTTTCTGATAATAATAAAAATAATAGAAATGGAATGTCGGGATTAATAGAAAGCGTAGATGGAACTAATAACAGTAGATTTATATTGAGCGTTGATATTGCAGATGCTTATTATGGGAATAAAATTTCATTGGAAGTTTTTCTTAATCTTCTTGTTCATGAGTTTTTTCATTTGGTATCTTTAAATGATACTCAAATTAGTCCTAATTATACTAAAGGAGTAAAAATATATGAAGGATATACTTATGAAAATTCATATATAAATAGTTTTTATGAAAAATTTTGGAATAACTCATTAGGCAAAAAATTAGAGATGTTAGAGCTTAATTCAAAATTAAGTTTTGCTCAAAAAGAAACTATAAGAGAAGAGTTATATAAATATAATCAAGATAAATTTATAGATACTTATGCTATGACAAATATGGTAGAAGATATTGCAGTTTCTTTTGAAGATTTTATTCGACTGAATAAAGGATATTTGGGAGATAGTCTTAAAGATAAAAAAATAGATTTTTTCTATTCTTATGCCGATTTAGTGAAGTATAAAAATCATTTTATCCAGAAGAAAAAAGAGATGATAAGAAAATATTAAAAAAGCTGACCTCAAATATTAATATTGTTTGAGGTCAGCTTTTTTTATGCTTTAGAGTCTTCAACAACAAGGACATCTTCAGTATTTATATTGATTTTTTTTGCTACAAAGAAATTTATGAGAGATATAATTGCACCAAGAATAAATACAGCTTTATATCCAACTTTATACCAAAGTAATCCGCCAATAAGAGCAACAGATATAGCGAAGAAGTGATCAATACTTAATCCTAAAGACAAAGTATTCGAAATATCTTCTTTTTTTTCTGCAATTTTTTTAATGTATGTAGCTCTTGCAATTCCTAAAGACATTAGGGTTTGATCAGAAATATAACATGCACTTACTATTAATATTGCAATATCTTTTGGGAACCAAGTAGGTGCAAAGCCATAAAGAATACATACAAATACGAAAACAAGAGCTTCAAAACGTAGTATCACTCTTTCACCGTAAGTGTCAATTATTTTTCCAACATAGGGTTGGACGAAGATTCCAACAACAGAACCGATTATCATTAAATTGGCAATATAATATACTGGTTTATGAAAAGTAGTAACTAAAGCCCAAGGTGCAAAAGTTATAAAAATTTGTTTTCTCATACCATAAAGAGAAGTTAATGCATAATATAAATTATATTTTTTATTAAATTTAAGATGTGAACCTTTTTTACTTGTAACTCCTGCCGACATTGAATTAATAAGAAAAGATGAAATAATAATCAAAATTCCAGACATAACCATTGCTGTTTTGTAATTAAGCCCAATATATTTGAATCCTATAGAGACAAAAAAAGCTCCAAGAATTACAGCTATATTTTTTAAAGATTGAATTTGCCCGAGCCTTCTACCATCATTTCCCTTTTCAGAGAGTTCCATTACAATGGAAGAATTAAGAGGTAAAAAGATATGTTGTCCAAGACTAAATATAAATAGCCAAACAAGCATAATATTATAGCTTTTACTAAGGGTTCCCATGAGAATCAGACCAACACCAGTTATTGAAAAAGCTAAAGCAGCCAGTTTTCTAGTATTAAGAAAAAACAAGAGTGCTGCAACAAAAACCATAAGAACTCCAGGAAGTTCACGAGGAAACTCAAGAAGAGTTCTTTGTAAGCTATTGATTTTGAAATTATCGTTTAAAAAATTATTAAACATTGTGTCGTATATTCCTGAACAAAAACTAAAGATAAAAGTAGCTAGAATAAAGAGTTTAATATCTCTATCAATTCCTTTAAATTTTTTTAGCATAATATTCCTCCTAGAACCAAATAAAAGTATTTTCTTATTGTATCACATATACTTAGTTGGAGATAAATAAAAACTCCAATTTGTAATAAAAAAAGTGAATAAAGATTAGAGAATCTTTATTCACTGATAAGTTAAATATTATTTGGAATTATTCCCTTTTTCAAATATATTTCAAACCAAATGTATAGAATAACTCCTTTTAGCATACTTGAAATAGTAATTGACCACCAAATACCATTAATTCCCATATATTTAGCTAGGATAAAAGCAAGAGGAATTCTTAAAAAGTTAAATCCTATAGAAACTATTGAAGGAGGCATAGTTTTAGAAATTCCATTAAATGCTCCAGCAGTAGTTAATTCAATGCACATAAATATTTGTGAAAATGCCATTATTTTTAAATAGTCTATACCAAACTTTACAGTTTCTTTTTCAGGGATAAAGAAATTAAAGATTTCTTTAGCGAAGAAATATAATGTAATAGAAGCTATAAAACCAATAAAAATGATAAGACCAATAGCTATTTTGTAACCATCTTTGATTCTTTTTTCTTTTTCAGCACCATAATTTTGACCTACAAAAGCAGCTAATGCTCCTTGGAAACCACCAGCAGTCATCCAAGAAATTGACTCTATTTGAGAACCTACTTTTTGAGCAGCAATAGCATATGGACCCCAGCCAGAGATAAATCTTGCAATTATCATACTGATTCCAGTAAATAATGAGCTTTGAAGTGCAGCAGGAATTCCAAGTTTGCTAATTTCAGAAACTAACTGAAAATTTATAGGAGAAACTAGCTTAATTTTTTTGAACACAGTGTTAGTCTTGGCTATAAAAATTAAAAATGCAATAGTAACAACTATTTGAGAAATAATTGTGGCAAGTGCAGCTCCAAAAACTCCCATGGGTTTCATTCCAAAATATCCAAGGATAAAAATAGGGTCTAATATCATATTGGCAAGTAGTCCAATCATATTAAGGTAAAAAGGAGTTTTACTATCGCCATAACTATTAAATAAGCCTGTAAGTAAGGGATTGATAAAAGCAAATAGGAATCCAAAACTTACAACATTAAGATAAACTATAGACTCTTTTACTACATAGGCATCTTGTATTTTGAAAAAAGTAATTAATTGTTCTTTAAAAATTTGTGTAAATATAAAGTATAAAAGAGCTAAAATAATATTTAGTTGAATGGCAGTTTTAGCATATGTTTTGGCACTGTCAAAATCTTTTCTTCCTATACTTTGAGAAACTTTGATTTCTCCACCCACTTTTGGGATAATTATAAATGCAAAGCTGAGCCACATATAAAACCCTGCAGTTCCTGCAGCAGCAACAGCTTTTCCACCCACTCTTCCTAGCCATATCATGTCAGTCATGTTATATGCCATTTGGAGGAAGGAGGTTCCCATTATTGGAAGTGAAAGGGCTATAAGCCCTTTTAAGATATTTCCTTCTGTTAAATCAATTCGTTTTTTCACATTTCCTCTATTCCAAAATGTAGAATATCATTAATAAAATTTTCTACATTTTTTCTTCAAATTTTTTAACTATTCCAACAATAACTTCTACCGCTTTTTCCATAGAGTTTGTCGGGATATATTCATATTTTCCATGAAAATTATGTCCACCTGTAAAAATATTCGGACAAGGTAATCCCATATATGAAAGTCTTGCTCCATCAGTTCCACCTCTTACAGGGCTTATAATTGGAGTAATATTTAAGTCTTCCATAACTTCTTTTGCAGTATCTATAAGGAACATGCAAGGCTCAATTTTTTCACTCATATTATAGTAAGAATCTTCTATTTTCAAATCAAATTTAGCAATAGGGTATTTAAGTTCAAGAAGTTTTATAATGTTTTTAGCCAGTTCTTTTTTATTTTCAAACTTTTCTTTTGAATGGTCTCTTATAATGTAAGAAATCTCTCCATCTTCTATTCCTGCACTCATATGATTCATCATAAAGAATCCTTCATAACCCTCTGTATATTCAGGTCTTTCATTAGAAGGAAGCATTGAATTAAATTCAAATATTAGCTGCCCTGCATGAACCATAGCATTCTTAGCTGAACCAGGATGAACACTTCTACCTGTTACTTTTAGCGTCAGACTAGCAGCATTGAAGTTTTCAAACTCAAGCTCTCCAATTTGTCCTCCATCCATAGTATACGCGTAATTTGCTCCAAATTTTTCTACATTAAAGTGGTCAGTTCCTGCACCAATCTCTTCATCAGGAGTAAAGGCTACTTTAATTTTACCATGTTTAATATTTGGGTTTTTGATTAAGAAATCCATGGCACTCACAATTTCTGCAATTCCAGCTTTGTCATCAGCACCAAGAAGTGAATTGCCGCTAGTTGTAATAAGTTCTTGACCTACATAGTTTAATAGACTAGGAAAATCTTTGGGGCTTAAAATTGTATTCTCATCTAAAGTTAAATCGTTTCCGGCATAGTTTTCCCAAATTTTAGCTTTGCAGTTTTTACCAGAATAATCTGGAGCAGTATCCATATGAGAAATAAATGCAATTACAGGGAAATCTTTTTCTGTATTGCTTTCCAAAGTTCCTGTTAAATAACCAAACTCGTCAATAGCCACTTCTGTAAGTCCAATTTCTTTTAATTCAGCTTCCAAATATCTTGCAAACCATCTTTGGTCAAGAGTAGATGGGTAAGTTTTGCTTTTGCTATTTGAAGTTGTGTACCATTTAATGTATTCTAAAAATCTATTTTTAACTCCTTGAGGTTTTTTATAATTGAAAATTTCTTTAGCTATAAATCCGTTTAAAAGAACATACCCTTCTCCATTTAGGTGTACATTGTCTATAGAATAGATTTCTCCAAGTCTGTCTTCTACCAAGAAATTATCATAGATATTTATAAAATTTTCAAATAAATTCTCAAGTTCTTTGTTTAATTTTTTTATTTTTTCATTTAATGCCTTATCTCTACTCGGAAGAATAGAAAAAACTCTTAAATCTACATTTTTTAATCTATCTTTAAACTCTCTAAAGTTTTCCATTATTTTGTCAAAATTAACTCCATAATTTAAATCATTAACACCAATCATTAAGAAAGTTAAGTTTCCATCCTCTAAAACTGGGAAATTATTAAGTAAATCAGATGTAGTCCAACCTGCTTTCCCATAATTTGTAATTTCTGTGTGGCTAAGTATGTTCCATTCTGTAATACTGTCGCCCAACATATATATTTTGTTCATTTTACCGCCTCCTAAATGATAGTATAAAGCTTATAACAGCTTTAGTCAAACTATAAATTGTAGTTGATAAATACATTTATTATGTGAATATTCTTTGATTATTAACTAGATTTGTGATTTTTGAATAGTTAAAGAATAGAACCGCAACTTATGCAGTTGCATCGCACAAGCGTGACGCTTAATCCTTTATAAATCAAAGAAAGTATAATTTTTTTCTTTGACCCAATCCAACGTTAGGTTGGTGCGGTGTGGCTGCATAAGCCACGACTTTAAAAAGCTACTTCTAATTCAGTAATTCCTATTTAGAGACTATTCTCAAAGCATTCAAAACAGCTTCTTTACCACCCAGTTCTTTAATAATCACAGAACTAAGAGCATTTTTCCATGCTTTTGCACCTTTAACCCCATGAAATAAACCTAACATATGCCTGATTATACTATTAGGATTTCCACCTTTCTTTTCATACTCTTCAATATAAGGAATCATTCTAAGAGCAATTTCTTCTCTTGTTAGTGAAACAGGATTTTTCCCATAATATTTGTCAATTATTCTCATAAAATATGGATTATCGTAGGCTTCCCGACCAATCATAACACCTTCTACCTTTTCCAAATGACTGTCAATTTGCTCCTCTGTCTTTATTCCACCATTAATTTCAATCTCTATATTAGGATATTCCTCTTTTAGTTTGTAAACCTCTTCATATCTTATTGGCGGAATCTCTCTGTTTTCTTTGGGACTTAGCCCAGCAAGTATGGCAATTCTTGCATGAATAATGAGCCTGTCAGGTTTAGCTTCCATAATTATATCTACAAAATTTTTTAGATCTTCATAAGAGTCAAATAATGTTCTCTCAAAAGTTTCATCTAAAATGCCTTTCCCATCAATTCCAATTCTATGTTTTACAGTTACTCTTTTATTTGTATTTTCTTTAGTTGCCTTAATCATATCTCTAACAAGATATGGATAAGCCATTAAAACAGCTCCCATATGATTGCCCGAAACTCTGTCAGAAGGACAGCCAATATTAAGGTTAATTTCGTCATAATCCCAGTCTTTTGCAATTTGTACAGCTTCTACCAGTTCTTCTACATTACTTGCAGCCAATTGCAGAGCCAAAGGTTTTTCTATAGGGTTAAAGTCTAGTATCAAATTTCTATTTCCTCTGATAATACTTTGAGCAGTAACCATTTCTGTATATAAGAGAGCTTCTTTAGTTATACCTCTCATGAAATATCTAAAATGTCTATCAGTTTTATCTATCATGGGCGCTACACTAATTAATATTTTTTTCATTTTTCTCCATTCTTTATAAAAATTGTCAACTTTCATTATAAATATTATCTGTATTTTTGTCAATTAAAGTTAAAATCTTTCATAAAAATTATCTGGATTTTATACAATTTTTAAAAATAAAAACAAAAAAATTAAATTTATTTTTCAAAAAATAGGATAAATTTGGATGACTTTTTAGAAAAACATAAAAGTAAAAGAATTGGATTTCTAAAATATTTTTTATAAAACTATAATTTATAAGCTTTATAAGAGTACAGGATAATTTGTTGCAAACAAAAATGAAATAAAAAGATTGCAGATAAAAAGAAAAATATTATTTCATCTTCGCATGAAGTGTTTGAACATTGAACAAAGTGTATTGAAGATATATAATCCTAACATAAGAACAGTTGATGTTTGTAACAACATGAAACAAATATTTAAGAGGAGGAAAAAAATGAGTAATCAAGGTGTTATGTCAGGTAACAACGAAAGCAAAAGCCTTAAAGTTAAGGTACAAGCATTCGGAAGATTTTTAAGTGGAATGGTTATGCCAAACATTGGAGCATTTATTGCTTGGGGATTTATCACAGCTTTATTTATACCAACAGGTTGGGCTCCAAATGAAACATTGTCAGCATTAGTAGGACCAATGATAACATATTTACTACCATTATTAATAGGATATACTGGAGGTAAATTAATTGCTGGAGAAAGAGGAGGAGTAGTAGGAGCAATAGCTACTTCAGGAGTAATTATAGGAACATCAATACCAATGTTTATGGGTGCTATGATAGCAGGACCAGTTGGTGGATGGGCAATTAAAAAATTTGATAAAGCAGTAGATGGAAAAGTTAAAGAAGGATTTGAGATGTTAGTTAACAACTTCTCAGCAGGTATAATCGGTATGATTTTATCGTTAGTATTCTTCAAAGTAATCGGACCATTTGTTGAAGTTATAAACACAGCTTTAGGAAGCGGAGTAAAAGCTTTAGTAGATAACAACTTATTACCATTAACTTCAATAATAGTTGAACCTGCAAAAATTTTATTCTTAAATAATGCAATTAACCACGGAGTTTTCTCTCCATTAGGAATTCAACAATCAGCTGAAGCTGGAAAATCATTATTCTTCTTAATAGAAACTAACCCTGGACCAGGACTTGGAATTCTATTAGCATTCATGTTATTTGGAAAAGGAATGGCTAAAAACTCAGCACCAGGTGCAGCAATCATTCATTTCTTCGGAGGAATTCATGAAATTTACTTCCCATATGTATTAATGCAACCATTATTACTATTAGCAGTTATAGCTGGAGGAGCAACAGGAGTTTTAACTAACGTAGTATTAGGTGGAGGATTAATAGCACCACCATCACCAGGATCTGTATTTGCACTATTAGCAATGACTCCAAAAGGTGGATTTGTAGCAACAATAGCAAGTATTTTAGCAGCAGCATTAGTTTCTTGTTTAGTAGGAATGGTAATATTAAAAAGAACAGCTACTGGTGAAGAAGATTTAGATAAAGCTACAGCAAAAATGAAAGAATTAAAAAATAAAAAAGAAGATACAACAGTTACTGGAAATGTATCAAAAATAGTTGTTGCTTGTGATGCAGGAATGGGTTCAAGTGCAATGGGTGCTAGCTTATTAAGAAAAAAAGTTAAAGCAGCAGGATTAAACATAGAAGTAGAAAACAGAGCTATCAACAACTTAACAGAAGATATAGATATAGTTATTACACATAGCGATTTAACTTCAAGAGCAAAGTCAGTAGTTAAAAATCCTACACATTTATCAATCAGCAACTTTATGGAAGCTGGATTCTATGATGATTTAGTAGAACAACTTAAAAAAAAAAGATAATAAATAGTAGTGAAGAAACTGTAATAAAAGAAAAAGAATTTGTAGCTGAAAGTCAAGAATCTAAAATGTTGGAATTGAATGGAGTAATTTTAGGACTTGAATCAGTAAGTAAAGAACAAGCTATTGAAAACATAGGTGAACAAATGAGTAAAATGGGCTATGTGGAAAGCGGATACTACAAATATATGATAGAAAGAGAAAATAAATCTACAACATATATAGGTAATAGTGTTGCTATTCCACATGGTACCCTAGAAGGAAAAGCTCAAGTTATTAAGACTGGTATTGTAATTAACCAATATCCGAATGGTGTGGATTTTGGTAATGGAAATAAAGCTTATTTTTTAATAGGAATTGCTGGTAAAAACAATGAACACGTTGACTTAATTGCAAATATTGCAGATATAATTGAGGATGAAGACAGAGTATTAGAACTAGCAAAAGTTACAGATAGAGAAGAAATATTTAGAGTGTTTTCTCTATAGAATTACAATTAAGGAGAAGGAAGTGAATTAAATGAAGACAGCAATTCAGTTTGGTGCAGGTAATATAGGAAGAGGATTCATTGGGAAATTGCTCGCCGATTCAGGATATAAAGTTTATTTTGCAGATGTTAATAAAGCAGTAATAGATGAAATTAATCTTAAAAAAGAGTATGTAATAGAAGTAGTAGGAGAACACAAAGAAGATGCAATTATAAAAAACATAGAAGGAATTATTTCTACTGATGAAAAAATCATAGATGTTATAGCTAATGCAGATATAATAACTACAGCAGTAGGTCCAAATATTCTTTCAAGAATAGCAAGTACTTTAGCAAAAGGGATTGAGAAGAGAGAAAGTTTAGGTATTAAGGAACCTTTGAACATTATCGCTTGTGAGAATATGGTAAAAGCATCAAGTTTTTTGAAAGAAGAAGTTGTTAAATATCTTTCTGAAAACACAATAAAATATGTTGAAGAAAATGTAGGATTCCCAAATTCGGCTGTTGATAGAATTGTTCCTCCACTAGAAGGAAGCGACGAAATATTAAGAGTTAGGGTAGAGGAGTTCTCTGAATGGATAGTTGATAAAGATTTATTTAAAGGAACTATTCCTGAAATAAAAGGTATGGAGTTAACAGATAACTTAATGGCCTTCATAGAGAGAAAACTATTTACTTTAAATACAGGACACGCAATAACTGCATATCTTGGAGTTCTTAAAGGATACAATACAATAAAAGAAAGTATTGAAGATGCTGAGATAGCAAAATTTGTAACAGATGCAATGAAAGAAAGCGGAGAAGTTTTAATCAAAAGATATGATTTTGATAGAGAAAAACACTATGCATACATTGAAAAAATACTAAAAAGATTCAAAAATCCTTACTTAAAAGATGAAGTGCAAAGAGTAGGAAGACAACCTCTTAGAAAATTAAGCTTTAACGAAAGATTAATTAAACCTTTAAGAGGAACAGAAGAATATGGAACAGCTAATGATAATTTGATATATGGAATTGCAGCTGCAATGAAATATACAAATCTTGAAGATGATGAAGCGAAATCATTACAAGAAAAACTAGCATCTAAAGATGTAAAGGATGTAGTAAAAGAAATTACATTACTTGAAAGCGAAGAATTAATCGCTAAAATCATCAAAAAATATTCAGAAATTTAAATTATTTAAAAGTTTTCATTAAACACATAAATCCCTATTTTGTATCTTGTGCAAAGATATACAAAAACAGTCCCCGATGAGACTTGCTTAATAAAAAAGTAAGTTTTGTTAGGGGATTGTTTTTTTGGTGATTATAAAATTCCCCAAATAATCCACACATTTATATTTTAATTGATATAAACTGTCTTTTTTAATATAATGTAATTAAGGAAGTTTTAAAAATGGAATTTAGAAGGAGAAGAATAATGAAGAAATTTGCTAAAAATTTTTTAGATTTTTCATATAAAAGTCCTGCTGCTTTTTTTACAGTAAAAAATAGCTCAGAACTATTAGATAAAAATGGATTTAATAGACTAAATATTGAAGATAAATGGACATTAAAGAATAATGAAAAATATTATGTAACAATAAATGATAGTGGATTATTTGCCTTTGAAATAGGCGAAAAATCTGCTTCAGGAACTAGCTTTAGAATAGTTGGAAGTCATACTGATAGTCCAAGTATCAAAATAAAACCTAATCCTGAAATAGTTGAAAATGGATTTTTGAAACTGAATATTGAAATTTATGGAGGACCAATACTAAATACTTGGCTTGATAGACCACTAGCTATGGCAGGGAGAGTTTATACAAGAGGAGAAAACTCATTTAAACCAAAAATGAATCTACTGAATATAAATAAGCCACTTATGATAATACCAAACCTTGCAATACATCAAAATAGAGAAGTAAACAAAGGTGTTGAGCTAAATAAACAAATAGATATGCTACCTACTTTATCTGTAATAAAAGAAGGTTTTGAGAAGAAAAACTATCTAATTAATCTTATTGCCAAAGAACTAAAAGTAAAAGCAGAAGACATTTTAGATTTTGAAATTTATCTTTATGAGTATGAGAAAGGAAATTTGGTTGGGGTAGAAGGAGAACTTCTATCAGCTTCTAGAATTGACAACTTAGCTTCAGTTTATGGCTCTCTTTTAGGATTAACAGAATCAAGTGAGTTTGGTGGAATAAAAGTAGTCGCAGCTTTTGATAATGAAGAAATTGGAAGCGAAACACGTCAAGGAGCAGATAGTGAAATATTATCACATATTTTGGAGAGAATAATTTATGCTATAGGTGGAACTAGAGAAGATTACTTGAGAAGCCTTGCAGAAAGTTTCATGCTTTCAGCTGATGGAGCTCATGCTATTCATCCTAATAAAGCTTCTACCACAGACCCTACAAATATACCAAGAGTAAATGAAGGTGTAGCTATAAAATTAAGTGCTAATTTTAGATATACAACAGATTCATTAAGCTCAAGTATAATAAAAGATTTGGCTGATAAAAATAAAATTAAATATCAATATTTTGTTAACAGGTCAGACTTAGTAGGAGGTTCTACAATAGGACCAGCTTCGTCTAAGTATCTGCCTATAACTTCTGTAGATTTAGGAATACCGATGTTGTCTATGCACTCAATAAGAGAGTTGTGTGGGGTAGAAGATTTGGAAAGTATAAAAAATTTAATCAAAGTGTTTTATGAAGCAAAATAGTATTTTAGATGATAAAATTTAGATACTTTTGCATAAAGGAGAATTAACTGTGGATTTTTATAGAAAAATGATAATAAAAATATTGGAAGCTTCAGAAACAGGAAGAGAATCGAGAGTTTTAAAAATATTGAAATCGGGTTATGATTTGACTCAGAAAGAAAGAAGAGAATTAGAAGAATTAATTGATAGTATTATTTAATGTTTGATGGAAAGGTTCGAATATGAAAGATTTTATTTTTAAATCCCTAAAATATGAAGATTTGGAAAGAGTAATGGAAATAGAAAAAACTTCTTTTTCTAAGAATACTTGGGAAGATAAAAAAGTTTATGAAGAGAGAATAAATATTTTTCCAGAGGGGAATATTGGAATTTGGGTAGAAGGACTTATGATTGGGTTTATAAGTTCTGAGCTTTGGAAATATCAAGAAAATTATGGTCAAAACCGTTTTATGCTTTCTCACAGTATTAAAGATTACCATGATTACTTTGGAACAGAGTTGTATATTTCTAGCTTTGCTATAGATACAGCTTATAGAGGTAATGGTTATGGGGAGGCAATTTTTGAAGCTTTCTTAGATAAAATGAGGGAAAAGTATAATTTGAAATCAGGAATTCTTCTTGTTTCTAGTGAATGGAAAAATGCAAAAAGAATTTATGAAAAATATGGATACAAGAGTTTAGAGAATATTTCAAACTTTTTTATTAATGATTTATCAGAAAAGTTTGATGGGATTATAATGAGGAAATTTTTTTAAATATTTTAAGCATAAAGGGAGCTGTTAGCCAATGTCATTAAGTTAAGAGAATACAAAATTCTACCTCACCCTAACCCTCTCCTAAAAATAGGAGAGGGAACTCTTTAAATACTAAG
>ERZ650305.527-NODE-527-length-15015-cov-7.430147_pt1 | contig 15015 bp, 13 predicted proteins | sample MGYA00376241_ERZ650305 | MGnify/ENA primary metagenome ERZ650305 (study PRJEB26733, sample SAMN07839276) | wastewater metagenome | biome: urban; feature: artificial channel; material: waste water | place: USA: North Carolina | collected 2016-02-25 ... | reverse complement strand
ATACTTCTTCGGCAAATAATTTTGTAGGATTTTTAGAAGAAACACTCTTAAATTTTGGGGATAAGAAAGTAGGATTAGTTCGTTTGGATAGTGGTTTTTTCCAGAAAGACATTATGGATTATCTTGAATTAAAAACACTCCAATACATCATCGCTGCAAAATTTACTCACCCCATTCAACACTTGATAGACCAGCAAGATTTTTGGATAAAAGTTGATGAGGGCATCGAAATTTGCGACAAATATTATCAAGCAAAAAACTGGGAAAAGCCAAGAAGGATAGTCATTGTAAGGCAAAAAATAGCACAACGGCCGAATGCGGCAGGCCGAATATTAAGCCTGTTTCCGGAAGATGAAATCCATAGAAATTATCGCTATTCAGCCTATATTACCAACCAAGAACAATCGGCAACAGATGTTTGGAGAACGTACCGAAACAGAGGCGATGCAGAGAATCGAATCAAGGAATTAAAGGCAGATTTTGGAGCCGAAAGTTTTAACCTTAAAGGCTTTTTCCCTACAGAAGCTGCACTTATATTTTCGATGATTGCTTATAATCTGATGTCAATTTTCAGACTGTTTGTTCTTCAGGAAAAAACGCAGAAAACATTATCTACACTACGATATAGAACCTTTGCTATTGGAGCTTATTTTGAAAAAGTAGGTGACACACTCAAACTGAAGATTGCACTCACCAAAAAACGCAGAAAATGGTTCGTCGGAATTTGGGATTACCCCATAGACTTATCTCAAAAAATTTCAACTGCGTAATTTGGGTTAAAACGCAAAGGCGCAAAATTAAATTAATGGACTTACCTGAACTAAGGCGCAAGAAAATCAAAGATTTTCATTTTTAGCAAAGTTTAAATTTTACGCTAAGAATTGTAAAGGACTAATTATTAGTAATTTGCACTCTTGTATTAAAATAATCTCGAAACACACAATATGTTTAAAAACTAAAATAGTGATATTGCTTCTGCGCTGCGCCCGTGATGGAGCGGCATGTTTGAGCTCTCCCGAAATGCAATGGCTAGAGGAGTTGGCTTTCGGGAAGCGAGTAGCGACAGCGCGATAAGGCGCCCAAAAAATGAATGGTACAAATATTGAAAATTTAACTTTTTATTAAGAAATATTAATGATAAATATCACGTTTTAGAATCAAATAGAATAAATGAGAGATTTTTCCTAATTAGTTTTTTATAGTTTATTATTTGAGACCGCCCCGAATTTCGCAGGAAGTTTGGGGCGGTGTTATTGAAGAGCAAATGCAGATAAATCGAAAATAAGTGATATTTTTGCAGCAATAATTAGAAAATATGTACAGATCTGCCCATTTTAGGCTTCACTTGATTGTATTTCTTTGGGGATTTACCGCAATTTTAGGAAAATTGATTCACGCCAATGCAGAAGTTTTGGTGTTTTATAGAATGCTTTTTGCAGCGGGTTTTCTCTATGTTTTTATAAGATTTATTAAAAAAGATAGCATTAAAATTTCCAAAAAATTATTTTTAAAATTGATAGGAATTGGCAGTTTGATGGCTTTTCATTGGTTATTTTTCTTTAGTTCTATCAAGGTTTCTAATGTTTCTATAGCGCTGAGTTGTTTGGGAACTTCTACGCTTTTTGCAGCATTGCTAGAACCTTTGATTTATAAAAGGAAAGTGGACTTGTCTGAAATTCTGATGGGGATTGTAATTGTAATCTGTATTTCTTTGATTTTTAAAGTAGAATTTCAATATAAGTTGGGGATTATTTATGGTTTGATTTGTGCTTTATTGGGAACTATTTTCTCTGTTTTTAACGGAAAATTGTATGGTAAAACCTCTTCTGGAAATATTATTTTTTATGAAATTTTCGGAGGTTGGTTGGTGATTAGTTTGTATTATGTTTTTTCTGGACAAATTTCTCAGGTTGGCGTAATAAGTTATAGAGATTTAGCGTTATTAACCTTATTAGCAAGTGTTTTTACAGCTTTTCCAATGTTTGAATCTGTGAATTTAATGAAGTATATTTCACCATTTACATTGATATTAACGGTAAATTTAGAGCCAATTTATGGTATTATTCTCGCTTTTTTTATCTTTGGAGAATCCGAAAAAATGAGTAGTATTTTCTACGGAGCTTCACTGGTGATGATTTTGGCAATTGTAGTGAACGGAATTATCAAAGCAAGGAAAAAATCAAAAGAAGTAGCCGAAGAAAATATGCTTTAGATTTTAAACAAATTAGATGAAAAAATATTTATTTTTTATTACCCTTTTGTCGGTTTTTGGTAATGCACAAATCGTGAGAAAATATTCTAACGAGTTTCTAAACATAGGTGCTGGTGCTAGAGGTCTGGCAATGGGAGGAGCGGTAATTTCTAACCAAAATGATGTTTATGCTCCTATGTGGAATCCTGCTGGTCTTACAGAAGTGGAGAGAGATTGGCAAGGCGCAGCTATGCACGCAGAATATTTTGAATCTATTGCGAAATACGATTATATTTCTTTCGCCAAAGCTCTAGATTCTAAAAACGGAGTGTTAGGGATTTCTATTGTAAGATTAGGCATAGACAATATCTTGAATACGACACAAATGATAGATTCTGAAGGAAATATAGACTATGATAAAATTACTAAATTTTCTACCTCAGATTATGCAGGGATTATTTCTTACGCTTTTCACCCTGGCGGGAAGCAAAAGTTAAGCGTAGGTGTAAATGCCAAAATTGTATATAGAAATATAGGGAAATTTGCCAATGGTTTTGGTTTCGGGTTTGATTTAGGAGCTATTTACAAAACGGATTCTGGTTACCAACTTGGGGCTATGCTTCGTGATGCGACAACTACAGTTAATTTTTGGACAATCAATCAAAAAGAGCTTTCTGCTGTGGTAAACGGAGAAGAATTTAACCCTGCTCCAAAAGACAAAATGGAAATTACGATGCCAAAACTCAATATGGGAATTTCTAAAAATTTCGAGTTGAATAGAGATTTAGAATTTCTTCCAGAAGCTGGAGTAAATGTAGATTTTGCCAAAACAGCAGCACTTATTTCCACAGATTTTGCCAGTATCACGCCGTATCTTGGTGCAGAATTGAGCTTTCAGAAAATGATTTTTGTACGTGCAGGTGTCAATAAATTTCAGAATGTAACCGATATTGAAGACCTAAAAAGAAAAGTAACCTTTCAGCCAAGTGCAGGGATTGGAGTACGCTATCGCGGTCTTACGCTAGATTACGCCATTACCAGTACCGGGATTGGAGGCAGTAATTATTTCTCCAATTTCTTTTCTCTAAAATTAGATATGGGAGATTTTAGGAATTAGAAGCACACATTTTTCGCTTCTTTTCACTTCCTGTCCTGCTTTTCGCCACTCGCTTCCCAAAATCCAACTTCCTTTGCCCGCGCTATTTCGGGAGAGCTCAGACAATGGCTACAATCAGGGCTATTTTTTGCGGCGCAGTTTTTCTTTTGACTTTTTCTAAAAACTTTTTAGAAGAATACAATAAATTTCTTACTTTTACTTAAGATAAATAAAATCAACTGTACTTCAAATGAAAAACATACTTTCTCTTTCGCTTTTATTCTGCTTGTCTATGGTTTTCGGACAAAATATTTCAGATTATCAGTACATCTATGTTCCTGCAAAATTTAAAGATTTTGAAGCCAATCAATATAATCTGAATACGCAACTGAAAAAAGCATTGATTGATAAAAAATACACCATCATTCACGAAGAAATGACCGATTGGCCAGCTGAGCTGAGAGAAAATCCTTGTAAAGTTCTTACTGCAGATTTACTCAATGATTCTAATATGTTTAGAAACAGAGTAAAATTACAATTCACCAATTGCCAGAAAAAAGTAGTTTCCGAAACCAAAGGAAATTCTTTGTACAAAGAATATGATTTAGGTTTTGAAGATGCACTTAATCTATCTTTAAAAACAATTCCTACTTCTTCTCCTAATCCTAATCTTTTTGTAGCAGATTTAAAGAGTAGTATAAAGGAAGAAATACCTAGACCTATTGATTTAAAAGAAGTGAAAGAAATTAAAAATGAAGAACCAGTCTCTACGCCGCCTGTACCAACTAAGTCTGTAGAATCTAAATCTGTAGAATCTAAAAAAGCAGAATCTTACACCAATGGAAAAGTTAATTTACAAAAAGTACAGATTTCTAAAGACCAATTTATTTTGGTGAGTTCTAGTAGTTCAGTCCCTTTTGCCACTTTCAAAAATACGGCAAAAGCAGATGTTTACAGAGTAACTTTAGAAAACGGAACTTCTACTTTAGGCTACACAGAAAACGGAAATCTGGTGATAGAAATCCCAACCAGTGATGGAGATTTTAAAAAGGAAGTTTTTATGGCGAAATAAAAAGAAGAGTATCAATTTTTTCCTTTTTTAACCGCAAAAGCGATTAAAGATTTATTTTATTCTAAGCTATCCAAAAGTAAAAAAAAGTGATTAGTGAAAACTTTTTTTACTTTTGGCAAACTTATTTTCAAACATTTCTTTTGTGTCTTTTGTGGTTTATAAATAAATCTTTTTATTGATTAAAAAACTCCCAAACAATTTTCCCTTTTTGCTTCCCAAGAATTTCTTCCAGAGTTTCTAGGTTGGCTTCTTTCACCCGTTTTACAGATTTTAGTTTTTTCAGAAGCAATTCTATGGTTTTTTCGCCAACTCCAGGTATTTCTTCTAATTCAGATTTTATGGTATTGTTGGTTCTGCGTGTTCTGTGATGTTTTACCCCAAATCTATGCGCTTCATCTCTTACTCTTTGCAAAATTTTCAAAGTTTCAGATTTTTTATCTAAATATAAAGGAATAGAATCTTCTGGAAAGAAAATTTCTTCCAAACGTTTTGCAATTCCTACAACGGTAATTTTCCCGTACAGACCGAGCAATTTCAAACTTTTTACCGCAGAAGAAAGTTGACCTTTTCCACCATCAATCAAAATCAATTGTGGGAGATTTTCACCTTCATCGAGCATTCTCTTGTAACGTCTGTAAATCACTTCTTCCATCGTGGCAAAATCATTTGGACCTTCCACTGTTTTTACGTGGAAAATTCTGTAATCAGATTTGCTTGGTTTTCCATCTTTGAAAACAACACACGCAGAAACAGGATTGCTTCCTTGAATATTAGAATTATCAAAACCTTCAATATGTCTTGGTTCTACTGGCATTCTGAGCAGTTTTTGCATTTCTGCCATAATTCTGTTGGTGTGTCTTTCTGGATCTACAATTTGAACTTGTTTTAGTTTCTCCAGTCTGTATTCTTTGGCATTTTTTTCAGAAAGTTCTACAATTCTTTTCTTATCGCCCACTTTTGGAACGATGAGTTTTATATTCGGAATTTCTATATTCAAGTGAAAAGGAAGCAAAATTTCTTTGGATTCCGAAGCGAATTTTTGTCGGATTTCTATGAGTGCTTCTTCCAAAATTTCTTCATCGGTTTCTTCCAGCATTTTTTTAATTTCTGTAGTGAAACTTTGGACAATATTTCCGTTTCTAATTTTGAAAAAATTCACATAAGCTGCGGTTTCATCACTCGTCATTCCGAAAACATCTACATCATCAATATTCGGATTTACAACCGTATTTCTCGCTTGGTAATCTTCTAAAATATCTAATCTTTCTTTTACATTTTGTGCCGCTTCAAACTCTAAATTGGCAGCAAAACGAAACATCTCGTCTTCTAAATATTTTCTTGCTTTTCGGAAATCTCCTTTGATGATTCCACGGATTGAATCTATTTTTTCATCATAACTTTCTAGACTTTCTAAGCCTTCACAAGGACCTTTGCAATTTTTGATATGATATTCTAAGCAGACTTTGTATTTTCCGTCTTCAATTTTTTTCGGTGACAAATCTAAATTACACGAACGAATTTTATACAAATTTTTAATCGTTTCCAATAAAATTTTGGCAGGACGAACTTTTGCGTAAGGTCCGTAATATTCGCTGCCGTCTTTAACGACATTTCTTGTCATAAAAATTCGTGGAAAATTTTCGTTTTTGATGCAAATCCAAGGATAGGTTTTGTCGTCTTTCAACATCACATTGTAAAACGGTTGATGTTCTTTTATTAAATTATTTTCTAATAAAAGTGCGTCATATTCAGAGTTTACAACGGTCGTTTCTAATCTTACGATTTTAGAAACCATAATTCTGGTTCTGTAACCGTTTTGATTTTTGTTGAAATAAGAAAGCACTCTTTTCTTCAAATTTTTGGCTTTTCCTACATACAAAAGTTGTCCGTTTTTATCGTAATAACGGTAAACTCCGGGTTCTGAAGGAAGTGTTTTGAGTTGAAGTTCGAGGTTTTCATTCATTGAACAAAAATAGTGAAAAAGTATCGAGATACGAGATACGTGTTTCGAGATTTTTGACTCGAAAAATTTTATGAAATTTTGAAAATTTAAAAATTTGACATCTATTTTTATTTAGCATGAATTAAGCTCCGTAGGAGCCAAAGGTTTGTAGAAAAATTATAGTTCAGAAGCGGAGCTCCGTAGGAGCGACAGGTTATTCATAAAACTCAAACAAATATTTTTCGTCATAATCTACTTCAAACTTTTCTAAAAACTCTAAATATTCTTGTCTAAAACTTTTCTTCTGATGATGTTCTTTTTGATTCAAAATATATTTTACAACATTATCTATTTGACTTTTAGAGTATGAAAAAGCACCATAACCTTCTTGCCAATAAAATTTCCTTAAAAACCAATTTTCTTCATTAATTTTTTTTGAGGAATTTGACTTGATTTCTTTCACAAAATCTGAAATTTTGATGTCTAATTTATTAAATCCAACCAATAAGTGAATATGGTCAGGATTTGCATAAATTGATAATAATTTTTGTTCTTTACTTCTCACAATTCCAGAAATATATTGTTGAAGTCTTTCCCTGTGAGATTCTAAAATTTGAGATTCTCTTCCTTTTACAGCGAAAATAAATTGAATGTAAATTTGTGAATAGGTGTTTGCCATTTTTGGATTAGTTTTTGGTGTCGCTCCTACGGAGCTTTTTTTTGATGTCACAAATATTTCTACAAACCTTTGGCTCCTACGGAGCCGACTTTCAAAACAATAAATTTATTTCATTTCCATTGCTTCAATATAAATCGCTTTTCCTCTTGGCAAAAGAACAGGTTCTACAAACGGTTGTTCATCTAGAATTTTCACAGAAATGATGGCAGATTTATCTAGTAAAAGGTACTCCTTTTCATCTACGAAATGTTTGTTGAGAACGATAGGTAAACTTTGATTTTCTTTTGAGATTTTATATTCTGAATAAAAATTTTGTAGATTTAAAAGTTGAGTTTCAGGTTTAAAAGTCATTTCTAGCGCTCCATTTTTAGCTTTTTCGCCGAATAGATTAATTGCTTTTTCGCCTTTAAACACATTTATGCTTTGTATGTTGTTTACATTTAAAGCACTTGCATAAAGATAAGTTTTGTTACCATTTGCAATGACTAAAGGTGCATTTTCTTTAATAAAAATATTTTTTGAATTTTTATCAGTTGGTGCTGTTCTGATATCAAAATTTTGAGCAAAACTCAATTGAGTAAACGATAAAGCAAGGAGAAATAATAATTTTTTCATTGGTTATAATTTTATTTACAAATCTACAAATAAATCAATTCCGCTCCACCAATTTTTCTACCCAAATTTTCCATCGCTTTTTGGTATAAATCAATTTGTTTTTGATGTTTTTCTGACGGATTTCCAGTTTTAAAATCAATGATAAACCAAGCGTTATCTATTTTCACCATTCTATCTGGTCTGTAAGTTTTTCCTTGAATCATCAATTCTCTTTCGCTTAAAATTTCTTGATTTTCAGCAAAATATTTCGGGCGTTTTTCTATGATTTCAAAAATTCTTTCAGCGATTTCTGATTTTTCAGTTTCGGTGATTAATCCTTCTAAAAGATAAGATTTCAAAACTTTTTCTACATCATTTTTGGTGTTGATTTTGGCTAAAATTTCGTGGGTGAAAATTCCGTTTCTTACTTTTTCGTTTCTTTCCTGATAATTTTTAGAAGGCGTTGCAATCGTAATGTTTGCAGATTTTTCGTGCTTTTGAGTGAGAGAAGAAATTTGTTGAGAAATGTGTTGTTTTTCTTCTTTCTTACTTTGTTTTTTCAAAGCATTTTCATCAATTTTAAAAACATCAAAACTATCTAAATTTTCTACATTTTTAGATTTCAAGAAATCATAAATTTCAATATTTGATGGATTTTCGTTTCCGTTTTTATCTGTAGTTGGTTTTTGGACATAAAGAAACAATTGTTCTACAGGTCTGGTTGTGGCTACATATTGCAAACATAATCGGTCGATGAAATTTTTGTAAGCATTTTCTTCGTTAAATTCAGAAATTTGGTCATCGTAGGTTTGTAATTTTTTGTCAAAACCACCAATATTTACCGATTTCAAAGCGGTATTTTCTTCCAAAGAAAACCAATCTTGAATTTTACTGTCTTTATGTGCATTTTCCATCGGCAGAAAAACGATAGGGAATTCCAGACCTTTCGCTTTGTGAATGGTCATCAATTGAATGGCATCAATGTTTTCCGAAGCTTGAATGCTCGTATTTTTGCCTTCTTCTTCCCAAAAATTGAGAAAATCTTTCAAAGTTGCGCCTGCATTTTGGGTGTAATTGTAAAGCAGTTCTAAAAAATTGAGCAAGAAATCGGTTTCTTTATCTTTCACCGAAAATTCGTGGATGTAATATTCTATAAAATTGTACAAATTAAGATGCGGAAAATCTTCCTGTTTCAGCGCAACTCCATATTTTTCTTTGATGAAAACTTCAATATCTTTTTTGTTTTCGATGTCTAAAATCTGCTTCATTTCTACCGAAAAATCCTGCATTTTTATTCTTCCAGATTTTTCTAATTCGTACATCATTTTCACCAAAAATCTTCTGTTTTTAGGAAAAGTTTCCCAATACAAAAACTGAATCAAAGCACGAAGCGTTCCCGAAAGTTCGAGCGTTAAACCTTTCTCCGAAATGGTTTTAATGTACGTTTCTTCGCCTTTGTAATTCACTTTCAGGTTTCCCAACAATTTAGAAAAATTGAAAATATCATTATTTCCTCGGCAAAGAATGGTGATGTCGCTAAATTCAAAACCATTATTGATGCACTCTTGCAAATCTTGTTGCATTTTTTCGGTGCAATCTTGGTAATAAATTTCCTTCAAATCATTTTCTAAAAAATGGACTTTCACTCTGCCTTCTTTTTCAGAAAAAGCGCTTTGTTCAGCATCTTTCCCGAATAATTTTGCGTGTTCTTCATTCAGGTAACTTCCGTAAAAATGATACAATTCATTGTTGAATTTCACAATGTTTTTGGCACTTCTAAAGTTTTGTTGAAGCGTCTCAATTTCCACTTCAATTGGCGAAAAATCTTTTTTATTGATAATGTCGAGCATTATTTCTGCATTCCCACCTCTGAATCTATAAATGCTTTGTTTAGGGTCGCCAACTAACGTAAAACTAGAATTTTCGGTAGCGATATTGTGGTCACGAAGCGGAAGAAAATTCATCCATTGCAACGCTGATGTATCCTGAAATTCATCGAAAAAATAATGCTGAAACTGTGTTCCCACTTTTTCATAAATGAATGCGGAAGGTTCGTTTCGAAGATTTTCATTAATCAAAACATTGAATTTTGAAAGCAAAACCAAATCGTTTTCATCTTCAATTTGTTGCAATTGGTCTTGAATTTCTTTATTGACTTTTAAAGGTAAAAGTGCTCGTAAAATTTTCTCTTTTTTCTCTCCGAGAATATAATTTTGAATGATTTTTCTGCGGTTTTCAATTAAAGTTTCTAGAATTCCGAAAATTTCAGATTCTTTCTTTTTACCTTTTGCAGAAGCACCTTTTTGAAAATTTTCTAAAGTTCCTATTTCTTTTTCTTCAGATTCATAGAGTAAAGGTTCTTGTTTTTCTTCAAATTTTTTAAAAAAACTTCCAATCCCGTTTGTTTTTCCTCCAGAAAAATCTTCGATTTCTAAACCGTTGTTTTTAATTAAATCTAAAGAATCTTGGGCAATTTTTTTAGAATTTTCTTTGAGTTCTTTAATTTCTTTTCTGATATTATTTTTAGTGTTTTCGTAAGCTTTCCAATCGAAATCTTTATTTTCTTCGAGCCAATGATAATGCTTGTCATTCACAAATTCTTTAGCAGAATCGAGTAGCGTTTTATTAATGTTTACACGTTCATTTTGATCGAGACTATAATTTACATAATCCAAAAAAGCCTCAGAAATTTGTTCGTCTTCGCCAATTTTATTGAGCATTTGATCCACCGCTTCAATCAAGAAAGGTTCTGGTTGAATTTCTAAGTTAAAATTTTGAGCTAAACCCAATTCGTAAGAAAAACTTCTCACCAATTTGGCGTTGAATTTATCAATCGTACCGATGTTTAAAGTAGAGTAGTTGTGCAAAATATAATCGAGCACTTTCTGTGAACGTTGATGTAAATCGTCTAACGTAATTTTCTTGCCTTGTTCTTCAAATTTTTGTTGAATTCCGAGCAATTTATCGTTTTCGGCGTAGTTTTCTTGGGTAAATTCTTTGAGCCAAGAAAGAATTCTTTCCTTCATTTCGTTGGCTGCTTTATTGGTAAAAGTGAGCGCTAATATATGACGAATAGCGTCTTTTTGATAAGGATTTTCAAGGCAAATCATCAACACTCTTTGTACCAAAGTGTAGGTTTTACCAGAACCGGCAGAAGCATTGATGGCGATGTATGGTTTCATTTTACTAATTTCTTGAAATTTTTTGGAAATAAAAAATCCGTCCAATTTTTTTTGAACGGATTTTAAGTGCATTTACACAATTCTATTTCACAATAATAGTGTGACTAGGTAAAGTTTTACTCTTATAATAAGCAGCAGCGATATCTTTTATTGCATTTATTCTTGTTTTTTCTAATGAAACTGCATCGTTGTGTAATTTCATAAGTATGTCTAACTCTTTTTTTTCTTCTGCGGAAATTTTATTTTCAACTGATTTTATTAACGCATTGCTTTGTGTGTTGCATGGTGATGTGCTATCAATTTGTGTAAGATTTTCTAAAGCAAGAGAATAATTTTTTTCAGCAATTGAAGCTTGAGCTTGTTTTATAAAAGAATTACAGTTTTTCTTTTGATAATTTTTATATGTTTCTAATGCTTTATTTTGAGCATTATTATAGCAAGAGGCACTTTCTGGAACCGACATTATTAGCGCTAAAGCTTCTTCATATTGTCCAGTTTTTTCTAATGAGCTTGCTCTATTAATAATAGAACTACAGTTTTGTTCATAGTATTGATTAATTTTTGATTTACTTTTTTCAATGAAGTTTGAAATTGAAGAATCATTAGAAGACAAAGAATTAATTGCATTATTAATCGCTATATCTGTAGTTTTTCCTGTTCCTTTTAAATCTTTAGAAAGAGAAGTGAAAATTTTTTGAGTCTGGTCTTGTTTTATTAAAATTTGAAGTGTGATTTTGGTAACATTAATATTTTGCATGCCACCTTCTACAATTTCATTATTATTAATTATAATATTAGGCTCTATTATTAGACCATTATTATAACCAGAAGCTGCTATTCCGTTTTCTGCTAGAATTTGAATGAGTTTTCCTTCAACTTTTTTTAGAACGCTTTGATCAAAAGTATTGAACTGATCTTCATTAAAAGATATTCCCAAATACAATTTTCCGATATCTGATTTATTTTGAGCAAAGAAAATAAATGAGACAAATAGGAAAACAAGTGATATTATTTTTTTCATAATCTTTATTTAATAGTTATGTAAATTGTATTGCCTTTAATATCTTTTTCAACTTGTAGATTTAAGCTTCTGAAAAATTTAAAAATTTCTAATGCAAATTTATTTGGGTTATAATTTTTGCCAGTGCTATCTTTTAGTGGAATTTTTACATCATCAAAAATCATTCTTAAATCTGTGGTTCCTTGAATGTGATAGTTGTTTTTGTAAGCATTTTTTTCCATCCAAAGCTCTATCTGGTCAGATAGTGGCAGGTTTTCTGGTGCAATTTCAGAAGACATTTTTGTAGCAGAACCTTGTGCAAAACTGATGTCCATAATCACAGATTTTCCGTTGTTTACAATATCTGTAAATTTAGACTGCATTACATTAAGAAAATCTTGCGATATGCTTTCAGCAGCTTTGGAAGTAAGCTTTGCAAAATCATCGGTATAAAATTTTCCACTATCTCCAAATTTATTAGAAAGGGAATTTCCTGTGGAAGCTTCGTAGGCATTGAGCCTAAGATTTACAGAATTGCCAGAATTAGAATGGTTTTCGTTTACTTCAGCTTCTACATAGATATCAGCACCAGACATTTGAATAATTTGGTCTTTTATATCTGTTTGATTGTCTGAAGTGAAGATGTTATTGTCTTTGGCAGATTTTAGTTTTGCAACAAAATCTACTGTTGTAAAGCCACGAGAATCAAAAGCTTCTTTTATTTTGGTTAAAGCTATTCTTTTGTTAACATCATTTTCAAGAATTGTTCTTAAATCTTCCCCCTCTTTTACATAAGGGATAACCATGATTTTTGGTTGAACAGTTTGCACTTGTGACGGAGTTGTTTGCGCTATGTTTTTTGTGAAAAGAACAAAAAACAGTATAACAAATGAAAACTTAAAAATATGTGTATTTATCATTTTAATAACCGAATTTTCTGATGATTGAGTTTTGTTCTAAATCTAATCGGATTGCTTTCAAATTAATTGTAATCCTATGTGATCCATTTAGGTTTTTAGAGGATGAAGTAATGAAAGATTTATATCTATTGCTTTGAAATAAATCTTTAAAATACGTGGGAAATTGTTTTTGAATTTCAATTTCCGAAGTGCTAATTAATGGAATTGTTTGATTGCTGTTTGGAAATCCTCTGAAAAGTAATTGATTAACTGCAACATATTCTGGATTTGCTGCTTTTACATCAAGAGTAATAGAATTTTCTGTAGATTCTATAATTTGGGTGCTTGAAATAGTATTTACAGACTTGCAATTTATTAAAAGACCTAAAGCGCATAAAAATAGAAGTTTATAATATTTCATTTTATTTTTTTATTATTAATGTACATTCTAATTTTTTTTGTTCAGAAAAGCTAGATAAAATTAGTGATGACTTTTTTTTGTCAGTAACAATTGCCTCACTAAAATTTTCACCAGCTAAATTTTCAATTTCTATAGTTCCAATTTTTGTAGGGTAATTTTGACCATCAATTAATTCAATGGATTCCACATTTAAGATATCTCCTGTTTTTAAACCAACATTTCTTCCTATATTCAAAAGTACTCTTACATATTTAGCATCATCAGAATTTAGAATTTTAATAATTTTTCCATTTATTGGAAAATTCATTTTAAAATATTGATTAATTTCTTCCTGAATCGAATTCATAGCATATTGTACAGCACTTTCTGCAGACAACATTAAATTACTTGCTTTTCCTTCAAAGCTTGTTGCGTCAGTACTTAAGCCACTAGCCACATCTACAATTTTCATTTGAAAAGCAATGCTAGCCTTATATCCTGTAATTTCACCAATTGAATTTTTAATTGCATATACAGGAATTTTTGTGATATGACCAGTTATAATTTTTTCAGCTGCTAAACTTGCACCTTGTTCCACAATGTTTTTGCTATCTAAAAATGCTTCAGACTTTTGCAGTTCTAACTCTTCTTTCACTTTGTCAGAACTTGTTCTATCTACAACACGAAACCTTTTTGTATTGGTAAGCATTTCAACTACTTTTTCGGTAACCAATTTTACAAAACGAGGATTTTCATCACAAGTAAAGGCTGCTACTCCCACGACAGGTCTTTCATCTTGTTGTGAAAAAATCATATGCCCTAGAAAAATGAAAATGAAAAAGAATTTTATTTTCATTTTTATAAATTATTTCCTGTTGATAAAGTGCTTATTATGTTTTTAATAGCGTTTGCTTGAAAAACAGTTTCTTCTCCCAAAAGAGAAATTGCAGTCTTTGCATAATTTACAGAAGATAAAATTTTAGGCAATTTTAGGGGATTTTTAATATTCGATGTTTCGTTAGTTACGTTTGATAAAAGAGAAGTGAGATTCTGTATTTTTTCAGTTTGACTTAAGATTCTAGTAGCTAATTCTTTACATTCATCCAGACTTGGCTTTTTAACGGTTACATCTGACACTCCATCTTTGGTTTCTCCAATTGATCTATAATATAGATTTTGAAGTAGAGGTGTAATATTTGCAGATTCTACTGCAGTAGCACCTACATTTACAGTCAATTCATCTAAAGAAGAAATAGAAGTAGATTTAGGAGTTTCTAATTTTAGTATTTTTTCATATCGCTCTTGAGATTTTTGAATTTCTTCTTTTGTTTGAGCGTTTACAAACATAGTTCCTAATACAATAATGGAAAATGTAATGATTTTTTTCATAATAAAAATATTTTTTGTAAAGTTATATAAGAGATTTTGATTAGAATTGTTGGAAACCGTAATGTCAGAATTTTTGTTTTTCATATATTAGTCTTTTTTTTCAAAATTATAGTTATTAGCTACAATTTTTGAGGTTAAAATTACTAATGCAAGAAAAAAATTACTAATTCCAAAAATTATTTTTACATTTGAGTAAAATATTTAGAAATGAGTTTAGGAGAAAAACTAAAACAAGCAAGACTTACCAAAAACTTCTCACAAGAATATATGGCAGAAGTTTTACAGATTTCGCAGAAAACATATTCTAATTTCGAGAATAATAAAACAAAACCAGATTTTAGCCAAATAGAAGAAATATCTAAAATTTTAGAGACAAGTATTTTAGAGTTTTTGACAGATAATAGTTTTCAATTCAACACTCATAATAACGAAGGAGGAAATAATGGCTTTGTTATTAATAATGTTTCAGAAAAATTAATAGAGCAATACGAATTGAGAATTAAAAAATTAGAAGAAGAAACTAAATATTTAAAAAATCTTCTTGATAAATTTGTGAAATAGAATTTATTTT
>ERZ650305.512-NODE-512-length-15201-cov-7.150601_pt1 | contig 15201 bp, 9 predicted proteins | sample MGYA00376241_ERZ650305 | MGnify/ENA primary metagenome ERZ650305 (study PRJEB26733, sample SAMN07839276) | wastewater metagenome | biome: urban; feature: artificial channel; material: waste water | place: USA: North Carolina | collected 2016-02-25 ... | reverse complement strand
CAACAAGCCATTTAAGTCCTTGAATAAACCAATCAATACCTGGTTTTGCTTGAACTGCTAATTTTGGATCATACATACCAAAAGCAATACCTGCAACTATTGCGATAATAACCCAAAATGCTAAACTTTTAATTGTATAATTTGTCCAATTTTTTTCTTTCACAATTTCTACTTGTTCCATAAAATTTCCTTTACTTTTTTATATAAGTCCACTATATCTGGAACTTATGTCTAAATTATGTAAGTTTAAAGCTAATTAATAGCCTAATTATATTTACTTCTAATATGTTACTAAAAGAAATATATGTAATCATTCTATCCAAAGTTTAATAAGTAAATATATTTATGCTTAGAAAGCCTAAAAAAATCTTGACTAATCATGTTTAACTCTCTATAATAAGGGACTTTTCAAAAGTAAGGATGATAATTAATGAATAAGATAAATAATCTGCTTAATATAAAAATAGCTTTTTTATTTGTAGTTTTTTGTAATGTTATAGTAGATGTAGCACACAAAGTATTTTTGCAAAACATTGCTTTTAAAGTATTTGATGGAAGTAGTCAAGTTATTTGGATTTCTATTATAAATGCATTGCTTATTATTCCTTTTTTACTATTATTTACCGTAAGTGGATATTTATCTGATAAATATAATAAGAAAAATATATTGATTTATGGGGCTGTTTCATCTTTTTGTTTATCTGTTTTGATGATAATTTCATATGCAAGTGAAAATTTTTATTTTGCAATGTTCTCTTTATTTTTATTAGCTATTCAAAGTGCTATTTATTCACCTGCTAAATTTGGATTGATTATTGATATTTATGGTAAAAAAAATCTTTCAAATGGAAATGCAGTTTTACAAGCTATTTCAATAATTGCAATTCTATTTTCAATAGCAAGTGCTTCTTTTGTATTTGAGAACTTTTATAATGCAAATAATTTAGCAAGTTTAAGTTCAAAAGAGGAATTATTGATTGCGATTTTACCTTTGACATATTATATTTTACCAGTTGCTTTTTTAGAAATGGTTATTTCATTTCTGTTTTTAAGAAGAATAAATACAAGTTATACAAAAAATGAAGCATTAACTTTGGATAAAAATGAATTATTCAAAGGTAAACTTCTGTCAAAAAATATAGAGATAATTTTTTCAAACAATATTATATCTTTATCGGTAATTGGTCTATCAATATTCTGGGGTGTTTCACAAGCTTTGATGGCTGTATTTCCATCTTATGTAAAAGAGTATTTGGGAATAACTGATGTATTTATGATAAATGGAGTTATTGGAGCTTCTGGAATAGGAATAGCAATTGGTTCAATTTTATACTCAAAAATTTCTAAATATTATATAGAAATAGGAACCATTCCCCTTGCTTCTTCTGGTATGGCTTTGATGATTTATATTTCAACGATTGTTCAAACTCCATTTTTATTGGGATTGAGTTTTTTATTGTTTGGAGTTTTTGGAGGATTATTTGTAGTTCCATTAAATGCATTAATTCAATTTAATGCAAAGAAAAAACTTTTAGGAACTATCCTTGCTGGAAATAATTGGTTTAATTCTCTAGTAATGTTTTTAATGTTAAGCCTTACAACAATTGTTTCATACTATGAATTAGACCCGCTCAATACACTTTATCTAATTTTATTAATTACAATTTTTGGAACATCTTACACTATTTATAAACTTCCTCAATCTTTGATTTTATTGTTTCTAAAAAGAATAGTTGGATTAAAATATAAGCTTGAAGTGAATGGTGTAAAAAATATTCCAGCATCAGGTGGAGTTTTACTTCTTGGAAATCATATTTCATGGATAGATTGGGCTATTGTTTTGATGGCAACACCAAGGGAAGTAAGATTTGTTATGGATAAAACAATTTATAATAAATGGTATTTAACTTGGCTTTTAAAAATATTCAAATGTATTCCAATATCAAATGCTTCAAGTAAAACAACAATTCAAACCATTGCAAAAGAGTTAGATGAAGGAAATATTGTTGTACTTTTTCCTGAAGGTGGAATTACAAGAAATGGTCATTTAGCAGAGTTTAAAAGAGGTTTTGAAAAAGTTTTAGAATTAACCACAACAGATGTAAAAGTTATACCATTTTATATTAGAGGACTTTGGGAATCTATGTTTAGTAGAGCTAGTAAGAAGTTGAAAAAATCAAATAAAACAAATAGTGTAACAATCTCATTTTCAAGAATCATGAAAAAAGAAGATTCTAATATCATAAGTGTAAAACGAGAACTTATTAAACTTTCTACAAAATCATGGCAAGAACATATAAAAAATTTAAAACCCTTAAATGAGATGATTTTTGATAGGTTAAAAGAAGTCTCTTCAAATATGATTTTTGCAGATTCTACAGGAGTTGAGTTAAGTGGTCATAAGTTTTTAACAGTTTCAATTTTATTTAAAGATTTACTAAAAAAAGAGATTAAAGGTCAAAATGTAGGATTATTACTTCCTTCAACAACAGCCGGTGCATTTGTGAACTATTCTGTTTTAATGATGGGAAAAACAATCATAAATTTGAACTACACAAGTGAAATTAACTCTTTAAAATCAGCAGTTTTAACTGCTCAAATTAAAACAATAGTTGCTTCAAGAAAGTTTATTGAAAAGCTAGAAACAAAAGGTATTAATATAAAAGAAATTTTAGAAATGGTTGAGGTTGTTTATCTTGAAGATTTAAAAGAGAATATTTCAAAAACAAAAGCCTTATTTACTTATTTCAGCATAAAATTAATACCAAGTTTTATACTAAAATGTTTTCATTTAGCAAAAACTTCAAAAAATGATACTGTTTTGATTCTATTTTCATCGGGAAGTGAAGGAGCACCCAAAGGTGTTGAATTAAGTGGAGATAATATATTAGGAAACTCTCAACAAATTGCAAATATTATAAATGCTTCAGATGATGATATCATGGTTGGTTCCTTACCATTATTTCATGCTTTTGGAATAGTTGTAACTTTATTTTTACCTTTAATTGAAGGTATAAAATGTGTTGCTCATCCAGATCCTACTGATGGTTTAGGATTAGGGAAATTAATAGCTCAATATAAAGCAACAATAATGACAGGAACATCAACATTTTTTAGACTCTATACAAAAAATACAAAAGTCCATCCTTTAATGTTTGAAAGTTTAAGACTTTGTGTAGCAGGAGCTGAAAAATTAAGAGAAGATGTAAGATATGATTTTAAAAAGAAATTTGGAAAAGATATTTTAGAAGGTTATGGGACAAGTGAAACTTCTCCTGTTGCATCTTGTAATTTGCCCGATGTATTAGCTCCTGATTTTTCTGTTCAAATTGGAAATAAGTTAGGAACAGTTGGTATGGCAATACCTGGAACTACTATAAAAATAGTAGATCCAGAAACTTTCAAAGAACTTGAAACAAATCAAGAGGGAATGATTTTGATTTCAGGAATTCAAGTAATGAAAGGTTATTTAAAAGATGATGAGAAAACTTCTCAAGTTTTAAAGAAAATTGGTGGGAAAACTTATTATATTACAGGAGATAAGGGAAAACTAGATGAAGATGGTTTTTTAACCATTGTAGATAGATATTCAAGATTTGCAAAACTTGGTGGAGAAATGATAAGTTTAAGTGCTGTGGAGAATAATATATCTAAACTAATATTATCAAATGAAGATAATCATATTGATTTTATTGCCACATCAATTGAAGATGAAAAAAAAGGTGAAAAGATAATTCTTTTGATTTCAAATGTAGATGAATTATTTGTATCTCAATTAAAAGAAAAAATGATAGCTAATTTTGATAATAAACTTATGCTTCCTTCTGAAATTAAAATAGTAAATGATATTCCAAAATTAGGAACAGGAAAAAAAGATTTTAAGGGTGCGAAGGATTTAGCAAAAGAGTGTTTCTATTAAATGTTATAGTAAAACAAGCACCCGAATAAATTTTATCTTCATATTCATAAATTTCATTTGATGCTGTTATATTTGCATTGTGATGTTTAGTTATTATTTGGTGTGTGATTGATAAACCAATTCCTGTACCAATGCTTTTGTGTTTAGTTGTAAAATACGGCTCAAATATTTTTTGAATAACATTTTCAGGAATACCTCCTGCATTGTCTTTGATTTTTAGAATAAAACCATTGATAATATTTTTTGTTTCAATGAAAATGAGCCTATTATCACCTTCTTTTACATGTTCTTTTAAAGCATCTTTTGAATTGTTAAGAATATTTATTAATGCTTGAATAAGTTGATTTTCATAACCATCAAATCTCATATCATCTTTTGTATTTTGAATAATTGTAATATTATGATTTACTACAGAAGGATGAATAATTGATAAAACTTTTTTAATAATATTTGAAATCTGAACTTCACCTTTTTCATTTGTATTTTTTATAAAATTTCTAAAATCATCAATAGTATTTGATAAATAAGTAGTTTGTTTTATAATACTATCCATATCTGGAACAATTGCTTTATCATTAAATTGTCCAAATTCAATTTGAACTTTTATTCCACTTGCTATTGTTGAAATCAGGCTTAATGGTTGTCTCCATTGGTGGGCAATATTTCCAATCATTTCACCCATTGAAGCTAATTTTGATTGAGATTCAATAAATTTTTGTTGAGTTATATCTTTTATACTTAATAGAATTCTTTTTTTATCAGGAAGTAAAACCATAGACATATTAACTGTTATATTTCTTTTATCTTTCATAATATAAGTTCGTTCAAAATTTGTAACTAGACCTTTTTGTAAAACAATCATCAATGCTTCTTTTGCTATTTGTTTATCTTCAGGAGCTGTAAGTTTTAAACAAGATGTTTTTAATAATTCTTCTCTAGTAAATCCAGTCATTTTTATAAAAGCAGCGTTAAATTCTAGAAAATTACTATGTAAATCAACTATTGCTAGACCATCAATTGAATAATTAAAAATTGTCTCAAATTCATTTTTTTGTTCTTCTATTCGTTTTTGAATTTGAATTTTGTCAGTAACATCATAAAACCATCCAATAACTGCTTTTTCACCATCGTAAATGATATTCATATATGTAGCAATTACCCAAATTTCTGAACCATTAATATTTAAAGGAAGTAGATTATTTTCAATAGTTTCATTTCTATCTAAAGAATCTAATAAATCTTTATAGATAGACTCTTTTAAGTAATATGATTTTGGATTTTTATTTGGAAGATCCTTTAAATCAATTCCTAATAATTTCAAATATGAGTTATTCGCAAAAACTATTTTTTCACCATGATTTTTTGCTATTCTAACTGCTGTTGGACTCATTTCTAAAAGTAGTTTAAGTTTATTCTTACTGTCTATTAAGGATTCATGTGAAAATTTTATTGTTTCAATAGTATTAAAAAGAGGTTCAATTATAAAATGACGAATAGTAAAAAATAGAGCGAGTATGACAAATAAAGAAATTCCAATTATTTCTTGTAGGATATTTCCAATGTCATTTTTTATGGATGAATAAATATAGAAATAATTTATGGATGCAACCATAGTAACTGTTAAAATGGTAATAATTATAGTAAAAATTAAATATAAAGATTTTTTTTGTACATCCTTAATCCTATCATAAATAATTAATAAATTAATCTAAATTATCACCAATTGTAATTAAATTTAATATTTCTTCTTGATTAGAGCAAAAATTGCCATTTTTCTCAATTAGAATTAAATCCCTTGCATATCCATTTAATGTGTGAATTTTTGCACTTTCTATTTCAATATTAAAATCATCAAATATTTTAGCAACATATGCAAAAAGACCTTTTTGATCCTTTGCTATAATTTGCATTGAAGCCAAAATTGATGAATGATTACAATCAATTTTAATATCATCTTTTTTAATAATAGGAATTCTTGTAGCAGTTGATTTACTCATATCAAAAGAATCTTTGATAATATCTTCAATGAAATATAAATCTTCATTATCAACTTTCTCAGAAAATGAAACATCAAAGGCTTTTTTATTATCATAAAGTTTGAAAATATTCATAGATGCAATATTTAAGAACTCCAATTTACCAAGTAAATATCCTAAGTTTAGTGGAGGAGAAGTCCTAATAATTCTAATAGTTAAATGGGTATCATTTATTATCTTGTAAATATAACTATCAACATCTTTTGCTTTAATTGCAATATCTAAAATATCTTCAGCCTTTAATCTTAAAAAGATTTGGTTTGAAGTTATGTACATAATTTTCTTTTGTAATGAAGGTGATAATTCTTTATATCTATCAAGATTTTTAATTGCATTTTGTTTTGCAATTCTTCTTCTACTTTCATTTAAAGATTCTTCATTATCAAAAGCAGGAAGAGATTGAACATAAAGTTGTTTTAATAAAGAAGCTGTTGAACTATTGAAAACATTTTTACCAACAGCTGAAATATCACAATAGGTAACAACATACAACATTTTTAAAGCTTCTTTTGATGTTATAAGACCTGTGAAATTTAATATAGTTTTTTCAGAATAAATATCTTCATGGGTTGCTATGTATGACATTCTATTGTGATATCTTACTATTCTAGCACCTAGTTTTATAAATTCCTCACTAAAGTCAAAAGATTTCATCATGCTTTTAAATAGTTTTTCCCCAACAATATGATGATCATCACTTCTTCCTTTTCCAATATCATGGAAAAATGCCACTAATCTAACTATTATTTTTTGTTCATTAGTTAAATCATCAAAGATTGATTTTATATAAGTATCTTCTATATTTTGAGAATATTTTAAAGTTTTGATTGAATGAATATCCACAGGATGTCTATGATAACCATCAAATTGTGGCTGATCAATTATCATTTTAGTACTTGGAAGTACAGCTTGAAATAATCCAGCATTATAAATTAATTTTATCAAATGGTATAAATTTGGTTTTGATAGGATTGTTTTTATACTCTTTTTTAGCTCTTTAGTTTGAACTTTTGGTAATTTTGCACGACTTGCAAAATAGATATATGATCTATCAAATTTTTCCACATTAACTGGAAGTTCAATTAATTCTTTTAATACAGAATTTAAAGTTTGCTCTTTTCTATAGAATGAACAATACAATGTGTCTTCAATAATATAAAGATTCTTTTTAAATCTTAATTGTCTTAATTTAGGAATATTTGATGCTTCAAATATAGTTTGTCTTGTAAATTTTTTTACCATAGTTGCTGTAAAATTATGAATAATGTGTAAGCAAGACAAAATTTTTGACATACAAAGTCTATCTTTTGTATATCTTGGTTTATTTTTGAATCCAAGTTTAGAACTTAAATCTGGCAAAATATCAAAAGTTACTTGGTCTTGTTTTTTTCTTGCAATATTATGAAGGGCGTTTCTTACTTGAAATATAAATTCTAAAGCTTGTCTATATTTTTTATATTCATCTTCTGTAAATTCAATTCCAATTAAATCTTTTGTATTTGTAACACCATATAAAATATTTGCCATCCAATACATCATATTAGATTCTCTAATTCCCCCATAACCTTCTTTTATATTTGGTTCCATTTTTAGAGGATATTTTAAAAGTCTTTGTTTATGCTCTTCTAATTTCGCTAATACAAACTCTTTTTGTTTTGTTTTTCTAATTTTGATTAGAACATTTTCATATCCAAACCATAAATTTTTTGAACCATAAATTAATCTTGATTCTAATATAGAACTTTTTATTGTTATATCTTCTTTAACTGCCTCTGCAATCTCTTTTAATTCATGAACCCTCGAACCTAGTTTTAAACCACAATCCCATGCAAGAGTAATAAACTCTTCCATGATAGTTTTTAGATTATAACCTTTTACATTTTCATATAAAATCATAATATCAATATCAGAATAAATACATAATTGTTCTCTTCCATAAGAGCCTAAAGCAATTAAACTAATAGGAATAAATGAGCTCATTGGTTGATGTGAACCAAAATTTTTTCGTAAAATATACTTATAAAGTAGAATTAAAAACTTATCTGTATGTCTTGTATGTTTTATAAAAAAATCTTTTCCACCCGTTGTTTCAACTGTGGTATCAATTGAATCTAAATAATGTTTATAGTATGTTTTAAAAACTTTTGAGATTTGAAAATCTGTAGCATTATTAGAGATTAACTCTTCAATTTGTATATTTAAATCAATCATAATAAATCTTTATATATTTCTAATTTCTTTCTCAAAGTGATTCTATTTAATCCTAAATGTTTTGCAACTTGAACTTGAGATTTATATTTTTTTGTAGAAGCTTTTAGTAAAGGAACTTCAAAAATATATGATAAATCTTTATAAGAGTTTTCACCTTTTAGATTTTCACTTAAATATTTTTCTAAAAACATTAAAATTTCATGTTCTCCAATTGTTTCAAATAGATATGAAAAATAGATAGATTTTCTTAAACTATGTGTATTATTTGAGATATTTACAATTAGTTTTGATGTAGGTATTTTGGGTAAATCTAATATTGAACTGGCTTCATGTGAAAATTTATTTACTAAAGCTTTTGTATCTTCTTCTCTTTTACTTAAATTAGGGATTTCAAGATTAATTGAAAATATATCTTTTAGTTTTTGATTTAAATTTTCTGTATTGGAAATAGCAATTACTCTGATATTATTGTTTTCAAGCCATTTTAAAAATAAATCTATATTTGTAATTTCATTTATTTTATCAATAATAATGGCTTCATTTTGCAAAAGAAGTATGTCATCATTAATATCTTTTTGTAAATCTTTTGCATCATAAATATCAGAATTAGGTAATATATATTTAGCTAAGGATTTTTTCCCTGTACCCGCATTACCTAAAATAAGCGCATTAACTTGAACTGCTTGTAAAAGTTTAGCTGAATTCAAAATCTCTTTTGAAATTCCATCTTCTGCAATAAAATCCTGCATAATATATTTACCCCTTCTTCCCAGATTAAAAAATATTATACTGTATAAAAATAAAAATATGATAATTTTTTGTATATTAAATAGACATTACAGAAGAATTGTTTATGATTTATATAAATATAGAGTTTTAAAACTCTATATTTTAAAGTTATTCAGAAATATTTTTTGATTTTTTATTTGAATAATAGATAAATATTGTTAATGAAACTAATATTAAAGCGATTCCTGCAATTAAATAAAATGCATTAATCATTTGATCATAATCATTAATTGCTATTTTAAATACGACAATTAAGGCTTCAATAGATAAAGCAATAATAATAGTTGTTAAAAACTTTGTCAAAATTTTAGTTTCTACTTTTGAATTTTTTGAGTAAGATTTAAAGAATACTTCTTGCTCTAAAATGGTTTTAGCCAAGTCAAATATAGCAATACTTAATGTGAGTGCAATTATTGGTTTAAAAATCATTTCAAGTGATAATGCATGATTTGAAAAAAGAAAAGATAGAAAATCATAAAGAGAAAATAAAATAGTGATTATAGATAAAATTATCATTGAAAAACCAGCTAAAATATAAAATCCTTTTGTTATACCATGGAAAGGTTTATTTAATTCTACTAGATTTAATTTTTGTAATAGAATATCTATTTGAAAATCAAGGAAAAAAATATCTTCTCCCTCTTTTATACTAATAGTTACACAATTACTTCCTGTTGCACCACTAATGTAAGGCTTTGAAAAGGCGATATTTGACTCTTTAAAATGTAATTTTGAAATAAGATATGATCTATCTTTATCTTTACCATTTTCATCAATTTTATATCTATAAAAATTATCTGAAGTCTGGATTTTTGTATCTTTGTTTACAATGTAAACTAATTCTAAAGATGAGAATATTGTGTATAGTTGTTTAAAATCATTTTTTTTATGATTTGATAAACTTCCTGAATTTTTTAGACTTTCTTGCAAAAAATATTCTATATCTTCTTGGTGTTGTATATATGTTTCGAAAAATTCTTTCATATTTTAATCCTATTCTGTATATTTTTTATTAAATTATATTCCAAATAGGCTAATATAATAATATATAGCTATATAATAAATATACAACTTACTTAATATTAAATTCTCTAATCATAGTATCAGCCAATAATCTTAAATTAAGTGCATCAACCTCTGTTTGAGCATCTTTTGATAAGGTCAAAATATTTGAATGATATTTTTCTAGGAATTTTAAAATCTGAGGGTCTTTATTTAATGTATTATTTAGTTGTGCACCAACATCTAACATCTCAACAACAAGAGCTTTTTTACCCATAAATGCAGCATAATTAATTGGTTTTATTCCAAAATTATCAGGAATATTTACTATCTCTTTATTGTAGTGATGAAGTAATTTAAAATATTTTGTAGTGTTTTTCCAAATACAAGTATGGATTATACTTCTCCCTTGATTATCAGTTATAAAGCAATCTGCTCTTAATTCTAAAAGAAGCCTTATTGTATATTCACATTTTTCACCAACTGCTAAATGAAGAGCAGTAACTCCTTCATTATTTTTTGCATTTATATCAACACCTGCATTTACAAGACTTTTTATTGTATTTAAATATAATTTTTTATCTTTAATAAGATTTTTATTGTTATATTCCATTAGTTTGAAGATAATGTTATTACCATTTTTATCTTTTTGATTTAAATTTATACTTTTTGTTCTTAAAAGTTTGAATAATTTAAAATTGAAAAATAGTATAGAATCAAAAAAAAGTGGTTGACCTTTTGAATCAAGTCTATTTATATCAATAGAATAATTTTTTAGAATAATATCTAATACATTTGCATATTCAGCATTCTCATTTAAAAGAGTTTCATTTTCAAAAGCTAAAGGCTTTTTATTTTCGATATGTAAAATAATATCAATTAGTATTTCAACAATAGATTTTTTCGATAGATTTAATAAATCAGGATTTGCACCTTTTTTAAGACACAAAACAATTAAATCCTCATTTCTAATTCCATTTAAAACTAAAGATAATAAAGCTGTATTTCCTAGGTTATTTTGATGATTTATATCAATATTAGCATTTTCTAATAAACAATGTATTAAGTTTCTATCTTCACTTTTTGTAGCTAAAAAGAATGCATTTTCATTGTTATTATCACTTGCTTGGACATTTATTCCCAAATGAATTAACTCTTTTATCATTTTTAAATGGCTTAACTTTTCTTTTTTATCATCAAGTGCTGTTGTTAAATAAAGATTTATAGATTCCATTAAAAGTGTTTTATTATCTCTATTTCTAGCATCTAAATTACAACCTAAACTAACAGCTTTTTTTAAAATACTAATATTATCTATCCCTTTTAATATGGCGTAGAATAGGAAGTTTTTGCCATTTTTATCTAATATAGTAGGGTTTATTCCCAAATCCATAAGTAATAAAGCTAAGTTGTTATTCTTCAATACAATTTCTTTATGTAAAACTGTATTTCCTTCAAGATTGATTTGATTTAAATTTATCTCTTTATGTAAGGCAATTTTTTTAATAATATCAATATTGCCATTTGTAACAGCATCAAATATTAGATTATTTCCATAAATATCACAATTATTTAGAGCTTTGGTTTTTGGTAATAGATAATTTATAATTCGATTGTTTGCACTTATTACAGCTTCTTGTAAAGCAGTTCTATTAAAAATATTTAGATGATTAATCTCGATTCCATTTTCAATTAGAATTTGTAGTATTGCACTATTTTTTGCATGAATAGCATAAAAAATAGCTGTTTCTTTTTTTTCATTTTCCATTTCTAAATTAATTTCATTTAAAACAAGCCAAAGAACAGATAAATAAAGATTCTTTTTAGAACAATAATGCAAAATACACTCATTATCAAAAGATAAAGTATTTAAATCAATATTTAACTCTTTATAGAGTTTATCTAACTTCTTGGTATTTATTTTTTCATTTAGTAATTCTTTTAAAAAAATTTCTTCACTTGATTTACTCTTATTTAGGAGTACTTTAAACATTCACTAATCCATATGTACATAATAAAATTTATTTATGATTATATAATAATAAACTAACTTCTAGCTGTTTTAATAAAATATCACCATGTATATAAAACATACAAAAAAATATTCCTAATAGGATTCAAAATTTATATAATTATTTATTATAAGCTAAGAAAGGAATTTGATGGAAAATTTTGCTGATGTAAAATATATTTTAAATGGTTTTTTATTCATATTTGCAGGTATATTGGTTATGTGGATGGCAGCAGGATTTGCAATGTTAGAATCTGGATTAACAAGAACAAAAAATAATGTTACTATCTTAACAAAAAATATCATGGTTTTTAGTATTTCAAGTATTGTATTTTATTTTGTAGGTTACAATTTTATGTATGGTGAAGGAAATGCTTTTATTGGTAGTGGAGTTATGTTATCAGGTAAAATAGATAAGGAAGCTGTTCATCCAATTATGGCAGATTTTTTCTTTCAAGTAGTATTTGTTGCAACTTCTGCATCAATTATTTCAGGAGTAATGGCTGAAAGAATGAAGTTGTGGGCATTTCTTATTTTTTCTATAATTTTAGCAGGAATAATTTATCCAATTCAAGGTCATTGGTCTTGGGGTGGTTCAGAACTTGGAGGTTTATTAAGCGGATTTTCTGATTTTGTTGGTTCAACAGTTGTTCATTCAGTTGGTGGATGGGCTGCACTTGCAGGAGTATTGATTTTAGGTGCAAGAAAAGGGAAATATGGATTAAATGGAATGTCAAGAGCAATTCCTGGTTCAAATTTAACCATAGCAACACTCGGAACGCTTATTTTATGGATGGGCTGGTTTGGATTTAATGGTGGTTCACAATTAGCAATGGGAACAAAAGAAGATATTGATGCCATTGCATCGGTGATTGTAAATACAAATATGGCAGCATCTGCTGGTGGAATAATTGCAGCTATTTTAACTCAAATTATTTATAAAAAAATTGATTTAACTATGGTTTTAAATGGTACATTAGCAGGACTTGTTTCATGTACTGCTGGACCAAATTTAGGAATTAATGTTGCATTATTTGAAGGTTTAATTGGAGGTGCATTAATTGTATTTTCTGTTCCATTTCTTGACAAATTAAAAATTGATGATCCTGTTGGAGCTTTATCTGTTCACCTTGTATGTGGTATTTGGGGAACACTTGCTGTTGGTATTTTTAGCCCAGAAGTTTTCCTTTGGAATCAAATTAAAGGTATATTTATCGTAGGCTTATTTGTATTTATTACATCATATATTGTTTGGAAAGTATTAGATTTGATAATTGGACTAAGAGTAGATGAGGAAATAGAAATTATTGGTCTAGATGTTCATGAAACAGGATTAGAAGCATATCCAGAATTTAGAAGAGCATAGTATATAATTTATACTGTTTAATTTTGAATCATTGGTATAAAATTTATTTTATTGTATATTTTATACTCATTTTTGATTTTATATATAAAAAATATACTGATATAATACTCTAAAAATCAAGGAGTATTTATGAGTGTAGAGTCTATATCTTACATCGTTAACACTTTGTATGCAATTTTTGCAATGACATTGATAATTTTTATGGTTCCAGGTTTTGCAATGTTGGAAGCTGGAATTGTAAGAACAAAAAATGTAACAGCAGTATTGACGATAAATACCTTAATTTACGCAGTTGCTTCATTATCTTTTTTACTAGTTGGTTATTCATTAGCTTTTGGTGAACTTGGAAGTGATACAATGAGTAAGTGGGCAGCATTATTGTTTCAAATGGCATTTGTTGGAAAAGTTGTAAATATAATGAGTGGAGGAGTTAGTGAAAGGGCTAAAATCATTCCATTAATTGTATTTACTGTTATTATGGCATCTATTATCTATCCAATAGCAGTAAATGTAACTTGGGGTGCAAAGTTTCTAACTGGAACAATTTTAGAATTATCGATGCATGATTTAGCTGGTTCAACAGTAATTCACAGTACTGGTGGATGGGCATTACTAGCAGCAATCTTAATAATTGGTGCAAGACGAGGAAGATATACTAAAGAAGGTGCAATCAGAGTTATTCCTGCTTCAAATATCCCTTTAGTAACCTTGGGAGCTTTTTTATTATGGATTGGATGGTTTGGATTTAATGGTGGAAGCGTTGGTTCAATTGCAAGTAAAGAGAATGCAGATTTAGTTGCCCTTACTATTATGAATACAAATACAGCAGGATTGAGTGGAGCAATAATTGTTGCAATCATTATGCAAATAATATATAAAAAACTTGATTTAACAATGATTTTAAATGGTGCATTAGGAGGATTGGTTGCAATAACTGCTGGTCCAGACTTATATGATATTTATACTCCTATATTAATTGGTGCATTAGGTGGTTGTTTAGTTGTAGTTGGAGTAGCATTCTTTGATAAATTTAGGATTGATGATCCTGTGGGTGCTTTATCAGTACATCTTTTAAATGGAATTTGGGGTACAATTGCTGTTGGAATTTTTGCTTCAAATGGAACAGATATTACTTTATTAGGACAACTAAAAGGTATAGCTGTAATTGGAATTTTTGCTTTTATTAGTTCATATATTGTGTTATTTATAATTAATAAAATAATGCCTTTAAGAGCTGATAACGATGAAGAAATGCAAGGTTTAGATGTTGAGGAATGTGGTATTGAGGCTTATCCTGAATTTAAACGAGCATTCTAATATTAATTTAAAAAAATTTTGTTAAAATATGAATAGAACTAAAAAAAGGACTGATAGTGAAAAAAATTGAAGCTGTAATAAAGCCATTTAAATTAGAAGATGTAAAAGATGCCTTATCTCAAGCGGGAGTTACAGGTATGACAGTGTCTGATGTTAAAGGATATGGTAGACAACAAGGGCATAGTGAGCTTTATAGAGGAGCTGAATATGTGGTTGATTTTTTACCAAAAATTAAATTAGAATTAATTGTTGCAGATGAAGATGTAGATTCAATAATTACATTAATTATTGAATCAGCAAAAACAGGAAAAATTGGAGATGGTAAAATCTTTGTTTCACCTATTGAAAAAATTGTTAGAATTAGAACAGGTGAGCAAGATGAGGAAGCTATCTAATGGCAAATATTTCTTTTGAAATAAATGAACCATTAGATATGCATCTTCATCTAAGGGATGAAGATATGTTATCTCTTGTTGGTCCATTAACTTCTGAAACTTTTAGTGGAGCTTTGGTTATGCCAAATCTTGTTCCACCAATTACAACTAAAGAA
>ERZ650305.502-NODE-502-length-15314-cov-4.398978_pt1 | contig 15314 bp, 19 predicted proteins | sample MGYA00376241_ERZ650305 | MGnify/ENA primary metagenome ERZ650305 (study PRJEB26733, sample SAMN07839276) | wastewater metagenome | biome: urban; feature: artificial channel; material: waste water | place: USA: North Carolina | collected 2016-02-25 ... | reverse complement strand
CCATACATAATATACTTAATTATATGACATATCTTCTTACTAAAACAACAATATAAGGCATGTAATAATAAGAATTACTTAATTTTACCCCACAAATTATTGAAATGCAACTTTAAAGATAGTTAAATATGTTGATTTTTATTTTTTTTAAAGTTATATTTATTATATGAATAAAATACAAGGAGGTTTAATATTGAAAAGTCATGAAATAGATTATGAAATATTTGGAGATGATATGCAAGTTGTAGAAATAGAACTTGATAAAGACGAAACTGTTATTGCTGAAGCTGGAGCTATGTCGTGGATGGATAGTGGAATAGGTTTTGAAGCAAAAATGGGAGACGGGACAGAATTAAGTGGAGGCTTTAAGAATGCTGTATTTGGAATAGGAAAACGACTTCTTACTGGAGAATCTATATTTTTAACACACTTTAGTAACAAAGTGTCAAAAAAACAAAAAGTTGCTTTTGGTGCTCCTTATCCTGGGAAAATTATCCCTATTGATTTAGCAAAAAATAATGGTTCTATTATCTGTCAAAAAGATGCATTTCTATGCGCAGCTTTTGGGACTAAAGTTGATATTAGATTTAATAAAAAACTAGGAACTGGTTTTTTTGGAGGAGAAGGATTTATTCTTCAACATTTAAAAGGTGATGGTTTAGCATTTATTCATGCTTGTGGTACTATTGTCAAAAAAGAATTGAATGGTGAAACTATTAAAGTAGATACTGGTTGTGTTGTTGCCTTTGATGATGGAATTGATTTTAGTATCGAAATGGTTAGTGGGCTTAAATCTATGTTTTTCGGAGGAGAGGGATTATTTTTGGCTACTCTTAAAGGTCATGGAACAATTTATCTTCAATCTCTTCCATTTTCTAGGTTAGCTGATAGAATAATAAAAAGTGCTCCTGGAACTATTGGAGGACAGAAAAAAGGAGAAGGTTCTCTGTTAGGAGGTTTTTTAGGAGATATTATTAACGGAGATTAAAAAATTTCTCAATTCAAGGAACTATTTTCAATTTATTTTTTTCCTTGAATTGACCTTCTTTAATTAAGTTATCTTATGCTCAAAATCTAATATTTGTACTTCTCTTTCACGACTAATATCAATAAACTTCCCTTCTGAAGTTACTAATAAAGGTTTTGTTATTTCGTAAGCATTCAAACTTACTATTTTTGCTCTTTGATTATTACTTAAAATCACTTCTGAACCTACATAATTTTCTGTAAATCTTTTTATAAAAACCATAATTATTTTATAATCTAACTTTCCAAAATTTTGATTTTGAAACATTTCCAAAACTTTAAAAGGGGAAACTCTCGCTTTGTAAACTCTATTAGATGTCATTGCATCAAAAATATCCGCAATTGCTAATATTTTCGCATGTATAGTTATTTTATCTCCTGAAATTTTTAATGGATACCCTGACCCATCTTCTTTTTCATGATGGAAAGTCACTGCTTTAAGTATTGCGTTGTCTTTATACCCCATTTCCATCAGCATTTGATAAGAATATTCTGGATGTTTTTTCATTTCTGTAAACTCTTCATCAGTCAATTTCCCAGGTTTGTTTAGTATAGCTGGGTCTATCCTAAGTTTGCCTATATCATGTACCAATCCCGCCAAAATTAATATATCCAAATCTTTCTGCTCAAGTCCTATCCATCTCCCTATAAGATTTGAAACTACCGCTACATTAAGACTATGATTATATAGATATTCATCAGTTGCTTTTACGTCAAGAATTTCATTCAACAATTCAATATTTACAGATAAATTATTTTTAATTTCTTCTACCGTATTATCTAACTCTTTTTTTACTTTTGGACTAGTATTATTTCTACTTAGTTCATCAAAACTTTGCTTAATACTCTTATGCATTTCTTCAAATTTTTCTTTAATCACTAATCTTTCTTTTGTATGTTCCATTTTTATTTGTGAAGAAGCTACTTCTTGGACACTTCCATTTTCAAGTTTAACAACTATTTTTATATTTAATTCACTAAGAAGAACTTTCATAGAAAAAAACTTTCTGGAAGAAAACTTCTTAAGTCTTTCTAGTATTTCTCTAGTCAAAACTGTATTTTTAGAAACCAATAATCTTCCTTCTTTATCTATTACATCGTCTCCAAAAACCATTCCTTCAATTAGTTCATCAAATGGAATCTGTGAGTTTATCGTTTTTTCTTTATCCATTTAATTCACATCCCTTGTTAACTTAACTTTTTCAACTTAATCTTAAAACTATAACTGAACTTACTCAGTATCTAAAAAGGATTGACAAGGCTTCCTTATCCTACGGGTTTAGGTAACATCCTTAGACACATAACTTCAGAAATATATTTCAGCATAATAAAAAAATTATTATTTCATTTTTATCTTCTTTTCATCATACATATGATAGTATATTTTTGTATTTCTGTCTAGAATAAAATATTTATAAATTTTTAATTTGTATGATTTCCATATTTTTTTTCAATAAAAAGACAGCTATACGCTGTCTAAAAAATTTAAATCTTTAATAATTAATGCTAAATTAGTATCTTCAGGAAATATCATTTGTAACCCTTCTAATACTTCTCTATTTTTTTCCAATCTATCTTTATACAATGAATATTCAACTTTATACAAATTCTCATCCTTTTTATACTCTAGCAAATCTTTTTTTATTTCATTCAGTTCATTAATATAGTGATCCTTTTTCTGGACTAACTCTCTTTTCCCTATTTTTTCTTTCAAATAAAGTTCAATATCATGCCAGCTTAAATGTGATTTTTTTGCCATAGTAACACCTCATTTGTATTTTATCTTTCAAATAAATTATAATTCTTTTTCTTTTCCTAAAAAGTTATAAACTATAAATTTAGGCATTAATTTTAAAAAGTAATAAGCAATTTTATTTATAATTCCTGGTACCAAAATAATTTTTTTATTATCTATATTTTTCATAGTATACTCTACTACTTTTTCTGATTTCATCCATTTAAACTTATTTTTCTTACTCTTAATATCCTTTTCATTTCTATGAAAATCTGTATAAGTAAACCCTGGACATAGAACCTTTACTTTAACATTGTTATTTTTCAGCGAAAAATTTAAAGCTTCGCTAAAAGTAATTAAAAAACTCTTTGTACTTGCATAAATATGATTATAACTTGTCGGCAAGTATGCTGCCATTGACGAAGTATTAATTATATAAGAATCCTTCATTAATGGAGCAATTTCATAACATAATCTAATTACACTATTAATATGTACATCTATCATTTTCAAAGATTCATCTAAAGTTCCTTCAAAAAAACTCATTTTATTTCCATAGCCCACATTATTTATTAAAAATTTTATATTTTTCCCCTTAGCATTCTCTAGGATAGAATTCAATGTCCTGTAATCACTAAACTCTCCTATTACCAAAACAATATTTATTTTCTGTTCTTTTTCCAATATATTTTTTAATTCGTCTAATTCTTTTTCTCTTCTACCTGTCAAAATCAAATTATAACCTTTTCTAGCTAAAGCTATTGCAAATTCTTTTCCGATTCCACTAGTGGCTCCCGTTATTAATGCATATTTCATTTTACTTCCTTAAATTCAAACACATAATATTTTTTAGATATATTTGATTTATTTCCTCTGAAATAGGCAACTCTATTTTCAATTATATTATCAGAATTTGTGTCTGCAAAAAGCTCTATTTTCAAAGATGTTTTCTCAATTTCAATTCCTTTATAATTGAAGTTTACTAGGATTTTTTTATTATGTGTATCTTCTTTAATATGAGTAATATCATAAACAAACTTTTCATCAATAATATTATCATCTTTAAGCCCTAATAAGCTTATTCTTAAATACCCATTTTTAAAACTCTTTAATTCTTCGTTGAAAACGACATTTAACTTTACTGAATTATTATAGTAATATTCTCTCTTATCAATATTGCTACAAGCACTTAAAAATAAAAGAATACATAAAAATATATTTTTCATTACAACTCCCACACTAGACTTATTAGTAACTCCTTAGATTCCTCTAAAATTTCGAGTTCCCTTTTTTATACTTGAACAGCCGACATTTTATTGAATTATATATACTATAATTCCCTTATTCCTATTTAATTATCTTTCCCATATTTCCATTCCACATATTTCAAATAAATTTCGTCTCTTTTCTCATTTAGTTCATCTGTAATTATCGGATTTTTTTCCCCTATAATATTTATTTTGCTTTCATCTCCAGTTTCCATATACTGTCTCATACCTGAGGAATTTATCCAATAATATATACCCCAATTTCTTAAATTTAACTCTTCAGTATAAGGAAAAACTTTATAATTTATATAAAAAAGTTTCTCATCTTTCATAATGAAATTATTCGGAAAATAGTCAATGTTTAGATTATCTGAATTTAGCAATTCTGCATATCTTAAAAGTTCTAAAAAATTATCTTTTGACAACCCTTCATCTCTAATAAGTCCCAATATATCTTTACCCTCTAAATATTCTTTTATAACTATATTTTCTTCCCTATTATAACCTGTCATTTTAGGAATATAAATACCCAATGACTCCAATCTTTCATATGAGTATAACTCTTTATCTATTTCAAACTGTCCTTCTTCATCAATTTTATTTATTAATTCCTTAATTACTACTTTAGAAGACTCTTTTGTATATAAATAAAAAATTCCATTATTCACTCTATTTAGTTCTTTCACCAAAATATAAGTTTCAACTTGTTTTGTTAATTCATTAAAAATCTTTCTTTCCATAAAGGACCTCCTATACAGATAATTAGTTTTTTCACATTTTTCCTATACTATAAATATACTTTATTTTATCAAAAAAAACTAGTTTATGTGAAAATTTATTTAATTGTTTAATTTCTATTGCTTTTTTAAATAGTTTAACATAGAAAAATGATATACTACATATATGAAAAAAGTATATCTCATAAATATTTTTTTCTAATTTTAGTATTTTATTGTTGACAATATTTGTATTTTAGTATAAAATAAATTTTGTAGTAATAACCCGCAATACCAATTTGTTTTATTACCAAATTAAACCCACAAAGGAGTTAACACTCCAAAAACACTCTTATTACCCTTTTTTATTTATAACTTCCACAAGATAATAAAAAAAAGAGTGTTAAAAAAAAGCAGGAATTTATTCCTGCTTCCCCCTTTTTTTGTGCATAATTTTATAATGACTTCTTGTTTCTTCCTCTATTTCAAATCCTCTTTTACTATAGAACTCCAAAGCTTTTTTATTGCTTTTAAATACATATGCTATCAAGTCTTTTTTAAAATATTCAGACCTTTTAATAAGCATTTCTAGCAACATACTTCCAACTTTATTTTTCTGATATTTTGGCAATATTAAAAGTTCATGTAGATAAACTCTTTCATTATCTTCATTCCATGAAAAAATTCCAATCATATCGTCTTCCAAACAAATTATATTATATTTTTCTCGTAACATGCTTTTTTCCAAAAATATCTTTTGAAAATTTAAATCCCAAAGTCCAAGATGCTTTTTAACATAAGACTTATTTATTTTTTCTTGTACATATAACATAAATTCAACGTCATACTCAGTAGCCATCCTCAGTCTCATATATACTCCTACTATTTATCAAATAAAGAATAAAGTTCAATACTATTAAGTAAAATAATTTTTTTCTTTTTAGGAATTATATTCCCACCTCTACCTCTTTTAGTAACATAATTTCTATTGTCATTATTATCATAAACTTCCTCTTCCCCCACCCCTTTAATTACAAAAGACCTTGGAAAAGAATCCTTGTTTGTTAATTCTAATTTAAATATTCCATACTTCTTATCATTCTCTTCAAATCTAAAATTTTCTTCAAAAGAAGTTTCTAAATCCCACATTTCTCCATCACGACTAGCAACTAATTGGACTTTATCAACTCTTTCTAAATCAGCTATTGTATAAATACTATAAAAATTTGATTCTTCTGTATCACTCCATCTATAGTCCACTGCTAAAAGCTTTACTGTTAATCCTTTTTTATCTATTTTTTTACCTATTATATGTATATCTTTTTCTTTAATTAAAGTTTTCATAAAATCACCTCAATCAATATTAACCCTTTTTTTTTAGAAATTCAAATGTTTTTTATAATTACAGAAAAAAAGGCAACTAACGTCGCCTTAGATTAACAATTCTTTTATATCTTCATTTTTAAAATCTAAATCATGAACAGAATTAATATATCTTATTGTTCTAGTTTTACCTCTAATCAATAATGTTTGAGTTCTAACTATATTTCCTTGTCTTTTAACACCTTCTAATAAATCACCTTTTGTAATTCCTGTTGCAGAAAAAATTACTTCATCGTCTTTAGCCAAGTCATCTAATTTTAATACTTTTGTCAAATCAATTCCCATTTGCTCACATCTTGCTCTTTCATAATTAGATATTTTATCATTTTCTAAAGTAATTCCTTTTACTTCACTTCTTAACTTTAGTCTAGCATTCATATCTCCACCAAGTGCTCTCATTGCTGCTGCTGATATAACACCTTCAGGAGCTCCTCCTACACCATATAATATATCTACTTCTGAATCAACGACAGCACAAAGAATACTTGCTGCTACATCTCCATCTGGCATAGCAAAAACTTTTACCCCTAATTTTTGTAAATCAGCTATTACATCTTTATGTCTTGGTTTATCTAATATAGCTACAGTAAGCTCAGATATTGGTTTTTCTAATGCCTTTGACACATTCTCTATATTTTCAAGCAATGATAAATTTAAGTCAATTACTCCTTTTGCTCCAGGTCCAACTATAAGTTTTTCCATATACATATCAGGGGCTTTTAAGAAACTTCCTTTATTTCCTACAGCAAGAACTGCAATTGCATTTGCCTGCCCTTGAGCAGTCATTCTTGTCCCTTCTACTGGGTCTACTGCTATATCTACTGCTTCTAGTCCACAAGATATTTCTTCCGTTTTCCCTACTTTTTCACCTATATAAAGCATTGGAGCTTCATCTATTTCACCTTCACCAATTACTATTTCTCCATCAATCTCAATTTGATTAAGTATAGTTCTCATTGCGTCTACAGCTGCTTGATCTGCTGCTTCTTTATCTCCTCTACCAACCCATTTGTGTGCCGCTAATGCCGCTGCTTCTGTTACCCTTGCAAATTCAAGTGCTAATTCTCTTTTCATTAAAAGTATCCTCCCAGATATATAAAAATTTAATTGTTTTTTTTCTCCATTATTCGATAAACTTCTTCATCGGCTTTTTTCATATTTAAAACTTCTCTTGCAATTTTTTCAATCTCTCTAGGATCTTTCAAATTATTGATTCTTTGAACCATATTTTTCTCTACAACCATCAAGTCATTATTAATTTTTTCATTTGCATCAATTTTTTTCTTCATTAACGCTATATCTTTCTTATTTTCATAAATTCCCTCAGAAATCCCTATCAAAAAATATATTAATAAGCATATTGAAAGAGCTTTTATTAAAAGTGAGATAATTTTATTCATTTGCTGCTTTCCCCTTTTTTGTCATTAAATCAACTAAATCCATGACTCTTTGAGGATTTTCTTTTGCCATAACATCTAGAATAAGCGCAATTTTTTTATTATCCATTTTTTCAAATATTCTTGCTATTGTTGACAAATTAGATTTTAATGCAATCTTAGCTACAGCTTCTGGAGTCATTGATGTATAAATACTTGCAAATCTCTCAACATTGTTTTCACTTGCATTATAATCGCTTGATATTTTATTTACTTGTTCTTCATAAGTCTTAAGTTTTGTTTCCTTTTCTACTAAAACTTTTTCCATATCTTTTAGTTTAACTTGTAATGTTTCTAGCTCTTTTTCCCTTAATGCTATATCTTGTTCTTTAAGATCTAATTGTTTTCCTCTTTCTTCTAGTATATTTCTATACTTATTCATAGTTTCTTTAATTCTTTCTTCTTCATCAAGATGCTGATAATAGCTGTATTCAACATATTTTCCAATATAAGGAACCCGCGCTAATGCCGATTCTCTTGGAACTATTTTACTAAAATTAATAATTCCTAATATATCAAAAAAAACTACTGATCCTATTACTGTCAAAAAAAATACAATTAATAAAACTATTGTTAAAAAAAGATTTCTTATGTGAGGATTAAGACCTTTTTTCTCTTTCTTCATATGAATTTCTCCTATTGTTATACATACTGTTTGATAACTCATCTATAAATTTTTGTTCTTCTTTTATTTTTTCTAGCCTATAAATCTCTAATTTTTTTTCTTTTAATTTTTCTAAAACTTTTTTTTCTTTTCTACCTTCAACAAAATTATCTTTTGCTTGTTCTGTTAGTCTATGCCACTCACTTACTATTCCTTCTTGATTTTTTTTATCTCTCTTAATTTTCTTCAAATATGTTTCATAATTTTTTAAAGAGATAGGATTTAAAGTACCAGTTCTTAAACTATTAAATTCATGTATTGTTTTATCTATTAGTTTACTGGCTTCAACTAGAATCTCTTTTTCTTGATCTAATCTATTTTTCTTTAATAAAAACTCTTTTTTCAATCTATCTTCTTCATCTTCTCTATGTTCTAAAGCCTTTTGCAATCTAAAAATAAACATAAAGCCTCCAAATTATTCAAAGATTTTTTTTAGTTTTTCTACAGTTTCATAAAATTCACTTGGTTCATAAATTCCCTGACAAAGTAACTCGTTTACTTCATTAATTTTTTCCAACGAATAATCTATTTTAGGATTACTCCCTTGTTTATATGCTCCAATATTTACCAAGTCTTCAGCTTCACGATAAATAGCTAATACTTCTCTTAGTTTTCTATTAAGTGCATTATGTTCATCTGACACTATACTTGTCATTACCCTAGAAATACTTCCCAAAACATCTATTGCAGGATAGTGGTTTTTACTAGCAATATCCCTAGAAAGGACAATATGCCCATCTAGTATCCCTCTAACTGTATCAGCTATTGGATCATTCATATCGTCTCCATCAACTAAAACAGTATAAATTCCTGTAATATTTCCTTTATCTGAGTTTCCAGAACGCTCTAAAAGCTTTGGTAACTCTGCAAATACACTTGGAGTATAACCTCTAGAAGCAGGTGGTTCTCCTACAGCTAGTCCTACCTCTCTCTGTGCCATGGCAAACCTTGTTAGTGAGTCCATCATTAACATAACTGAATATCCTTTATCTCTAAAATATTCGGCTATTGCTGTTGCTACACTGGCTCCTTTTAATCTTACTAAGGCTGGTTTATCTGAAGTTGCAACTACAACTACGGTATTTTTCATACCTTCTTCACCCAAATCTTTTTCCAAGAACTCTTTTACTTCTCTTCCCCGTTCACCTATTAAGCCAATTACATTTATATCAGCTGATGAATTACGTGAAATCATTCCAAGTAAAGTCGATTTCCCTACTCCAGAACCTGCAAAAATTCCAACTCTTTGCCCTTTTCCAAAAGTAAGGCATGAGTCTATTGCTTTAACCCCAATATTTAGAGGTTCTTTTATCATCATTCTTTCAAGAGGGTCTGGTGCTACATTATCTATTGTAACATATTTTTCCATATCTATGGGACCTTTTTTGTCGATTGGATTCCCTAAACCATCTAATACTCTTCCTAACAGCCCTTCACCTACAGGAACACTTAAAGTCCTTCCACTTGGAGTAACTTCACAGCCATGACCTATTCCTTTCATGTCCCCTAAAGGCATTAGTAATACTCTATCATTATGAAAACCTACTACTTCTGCATCTATATAGTCATTAGAATTAAGTAATTTTATATAACAGTGTTCTCCTAAATGCACAAGGGGCCCTTCAGATTCAATTGTAAGCCCTACTACTCTAACAACTCTTCCTTTTGCTTTGATGGTATCTATTTCTTTTATTTTTTTTTCTAGTTTTTCAAAGTCGATTAGCATTTTTACTCCTCAATAAGAGCATTAAAAACTATATCTAATTGGTTTTTTATAGTAGCATCTATCTTTCCTAGTTTTGTCTCAATTATACATCCACCAGGTTCTACAGTTCTATCTTCTATAATATCAATAGTTTCTATTCCCTGAAAATTATTTTTTAGTATATCTTTTATTTCTTTTCCAAAACTAAGTTGTTCCCAATTAACAAATATTTTTAATTCTTTATTTGACTGAGCCTTTTTCATGGCCTCAACTAAATTTTCAAACAGAACTTCCTTGTCACTCACTTCTTTTTTTATAATCTTTTTAGCTATTTCAAATGATAACTTTATAATTTCTGACTTATTATCTTGAAAAATCTCTCTTGCTTTAATACTAGATTCTGTCAAAACTTTATTTGCACTAATAAGCACTGCATCTACATCTTCTTCCATTCTTTGCATTGCTTCTTGCTTCCCTCTATTAAAACCTTCTTCCCATGCATTAGCTTTAATATTATTTACCTCACTATTTGCATCATTTATAGCATTTTCAAGAATCTCTTTTGCTTTTTTTTCAGCATCTTTAATAGTCTTTACTGCTTCTACCTGAATATTCTCAAGTTCTACTCTTTTATTTTCGATTATATTTTCTAATCTCTCTGTTTCACTTTCAGTTTCATATTCCATTTTTTCTTCATGTTCAAAAAAGAGTTCTTCACTCTTTTCTTGAATTTCATCTAAAGTTTCAAACTCTTTTTTTATATTTTTATTATTCTCTTCCACTTTATTTCTATCTGTAGATATTACAACTGATTTAACGTTTTTATTAATAAGATTACCTTTAATTACATTAAACAATCATCTCATCCTCGCCTCCTCTGGCGATTACAATTTCTCCTGTTTCTTCAAGTTTTCTTATAACATTAACAATTCTTTGTTGTGCTTCTTGAACATCTTTGACTCTAACAGGTCCTGCAAACTCCATATCTTCACGCAACATATCTGCTGCTCTTTTAGACATATTTTTAAAGACTTTTTCTGATACATCTTCTGATGACCCTTTAAGTGCAAGTGATAAATCTTTTGATTCAACAGATTTAAGAACTTGTTGAATTGCTCTATCATCAAGTAAAATAACATCTTCAAATACAAACATTCTTTTTCTAATTTCTTCTGCAAGTTCAGGATCAGTCTCAGATAAAGACTCAATAATTGTTTTTTCTGTCCCTCTATCAACATTTGCAAGCATTTCAATAAGAGTATCTAAGCCTCCAGCAGATGTATAATCTTGTCCAACTACTGTAGATAGTTTTCTCTCTAGGACTCTTTCAACTTCTCTAATCATTTCTGGAGAAGTTCTTTCCATACTAGCTATTCTTCTCGCTATATCTATTTGCTTCTCCTCAGGTAAGTTCCTAAAAATCTCTCCAGCTTTATTGGCAGGAAGATATGAAACTATTAAAGCAATAATTTGTGGATGCTCTCCCTGTATAAAATTAAGTATTTGTTCTGATTCTGTTTTTTGTATAAAATCAAATGGTCTAACTTGTAAACTCGATGTTAATTTAGTAATTATTTCAACAGCTTTTGACTCACCTAATGCAGATTGTAATAACTCTCTTGCATATGTAATTCCACCTTGTGCCAAGTATTGTTGAGCAAGCATAAGTTCATTAAACTCTTCAAAAACTCTATCCTTCATTTCTGAACTTACTTTTGTTGTTTTAGCTATTTGCAAGTATAACTCTCCTATTTCTTCACTCTCAAGATATTTAAAAACTTCTTTTGAAATATCTTGTCCAAGAGCAATAAGCAAAATAGCTGCTTTTTCTTTTCCTGTTAACTTATCTGCCACTAATAATCCCCTACTCTTCCCCTAACCAATTTTTAATTAAAGCTGCAACTTCGTCAGGTTTTTGTCTAGCAATTTGTTTAATTTGATTTTCTTGATCAAGTCTTTCTTGATCTTCTACACTTACTTTATCTTCTAACTCAAACTCTTCTAATTGAGGTAGTAACTCTTCAATTGCTTTAGCCTCTTGCATTCTAAGTTTTCTTGCTTCCATTGCTCTGTATACAAAGTAACCTATAATAATTAATAATAGCACTCCTATTATTCCTGCTGCTGTTCCATAAATAATTTTTAATTTTTGTGCTTCTTTTTCAGCTACTAAATCTAGTTTACTTTGAAGTTCATTATTAAAAGGAATTACCTCTACGTTGATAGTATCTCCTCTTCTTGAGTTAAACCCAACTGCACTTTCTACTATTTTCTGAAACTGAGTTTTATCTGCTGCCGTTACTTCTTTATCTTTGAAGTAACTAGAATCTTTATTTAACGCAAGTGAAATCGTCATTCTCTTTATTTGTCCCAAAGATTTTTCATAACTTGCATTTTTCTTATCTATCTCATAATTAATCACATTTTCATTTTTATCATATTGACTATTTGAGTTTTGTCCTTCTACCCCTACATATTCTGGAATATTAGTTGTAGTTCCCGCAACACCCTCTGCAGGATTTATTGCACCATTAGATGCATTATAATTTTCTGCTTTGTTTTGTGTGCTTCTAACAAGTCCTTGAGCCAACTGCTCTCCATTAACTGTTGGTGTTGTAAATGTTTCTTGCGTTGAAGTTTCTTTGTCAAAATCAAGCTCTACTGACACCTTTACTCTATAATTTTCAACTCCTAAAACACTTAAAACTCCATTTGCACTTTTCTCTAAGTTTTTTTCCATTTCTTTTTGCAAATCAATTCTTTTTTTACTAATTAAGTTTCCTTCGTTAGCTAACTCTACTCTATCTGATAGTATATTACCATTAGTATCTACTACTGTTACATCTTGTGCTGCCATTCCTTCTACTGAACTAGATACTAAAACTATTATACTTTTAATATTTTCTTCACTAAGTGTAGCCATTGGCTCTAATTCTAATAATACAGAACTTTTTGCCCCAACCTTTTCTTCAGCAAATGGCGAATCATTAGACGGAGTTATACTTACTGCCGCACTTTTTACCGATTCTAATGCTCCTATAGTTCTTTCCAATTCACCTTTTTGAGCTCTTAAATACATCATTTTTTTATCAAATTCAGTTGCCCCTATTTTAGCAGTATCAAAAATTTCGAATCCTACTGTTCCATTAGTTGGCATTAATCCTTCTTTACTTATATCTAATCTAATCCCATACTTCGCATTTTTATCTACTTCTATTGTAGATCCATCATTAGTAATTTTATAGTCTATAGTTTTTTTGTCTAAATATTCCTTTATTACTGCAGCATCCTTTGATTCTAACTCTGTAAATAAAGGCTCATAAACTACTCTATTATTCAAAATCGCTAAAAATATTATAAGCAAAATGGAAGCTATAGATACTCCGATTAAGGAAGCTTTTTGAACTTTATTAAAGCTCTGCCATACTTTATCAAAATTCTCTTTTAACTGCTTTAACCAATTATTCATCTAAAAATCCTCCAACTAAATTTGCATTCTCATGAACTCTTGATAAGCATCCATAAGTCTATTTCTTACTTCTGTAACAAACATTACAGAAAGTTCTGCTTTTTGAGAAGATATCATAACTTCATGTAAATTGTCATTTTTACCTAAAATAAAATCCTCTGATAACTGATCTGATTCTATTTTAAGTTTATTCGCATCATCCAATGCATTTTTTAAAATGTCAGAAAATTTCCCATTATTTTCCTTATTTTGATTAGTTTTGTCTAGTGTGTTGTTTAGTGTTGTTATTCCTGTTCCATTATTTATTGAAATCATTTATTATCCTCCTATTTCCCAATTTGAAGTGCTGCTGTTGCCATTGATTTTGCATTTGTTACTACTGTTGCATTTGCCTCATATGCTCTTGTTGCTGTAATCATATCTACCATTTCTTTTACTGTATTTACATTTGGCATTGCTACATATCCTTTTTCATCAGCATCTGGATGCTCTGGATCATAGACATAGTTAAATGGTGTTTTATCTTCTGCTATCTTAACAACTTTAACTCCACCTTTTAATATTTTAGTCCCGTCTTTTGTTATATTCATTGGTACTATAAAATCCTTTTTTTCTTCTCCAAAAACAACCATTTTTCTTTTATATGCTCCACCATTTTCTGTTCTTGTTGTTTGTGAATTTGCTATATTATCTGCTATAACATCCATTCTTAAACGCTCTGCTGTAAGCCCAGAAGCGCTGGTATTCATAATGTTAAAAATTCCCATAATGCCTCCTATTTATTTCTTATTACACTTCTCAACAACGAAAAACTACTACTGATTTTATTTGTTGCAAACTGATATCTTATATTATTTTTAGTTTGTTCTACTTTTTCTTTTTCTATATCTACATTATTCCCGTCAAATCTCATAACGGTACTATTTTCTTCAATAAAGTTAGCTTCTACCCCATCCAACTTATTCTCTCTACCAATTTGAAAATGTTTTTCATCTGTTCTTTTTCCTATTATAGATGAACCGTCATCTCTTAGTGCTTTTTCTAAAAAAGATTCAAATTGAATATCTTTTCTTTTATAATTAGGAGTGTTAACATTTGCTATATTATTTGCTAAAGCTTCTGCTCTTTTACTGTAAGCATCTAGTCCTTTTTCCAGAACTTTCATATTACTATCAAAAAGTTTCATAATATCCTCCTATTTCTTCACACTAAGTTTTTCACTTATAAATACTATTACAAATCCAAAAATTAACGAAACTATATTTAGCAAAGCATTCTCAATTGCAAATCCTGGCCAAATTCCTAAAATTGAAGATAAAATCAATCCTAAAATAAAATATATAGTCCCATTTCTATAATGTTCAAATAAATAGCTTATTAACTTTGAACACAAAACTATTCCAAGAATTATTCCTATACCCACAAATATTAGTGGCATAATTTTTATTCCATTTATAAAAGAAAGTATATTGTAATATTCTCCCAAAATTAACAATAACATAGATCCTGATATTCCTGGAATTATCATTGCACCTGCACCAACAATACCACATAAAAAAAGTTTGAAATAATATGAAAGACTAAATTCTGTCCTCAATCCATTTATTGTAGTAGGTTCTTTAAATTGTAATAAAAGCAATACTAAAAATATCCCAAGAACTAAACTTATTATACTAATTTTATCAAATTTACCTTTATTTTGTTTTAATACAATAGGTAAAGACGCTAAAATAAGACCTATAAAGAAAAAACTTGTAGGCTGTGGATGATTTTTGTATAAAATCTCAATGATTTTTGCGAAAATAAGTATTCCGCCTCCAACACCAATAAATAAGGGGGTTAAAAACCTTAAATATTCTTTTCTTTTTTCTCTATTACATATAAAGAAATTTCCTATGGAATCTGTTAGTTT
>ERZ650305.500-NODE-500-length-15327-cov-9.709599_pt1 | contig 15327 bp, 18 predicted proteins | sample MGYA00376241_ERZ650305 | MGnify/ENA primary metagenome ERZ650305 (study PRJEB26733, sample SAMN07839276) | wastewater metagenome | biome: urban; feature: artificial channel; material: waste water | place: USA: North Carolina | collected 2016-02-25 ... | reverse complement strand
ATTTCATCTGGTGCATCTTTAGCCGCTGTAGCCAAAAAACTAAACGAAATCCCAGAAGGCGCAACTGTACTTACTTTTTGCTACGACACCGGGGAACGCTATTTGAGCATCGAAGGATTGTTCGAATAACATGAAATTGTATAAAACAAAAAACCTGACAACTTTACAATTGTCAGGTTTTTTGTTTTTTAAAAAAGAGCCTTAAACACCTTTCAACGCCTCAATCAACAAATCTACTTCTTCTTGAGTAGATAAATGACTGAACGATATTCGCAAACTTGGTTTTTTCAAATCATCTTTAGAAAGCATTTCAGCCAACACATGAGAAGGTTTTACACTACCCGACTGGCAGGCACTTCCTCTCGAAACAAAAATCCCTTTCATATCCAAATAAAACAAAATCATAGCCGTTTTATCCGCTGAAAAAGGCAATTGCACATTCAAAATCGGATAAAAAGTAGCCGCTCCATTTTCTTTCACTCCAGCAAAGTGCAATGCTAATTGTTCCAAACAATACTGTTTTAGAGCACTGATTTGCTGCTGTTCTGCTTCTAAATTAGCATAAGAAACTTCCAAAGCCTTTGCCATTCCAGCAATTTGATGAATTGCTTCGGTACCAGAACGCAGTCCTTTTTCTTGTTCTCCACCAAAAAACAATGGCTGCAAACCCGAATTTTTTCGAATAAAAGCAAAACCAACCCCTTTGGGGCCGTGAAATTTATGAGCGCTGCTCACTATAAAATCGATAGGTACTTTTTGCAAATCCAAAATCGCTTTGCCTACAGATTGCACCGTATCAGAGTGAAACAACGCATGATGCTCTTGACAAATTTGTGACACACGTTCCAAATCCAAAACCACACCCGTTTCATTGTTCACATGCATCAAACTCACCAAAGTTTTCTCTGTAGATTCCGAAAGCAAGTCTACTAAATGCGTCAAATCAAGAACGCCATCAGCCGAATTTTCTACATATTCCACTTGAATATCAAACTCCTTTTGCAATTCCAAAATAGGGTACAAAACCGCATGATGTTCCATTTTGCTCGAAATAATTCGCCTCACTTTCAAATCCTTCACTGCCGAACGCAAAATCCAATTATTGGCCTCTGTCCCACCCGATGTAAACAAAATCTCTTGCGCCGTTGCATTCAAAGCCTTGGCAATACTCTTTCTAGACAGTTCCAAAATACTTTTGGCGTGACGCCCCAAACTATGCGTAGACGACGGATTTCCGTAATCTTGCGCCATACAATCCACCATCACCTGAATCACTTCGGGACGCATCGCAGTTGTAGAAGCATTGTCGAGATATACTTTTTTCATAACTAAATACTATTCATTTTTATTTGGGCGTGCCCCGCCTGATACTTCGACAAGCTCAGTAGTCGGGTCGGGCATCCGTTCCCGCTTTTTTTAGAGCCTAAAAAAAGTCTCTAAAAAAGAGCTCCACTACTACCCTCACGCAGACCCTGCAAAACCAGAGGCTCTTTAGGCAACCAATCGTTTTTCTTTTGATTTTTTCAATAGTTCCAAAATGACTTTCTTATTAAAAATCACAACAGAAATCAAAATCAGTATATACGAAAAGAGTTGAATTCCATTTATTTGTTCTTTGAAATACAACAAAGCAATAGCAAAATTAATAATTGGATTAATATACATCAAAATTCCAACAGTCGCTGAGGAAATTCCTTTCAATGCAAACAAATTTAAAAACAAAGGAATAATGGTAAAAAAGACCACAATACATAACAAACAAATATAAAACAAAGGCGTTGTAGGCAGTGGACCACTATAAATAGGATAAAATGGCAGTATCAACAACGCAATAAAAAGCAACTGCACATTGAGCACCAAAAGTTTATCCATTTGATTATTTTTCCGTTGGCTTACTAAATAGAGCGCATACGTTGCCGCTACTACCAAGCTGTAAAAAATATCATGTAAATTATTCATCGATAACAACAAACAACTCACAACACTCAATGAAACCGCAAACCATTGTGTTTTTGAAAGTGTTTCTTTTAAAAGAAAAAAGGCGAAAACGGTCGTTAGTATTGGGCAAATCAAGTAAGCTAATGAACCCGCTTTTACACTCACATGATTGACTACATAAATAAAAATAAACCAATTCGAAGCCAATATCAAACTTCCTCCTAGTGTCAACCACAGAATCGTTTTCTTAACTTTTGGTTCAAAATTTTGAAAAAGAACCCAATTCTCTCGAATAACGCTTTTTCTAAAAACAATATTCAAAAGCGTTAAAAGTACAACACTCAAAAAAACGCGGTAAAAAAGAATGTCCAAAGAAGGAAAATCGGCAATAGGTTTTAGTGCCAAGCTGAAAAATCCCCAAATAAAGAAAGCGGAAAATGCAGCAAGATAATATTTCGTTTGTTTCATTTAGATTAAATAGGACGGCAAAGGTACTAATTTCATTTGGCTTGTCTTTTTCTTCCAAAATAAATCGGCTTACATTAACATCATTTTAAAATCAGTAATGAAGCGGATACCAATTAAAAATTCTATTTTTGCTTAAAATAAAGTAAAGAAATGAAACGATTTTTAGGAATACTATTCTTAGTAGTTATGATTAGCGGTTGTGATGACGGCGACCTTTTTTTAGAGGACATTAATTTTGATAAGGCTACGGTTGCTACCTGTGCCAACAATGATATTATTTACAAACTAAATGAAAAAGAAGCTTTATTACTAGAACTTCCAGGATTTATTTTTCCTAGTGAAACCAAAACACAAGAAGTTACCATCGGAGGAAGTAATAGAGTGGTTTATCGTTTTTTCAACGGAACCGTAAAAACGGATAACATTTGTGAAACCATTCCCCCAGCCACACCAATTGTAGTTGACCAATGGACTGCAGCAGCCGGCGGAAAAATAGTGATTACTAGTACTCCAATAAAAACAACAGATGCTACTACTAACAGCACCAAAATTTCAGGTTACAACCATTACATCGTACTTAAAAACATAGTATTTATAAAAACAAATAATGATGAGCAAAAGTATCCTGAGTTTATTTTTGGGGATTATAAGACAACTGTAACTTCAATCCCTTTTGCTTTTACCAAAACTTTAGGGCAGTGTACTACGTCTAAACAAGTATACAATTTCATCAATAGTGAAGCCTTAACCCTAAACAACATCGAAGCAGGATTGATTAAAAACGAAGTAACAGCACTGAATACTCCAAGAACGGCATTAATTGGTAGTACAACTAATTCACTTATCTACAGATCGTATACTGGTCTTTTGACAGAAAGTTATTTTTGTAACGCCACCACCCCTACAACACCAACACTTTTTCAAGAATGGAAAGCCGCTGCTGGTGTAGCCAATACTGAGGGTATAATCGAAGTTACCACTACAACTTTTGGAACTGGATTCAAACACACTATAGTACTTAAAAAAGTAAAAATGGTAAGAGGAAGTGACGATTTTTCGTTGGGTGACAATTACATCTATGGAGAATTAATTACTAATTAATCCTTCATTTTTAAGTATAAAAAAGGTCAATTCTAGTGGAATTGACCTTTTTTTTGTAGTACTATTTACTATTTTGCTTAAAATAAACTTCGGTAGCGCCCAAACCATACTTTTGATAATTGGCATCTTGAAACGAAATATTATCGTATCGTCCTAAGAGAAAATCCAATTCGGCTTTGAGGACTCCTTCTCCAACACCGTGAATGAATACGATTTTTGGAATTCGATTGCGAATAGCAAATTCAATATGGCGTTTGGCTGTATCTGCTTGTAAAGTCAAAATATCATAATTAGACATTCCTCTTTTATTGGGCACTAACTTTTCAATATGCAAATCAAATTCAGGCACTCCAGCCTCTTTTTTCTCTTTGCGTTCTTTTACAAAACTCCTAGGAGCTGGAATTGTTTTTTCCTTGATAATTTCATCTACATTAATTCTTCTAATAGAATCCAACAAATTGTTAGCTTCATTTAATCGAACCAATTCTTTTTCATCAAAATTCATAACGAAACCATCTTCGGTTTCAATCGTGATTTGAGTACCATTTACTGCTACAACAACACCATTAATATCATCGTCTAAAACAGACACTTTATCTCCTTTATTCCACATCTTTTTCTTCTTTGTCTTGATTTTTACTTGGTGTTTTAGCACTTAATCGCATCATTCCATACATAAAAATAACGATAGCAATAACCATCAAATATACATTTTTTTCAGGTTTAGCTTGTTCATATAAGGCTACTCCAATGGCTATTGCCATAATCAGAATCATCAATTTCTTCATTTCAAAAAATTTCAAGCTTCAAAAATAACAAATAAAAAACGGGTGGACCGATTATTAAAAAAGGAATCGGCTTTTTTTTTGTAAAATTGTATTAAATAAAAGCAAATGCAGCTAGAAAAATACATGATTCCCTGTTTAAGCAAAACACTATTTGGCATAGAATGCTTGGGTTGTGGGTTTCAACGCGCCTTACTTTTGTTACTGAAAGGAGAATGGAGTGCAGCTTTTGCAATGTATCCAGCGGTATACTCTATGCTCGCAATGTTTTTTGGTATTCTTTTATTTTACACCACAAAAAAAACAGTAACAACCAAAAATGTATTAACAATTCTAATCACCATTAATCTTGTTTTTGTGATTGGCGGCTATATCTATAAACATTTTTAATACCGAATTACATCTTCATTCGGCTCAAAATATCATTCATCATTTCGATTTGCACTTTTTGAATTTCAATTAACTCATGTTGTTGGTGCTGGATCAGATGGTCTAATTTATCATGGAGCATTCTGACTTCCAATTCTGATTTTAAATTGATCATATAATCTTTTTTGGCACGCACTCTATCTTTTTCTTCCTGACGATTTTGACTCATCATAATCACGGGAGCTTGCAAAGCCGCCAAACAAGACAAAATTAAATTCAACAAAATAAACGGATAAGGATCAAACCCTTTGTTTAGGTAAACATAAGTATTAATGCTAATCCACACTAAAATAAAAATTCCAAAACAGATAATAAAAGTCCAACTTCCTCCAAAAGTAGCCACTTTGTCTGCTACAATTTGACCAAACGTTCTCGTTTCAATCTCATCTTCAACTTCTGACACCAAAGATGTATCTTCCTTCAAAGAACCGATAACATGTTGTTCCAAATGACTCAATTCTCCAATTTCAGTCAAAAGATAATTTGAAATGTATTTTTCTCTGTAAAAATTCAACTCTGATATTGCAATATATTGATCACTTGAAAAATTAGGATGATCCGCTTTTATAAGTCCTAAAATTGGATTTTGTATTGCGTGACCAGAAATACGCTCGTTTATTGGAAACTCAATATTGGAGAGAACGCTTTTGAAAGTAGAATGGTTTTTCATAATTCTGATTTAATCGTAAATAGCAATTATTAAGCTAATTTACGTCATTTGCCCATAGTAACTTATTTAATAACAAAAAATAACTCCCTATACAATCTATCAAAAAAATAGACTAAAGTTATATTTATTACTTTCAAAAATAATGCTATCTCTAAAAAACACCTTACTTTTACGTCTTTGAATTCATTTTATAATTTTCATATTGTGTCAAGACATCAGATTATTCAAAATATACGCACGCATAAGAGTCATTTGACTATTAACTATAGCATAAAAACTAAAACAGAAGCTTTTACAGAAAAACTGTTTTATACCTTGTTTGACTCCAACGCACCATTAGACCAAAGCATTGATGAATTGGAAATTCAATTCAAAGAAATAGCAAAGATTGCTTGCAAGAAACCCGAAGATCTTTGCGAATGTGCTTGGGATAATTTCCTTGAAAAATTACCTTTAGTCTTGGAAAAACTCAATCAAGACGCCGCTTACATTTTAAAAAATGACCCCGCTTCTAATAGCATTGAAGAAGTATATTTAGCCTATCCTGGCTTTTATGCCATTGCTATTTATAGATTAAGTCACGAATTGTATTTACTTGACTTATTACTTTTTTCAAGATTAATGAGTGAATATGCGCATCGAATTACTGGAACCGATATTCATGCTGGCGCCACGATAGCTTCACCGTTTTTTATTGATCACGCTACCGGAATTGTGATTGGTGAAACGACGATAATCGAAGAAAATGTCAAAATATACCAAGGAGTTACTTTGGGCGCGCTAAGTGTTAGCAAAGAAATGAAAAATGCCAAACGCCATCCAACAGTAGAAAAAAATGTATGCATTTATGCCAATGCTACTATACTTGGAGGCGAAACAGTAATAGGACAAAATAGTATTGTTGGTGGAAACTCATGGGTTACTAAATCTATTCCAGCCGATTCTACTGTATTAAACACAACAACAACTGAGGTTAAGATAAAAGAAAAACGATAATGAAACCACAAAAGTTAGTCGATCTTATTGGAAACACACCATTAGTAATAAGTCAACATTTAGTTCAAAATCCAAACGTAAAATTGTTACTAAAACTAGAAGGCAACAATCCTGGAGGCAGCGTAAAGGACCGTGCAGCCTACAATATGATTAAATCGGCAATTGAACGAGGCGATATCAAAAAAGGCGATAAATTAATCGAAGCAACCAGTGGAAACACGGGTATTGCATTGGCAATGATTGCGCAATTATTCAATATCGAAATAGAATTGGTTCTACCCGAAGATTCCACTATAGAACGCACCCAAACCATGAGAGCTTATGGCGCTACAGTAATCTTAACGCCTGCAAGTACTGGCATCATTGGTTCAAGAGATTATGCTGACAAAAAAGTAGCCGAAGGCGGTTATATCATGCTCAACCAATTTGCCAATGAGGACAATTGGAAGGCACATTATAACACTACAGGTCCAGAAATCTGGGAAGATACAGAAGGAACTGTAACTCATTTTGTATCTGCAATGGGAACTACAGGAACCATTATCGGCACCTCAACCTATTTGAAAGAAAAAAAACCTTCGATTAAAATTGTTGGGGCACAACCTAGTGATGGCTCTCAAATTCCGGGTATTCGCAAATGGCCACAGGAATACTTGCCTAAAATTTTTGATGCTTCAAAAGTGGATACTGTTATAGAAGTATCCGAAACAGAAGCTAGAGCCATGACCAAACGTTTAGCCAAAGAAGAAGGCGTATTTGCTGGAATGAGTAGTGGTGGTTCAGTAGCAGCTGCTTTGAAAATAGCCGAAACTATAGAATCAGGAGTTATTGTTGCGATTATCTGTGATCGAGGCGATCGGTATTTGTCATCGGATTTATTTGAATAAATTTTATTAATGGGTTGATATTCATATTTTTGTTACATAAAAATTCAGGAATAGTCAATATATCAAATTTGATTTAGAGACTAAATCAAATTATAGTTCCAAAAAATGATATTAAAAAAAACTACCTTACTCCTCGTCTCATTAATTAGTTCAATAGCAGTAGCACAAGAAAGCAACTCAACAACCAAAAACAACTTTAATTTATTGGAGTGGGTTATACAATGGGGCAAACAATGCCCCCACTAAGTATTTATCCAGAAACAAAAATGCAACAAGGTTTAGACCTTACATTGGGTACCACTACCTTTGAAAACGATAGTTGGGCCAAACTACTGAATTATCCTAAAACAGGTATTTTGCTTTCTTATGCGGATTTTGGAAATCAAGAAAAAGTTGGTTGTGGCATTACACTAATGCCCTTCTTCGATTTTGGCATTTTGAATAAGGTCACAGATAGAATCCGCTTTCAAGTCGGTTTGGGTGGTTCCTACAACAATCTTATCTATGATAAAGTAACCAATCCTGGGAACCATGCGATTTCAACACACTTCACCTGGGCTTTTCGGTCCTTTTTGTACTATGATTTAGTACATCGAAAAGATTTCAATATTAAAATTGGCGGTGGACTTACCCACTTTTCCAATGGTCATACACGCTGGCCTAATCTTGGTTTGAATTCTTATTTAGCTACAGTTAAAACCGAATTCAATTTTACAAAAAATACAATTCCATCCACAGAGAAGACTATTGATGCTGATCCGTCAGATACACAAACCTACTATACCACTCGATTAGGATTGGGATATAAAACACTATTTAGAAATTACAATTCTCTTAAAAATGTTTATACAGCTTCTTTTGGAATGGGTCGTATAAAGAACAAATCATTCAAATACGGGCTAAGCTTCTACTATAGATTTTATGAAGACTATTATGATTACATCAAAGAAGAAGGCAGCATAGTTACTACTCATTTTTCAGATTTAACAAACAATCCTTATCAAAACGCAACTGCTTTTGGAATATTTAGTAATTGTGAAATTTTAATTAACCATTTCAGTGTAGAAGCAGAATTAGGAATTAATCTTTACAAACCTGCTTATAAATTAGATTGGTATGTAAACAATGGAAGTTATACTGCAACAGGCTACATAGCTGACGAGTTTGGTACCAAAGCAAAAATAAAACAATACATTTCGTCTCGTTTAGGTTTTCGTTACTATGCCATTACTGCAAAAAAAGCACCGAAACATAATGTTTTTATAGCTGCAACTATCAACTCAAACTTAGGACAAGCAGATTTCTCCGAACTTAGTTTTGGATATGTATATTGCCCAAAACGAAAAAACAAATAATTTTCTTAAGTTTCAAATTAGTTCAATAACAACCCATTTTTGCTACAACATTTCAGTGTACTGACGCAACCTTTTAGTATTTGTTTTCTCTTAGATATACTAATCCTAAATCAGTATTTATGAAAAAAATATCTTTTATGCTATTGGCAATTTGTATTACATTGCTTTCTTGCAGTAATGAGGAGAGCACGAATCAAGACTATGACGCAGCGGCTATAGAAGCTATGTATAATGAAATTATCAGTATGTCATTAGTCAACACTATGACTTGTACTAATGCGCAAGAATGGTCATTTAAGGGAATTGGAGTTAAACCTTGTGGCGGTGTAGCCTCTTATATTCCTTATGCAACGAATATAAACTTAACTGCATTCGAGACCAAAATTAAGGCTTACAATAATGCTGTAGAAATATTCAATAAAAAATCGGGAGCCAATTCACCTTGTGATATTACCCCTGTTCCCAAAAGCGTGGCATGTGTAGAGGGAAAACCAACTTTAATTTACCAATAAAAAAGAAAAACATTTACAAGAAAAGAGCTAATTCAGTCAATTAGCTCTTTTCTTGTATTAAAAAAATAGTACTTATACTAGAGTGGCTGTAGTAGTAATTTCAGTATTGAATAATTTAGAAATCGGACAATTCTTTTCTGCTTTGGTCACTAATTCTTGAAATACAACATCTGTAATCCCTGAGATTTTTGCTTGAACAGTAAGGTGAGAACCAATAATAGAACCCTCTACTAAATTGATGACACATTTGGTGTCAATGCTTTCAATAACTGCTGGTGTTTCACCAATAAATGCAGTCAATTGCATGGTAAAGCAACCTGCATGAGCAGCCGCTACTAATTCCTCGGGATTGGTCCCTACTCCTTCCTCAAATCTTGAAGTAAACGAATATTGGGTATTTGACAAAGTAGTACTTTGTGTGGTCAACTTCCCTGCTCCTTCTTTTAAGGAACCAGTCCAAACTGCGGTGGCATGTCTTTTCATAGCTAATGGTTTTATAGTCCAACTCAAATTTAGAGGTAATTGACTAGATAACTATTTCGTATGAAGTTATTTAACTAAAGTTTAGTATTGGTTTATCAAAAAAAAATATCTCCTTTTACTTTTCAGGATTAAAATCTATCATCCATTCAATTCCAAATTGGTCACGAAACATACCAAATAGTGTTCCCCAAGGACTTTCATCCATTGGTACTTCAATCGTTCCTCCTGCTGAAAGTCCGTTGAAAATATGATACGCTTCTTCTTTGCTGGCAGCGCTAATCATAATTTTACTTCGGTTTTCGTTTTCATTTACTTGTCCCAACACCTCTGGAACATCACTTCCCATAAGGAAATTCGAATCACCAATTGGCAATGCGATATGCATAATTTTATGCGCTTCATGATCTGCTATAGGATTTTCTTCAGAAGCGATGTCTTTGAATCGTGACAACACTGTGAACTCACCACCAAAAACCGATTGATAAAACAAAAAAGCAGCTTCTGTATTACCATTGAAATGAATATAGGGATTTATTTTTGCCATAATTAAAGTTTAAAAAGTGAGTATTTGAATTATGCATCGGGAATGTTAGGTTCTACCAAACGTTTTAGTTTCTCTAGCGATTCTTGCCAGCCTAAGTAACACATTTCTGTCGGAATGGCCTCAGGAATCCCTTCTTGAGTAATCCAAAGCTGGGTGCCGCACAAAACCGTTTCGAACTGAATCGTAGTAATCATTTGACCTGGCAAATTGGGATCATCAAAAACATCGGTATATTTCAATCGCTCGTTGGGCAGTATTTCTAGATATTCGCCTCCAAACGAATGACTACTGCCTGTTGTAAAATTGGTAAACGACATTTTGTAGGTTCCTCCTACTTTGGCTTCCAAATGGTCTACTTTGCAAACAAAGCCATAAGGAGGTAACCAAGAAGCCATTGCATCTGCCTCGACAAATGCTCGAAATACTTTTGCGACCGGTGCCGCCAAAACGCGATGTAGTTGAACAGTATTTGTTGCCATATTTTTTTGCTTTTACAATCAAATGTATGAGATTAAATCTAAAAACCATTATTTTAATTATTCCTTTTTAGAATCTTAAGTACAACTGGAGGAGACTATAAGTTCGATTTTTTCTATCAATTTAAATTCCTGTATTCAATTGGAGTTTGTCCAGTTTTTTGTTTAAAGAGTTTACTAAAGTATTGAGGGTAATCAAAACCCAATGAATATGCAATTTCACTTATTGAGGGATGGGAGCGGCATCCTCTTGGGGCGGGGTTCGCCCCAAGAGATATAGCGGACAGCCCGACCCCCGATTACGACCAAGGTGTGGGTTTCCGAAAAACGGGTTTCGGGGGGCACGCCCAAATGGTACTTCTCAACAAATACGGTGGTTTTCAAAAAAAATTGTGAAATTGAATTTGTAAAACGTTTCAAAGCCTTATTTTTGCCGTATGGCAAAGAAAAATACAGACAAAGTTGTCTTTCATCAGATAAAAGTCCTTGATGCTGGAGCAAAAGGCGTGTCGGTGGCTAAAGCGCCCGACGGTAAAGTAGTGTTCATCTCGAATGTCGTGCCTGGCGACGTGGTAGATGTGCAAACGTTCAAGAAAAGAAAAGCCTATTACGAAGGCAAAGCCGTGAAGTTTCACGAATTATCAGAACACCGCGTTGACCCAATTTGTGAGCATTTTGGGGTGTGTGGCGGTTGCAAATGGCAAAATATGAAGTACAGCCAGCAATTGTTTTTTAAACACAACGAGGTAAAAAACCACCTGCAACGTATTGGTAAAATTGAATTACCTGAATTCGAACCGATTTTGGGTTCTGAAAAACAGTTTTTCTACCGCAACAAAATGGAGTTTTCGTTCTCGAACAGCCGTTGGCTAACCGAAGCCGAAATAGGAAGCAGCGAGGAATTGGACAATAAAAATGCCTTGGGTTTTCATATTCCGAAAATGTGGGACAAAATCCTAGATATCAATAAATGTCATTTGCAAGAAGACCCTTCGAACGCCATTCGCAACGAAGTGCGTGAATTTGCCAATGCAAACGGTTTGACGTTCTTTAACCCAAGAGCGCACGAAGGTTTGTTGCGTACGCTTATGTTGCGCACCGCATCGACTGGTGAAATTATGGTGTTGATTCAGTTTTTTGAAGACGATCAAGCCAATAGAGAGTTGCTGTTGGATCATTTGTATGCCAAATTTCCGCAGATTACGTCTTTACAGTACGTAATCAACAACAAAGCAAATGATACGTTATACGATACGAACATTCAGTTGTACAAAGGACGCGATTACATCCTAGAAGAAATGGAAGGCTTGAAATTTAGCATCAACGCCAAGTCGTTTTACCAAACCAACTCGGATCAAGCCTACGAGCTATACAAAATCACAAGAGATTTCGCTGGATTGACTGGTAACGAAACAGTGTATGATTTGTACACAGGAACGGGAACTATCGCTCAGTTTGTATCGAAAAAAGCCAAAAAAGTGATTGGTGTTGAAAGCGTACCCGAAGCGATTAAAGACGCCAAAGCCAACGCCGAACGAAATAATATCACGAATTGTGAGTTCTTTGTAGGAGATATGAAAGTGGTGTTCAACGAAGCTTTTATCGGGCAACACGGCAAACCAGACGTAATCATCACGGATCCTCCAAGAGACGGAATGCACGCGGCAGTTATTGATCAAATCTTGAAAATTGAGCCTCAAAAAGTGGTGTATGTGAGTTGTAATTCGGCGACACAAGCTCGTGATTTGGCTTTGATGGATGAGAAGTACAAAGTGACACGCGTTCGACCTGTGGATATGTTTCCGCAAACGCATCACGTGGAGAATGTGGTGTTGTTGGAACGTCGTTAATTTTTGTAAACATATAAGTCATTGAAGTATCTTTTTAATGGTTTGTGAGATTTGAAACCATATAAGGTATTGAAGGGCATATAAGGTTTGTGGTTAATTTTTATAAACATATAAGTCATTGAAGTTTTTTTTAATGGTTTGTGTATTTTTTAAACCATATAAGGCATTGAAGGGCATATAAGTTTTTTCTTTGTGTGCTTTACAGTTAAATGTTGACACAGATTGCACAGATTTTCACAGATTCAAAAAGTAAAATAACTTGTGTACTTTGCGGTTGAATCTTTAAACCATAGAATGATTTATCCGTATAAATAAATAGTTTTAAATGAAAAAAATAACGCTTTTACTGTTGGTGTTTTGTTTCTCTTTTTCAGGTTGTGAGAAAGATGATATATGCGATGCCAATACGCCTACTACACCTAGAATGGTGATTAAATTCTTCGATATCAACAATCCAACGGTTGAAAAAAGCGTGACGAATTTGAAAGTAATAGGCGAAGGAATGACCGATGGTGTGATTTTTAATGCTTCGGCTTCTGGTGAATCAAAATTCTTGGCGAATACTTCAAAAATTTCGATTCCACTGAAAACCAATGCCGCTACAACTACTTTTAGTTTTATACTAAATTCTGGTAGTACTAATGCTGCTTTGGTTAATACGGATGTAATTCAATTCAATTACACCACCAGCGAAGTCTATGTGTCTAGAGCTTGTGGTTTCAAAACCTTGTTCGAAATGAATGCTAACCCTCCATTTGTTCATTCGGATGGACCAGCTTCTGACACCAAGTGGATGAAAGAAGTTCAATTGCAAAAAACTAACATAAACAACGAAAATGAAACACACCTTTCTATCTTTTTTTAGTGGCTGCCTGCTCTTTTCTTTGTTTACAGTTCAAGCACAAGAAACGACTTCGACTACTACACCTCTTAAAGCAAACAATATACTTCCTGCAAAACCCAAGCAAGAATTAGAAAAGTTACCAACCCAAAAAAAGGACACCGTTGTTCCTCCAAAATTCAATCGCTATGGTCTAAGAGTAGGTGCTGATTTGTACAAACTGACCAGAGGTTTGTACGACAGTAACTATAAAGGAATTGAGTTGGTGGGAGATTACCGCATAACGAAAAAATATTTTTTGGCTGCCGAATTGGGTACTGAAAACAAAACCACCGAAGACGACCGTTTGACATCGACTGCCAAAGGTTCTTACCTAAAAGCAGGATTCGATTATAACGCTTACGAAAACTGGTTGGATATGGAAAACATCATCTCGATTGGGATGCGCGCAGGTTTTTCGAGCTTTAGCCAAGAATTGAACAGCTACAAAATCTACAATCCTAATCCGTATTGGGGAGAAGTTCCTGTTGTGGTTGCAGGAAAAAATTACAGTGGTTTAACGGCTACTTGGGTAGAAGTTGTGGCGGGCGTAAAAGCCAAAGTATTCAACAACGTTTTTGTGGGTTTCAGTTTGCGATTGAACCGATTAATTACCAACAAAACGCCAAGTGGATTTGATAATTTGTACATTCCTGGTTTTAACAGAACGTATAATGGTGATTTTGGGGTAGGTTTTAACTACACCGTTTCCTACTTTGTTCCGCTATACAAGAAAAAAGTACTTCCTGCTGAAAAAGCAAAAAAGGAAGAAAAAAAACCGAAGAAATAGAAGGTATTTTCCATAAAAAAAGCGTTTTTACGATTTGTAAAAACGCTTTTTTTTATGCTTGAAATGAGTAATCAGTCCTATAACTGAAAATCTATTACCCTACGATTCGAACTCCTTTAAGAAAAATCCAAGACATAAATAGTTTTTCGCCGTCTTTGGTTTTGGCTGCTTGAAATTTAGGTGCCAATATTGTACCCAAAACAAATGCGGTTAACGGAATCCAAAAACCTGTCAAACCTGTATAAGTTGCTACTAAATAGCGAAAACCAACAAACAAAATGGCAAAACAGCCCAATTGGTATAGAAATGCTCGTACTTGTAATTTCGTCATATTGAAAAAATTAAATTAAAATTTACTCTTTATTTTCGGTCTGAAACTTGGTTCTTTTACTTCCTTCGTACATTTCGTATTTCACCAAACGTGCTTCTAAACTAGCATTAAACAATTTGATTTTTCGGGAAGGTTTTAAACCAACAAATTTCAAAGCATCTAAGTTCGCGGTAATAAACCAAGCATTGGTGCCAGGATAATTTTTCTTCAAAGTATCGCCAATGTTTTTATAAAATTCTTCCATATGAATATCCAATCGCTCGTCATACGGTGGATTGAAAACCATATGTAATTTGCCTTCAGTGGTTTTCTGTGTATCAAAAAAGTTTTCTTCAACAACCTTTACGTATTCGTCTAAATTGGCATTCTTGATGTTGTCTTTGGCTTTCTGAACCGCACTTGGCGCCTTGTCATAGCCTGTTATAGTGTAATGAAACTCTTTTACTTTTTTCAGCAAACTGTCCATAATTTGGTCGAACAAATCATTATCCCAATCCTTCCATTTTTCAAAAGCAAATTCTTTTCGGTTAATGTTAGCAGGAATATTACAAGCAATCATTGCGGCTTCGGCCAAGAATGTTCCTGAACCACACATCGGATCCAAAAAGTGACCTTGCCCTTCCCAACCTGATAATAATAAAATTCCCGCGGCCAAAACTTCATTGATAGGAGCAATATTCGTAGCTGTTCTATAACCACGTTGATGTAACGAATTTCCAGAAGTATCTAATGCCACCGAAACTTGGTCTTTGCCAATATGAACATTGATTCGTAAATCAGGAAAAGCTTTGTCAATGCTTGGACGTTGCCCTGTGCGTTCTCTAAACTGATC
>ERZ650305.499-NODE-499-length-15337-cov-6.046329_pt1 | contig 15337 bp, 13 predicted proteins | sample MGYA00376241_ERZ650305 | MGnify/ENA primary metagenome ERZ650305 (study PRJEB26733, sample SAMN07839276) | wastewater metagenome | biome: urban; feature: artificial channel; material: waste water | place: USA: North Carolina | collected 2016-02-25 ... | reverse complement strand
AACATACCATAAATGGTAAAAAAGAGTATGTTTTTAAAGAAGATGAATTTGTAGGAGAGAGTAAGATAAAGTTTTCTTCTCAAGCTAAAGAAGTAATAGAAAAAAATCCAGAAGCTTATAAACAATTTGTAAAATCGTTAAATATTAAATTTCCAAATATCTCAATAGTAGAATCAAACAATATATTATTTCATTTCAAATTAAGAGGTAAAACTAATGTTTGAAAGCAAAAAAACTAAAAAGCAAATAAAGAAAGAGAATCATCAAGAACTTTGTTTGAGAAGATATTTTGAAATAAAAAAAGAGTATTTGAGAATAGAAAAGTTAATTATTGATGATTTTCAGAAATACTCTTTGAATCATATTTTACAATATAAAAAAATCTTAGAAGAGCATTATCAAGATTTAAAATTTTTGATTAAAACATTAAAAAAATATCACAAAATCAAAATAGATATACAAGAAAGAAAATAAAAAAAGGATAAATAATGAATGAAAAAATGCTTACAAAAGAAGAACTAGCAGTAAGGCTAAATATATCTGCTTATGATGTAGATAAATTGAGAAAAAAACAGAATATGCCATCTATAAAAATTGGTAGAAGTTATAGATATAACCTTCAAGATGTAGAAAATTTTATAAAAAAATTAGGAACTAAATAAAAATGAAACTTTTTGATAAATACTCTATAAATGGTATTTTTACAAACTATAGTTTAGAAAGTATGCTTAAAGATTTACATATAGATTTCAAATTAGTAAATGAAATTATAATTAGAGCTTCTATAAGCTCTTTAACAAAAGAGTTTATAGAAAAACTAAAAAGAACTGATGAATCAGATAATCATATAAATATAATTTTAGAATTCTTCTTACTTGCAGATAGAATGAAACCTATATCTTGCGATAAAAAAACTCTCTCAAAACTTACAGGGCTTACAGAAAGAATGATTGATGAAAAAAGAAGAGCTAGACAAATCCCATTTATACAATTATCTGGTGGTAATGAATCTGGTAGAAAAATAATAGTTTATGATCCAATTGAAGTAAAAAACTATTTATATGATGAAAAAGTAAAAGCTATAAACTAATGAACTTAAAAATTTCTAAACCAAAAACTAGACCTATACAAATTGAACCTTGGTTTTTTAAATATCTAAATGAAGGACAAATAAAAGTTGTAGCTGCTATTTTATCTCATGCTGATATGAAAGATAGAAAATCAAACTCCTTTCCATCAAATAGAACAATTGCTTTTTATTGTGGATTTGGTGATATAAAAGAAAATTCAAAAGCATATGATAAATATAAATCTTTATCTACTGAAGAAGAAAAAATAAAATTTAAAAATAAAAGAATAAAAACTGCAATCATAACTGTCGCAAATATAAAAAAATCTTTAGAAGATATTGGACTTTTAAAAAGAGAATATTCTGGACAAAAAGGAAAACAAGTTGTTTATATGACTTTAGATTTAGAGTGGAAAAAAGAGAAATATATTCAAGAGCATAATGAGTTCTTTAATAATATTGAACCAGTTCCAACTGAAGAACAAAATGATGAATTTATAAAAAATGAATTAGCAAAAATTCAAAAGCTTCAGATTGAAGGAAATATCTCTAAAGATGATTTAGCAAATAGACTTTCACAACTTGCTTACTCTATTAAAGAAGAGAAAAATAGCTTTGATATTCCTACAGAAGATATTGAAAAAGTTGCTGATTATATACTTACTACAAGTAAAGTAAAAGATAGAATTGAAAAAGGAAAGATAACAAATAAAGAAGCTTATAAAAAATCAATAGCTCAAGCTATTAGAAGAAATGAATTTAATGGAGCTAAAGATTATTATGATGGTTTAATTGTAGAAGAAAAAAATACTATTTTTAATACTCTTAAACATGGATTTGAATATCAAGAAAATAAAATCCCTTATAAAAATCAATTCCTTGACTTTATGGATATAGAATTAAAAGAGAATATTTTTATTGCTTCATACAAATCTCAATTTGGACAAATTTACAATTTTCCAATCTCATATAAAAAACTTAATTATTATATTTTAACTCCTGCTTCATACTCAAAAATAAATAGAGAGTTTTTGGAAAATTATAATGATTCATTATTGAAGTATTTAGAAAAATATAAAACAGAAAAAATACAGGAGAACACCTCCTAACTAAATTTAATACAAAGGATATATTTGACAGAACAAACAGAAAAAGATTTGCTAGAACAAGCAAAAAAAATTCAAGAGACAGCAAATAAAAAAGCTAGAGAATTAAAAGAGAAAGCTAAAGAGTTAAAACTCAAAAAATTAGCAACTTTAGGTGAACTTACTATCAAGTTCTTACAAGATGAGATTAGTGTAGAAGAGTTAAAAACTTTTGCAATAAATAATAATTTCTTAAAAATATAGGAGTAATAAATGAGCGATACTGATAACAACTTACCAAGTGAAGCACAAAGAGATTTTGCAATGAAAATTGCTGAAAGATTGGAAATAGAGATAGATGAAAATATTTTAATAAATAAAGATGATTTGAGTGAATGGATAAAAGAACACAACAATCTTCCATCACCAAAGCAGATAGATTTAGCTGAACAAATTGCAGAAAAAATAGGAGAAGATTTAAGTGAAGAGTTACTTGAAGATAGTGAAAAATTATCAACTTTTATAGATGAAAATATTCATCTTATAAGTTCAAATAAACCATCAACAAAACAGATTTCTTTTGCAAAAAATATAGCTAAAAAATTAAAAATTGATTTACCAAATGAACTCTTAGAAGATAAAAAACTTTTAAAAGATTGGATTGATGAACATAATAGTTTAACCTCATCAGATAATAAATTAAAAAAGAAGAAAGTGCAATAAATTTGCTTGAAAAAATATGAGTACACAGAGTTTTTTTATCTCAATTTGTATTCATACTTTTTTCAAATTTGTAAAGTAACAAAAACATCAATTCCAAAATAGGCATTATGTTTTAAAAGAGAGAAGATAAAGCGAAGCTTTGACACTCTAAAAAGAGTGCAAGATAAAACGATATGCAATTTTGTAATCTATTTTTATTTTAAGCTTTGCTTTTTAGGTGCTTTTAAATAAGTCAAATTTGTAGTCAAGTGATGATTTTTACATCAAATAAGCATACAAAAAACGATATAAAAGCCTGAATATGGCTAAAAAACAAGAGTTAAAGGGTAATCAAATGGTACAACATACAATTAGAGTCAATAAAGATTTAGATGAACAAATTAGAAAATATGCAGCACTTAAACAACAAAGTATTTCAAATGTTTTAAGAGAATTAATTGTGCAAAGTTTAGATATTACAACTCAAGAAAGTGAAATATTAAAAGAGATAAAAAGTTTAAGAGCAGAGGTTAGAGATAACCATAGTTTTAATAAAAAAGGATTTGATAGATTAGCAAGTTTATTAGTAAAAAATGGAATAAAAATTTTTAGTATTTGGCACTTAGTTTTAATCCAAATATTTTTAAGAAGTAAAGATAAAGGCTTAGATGATTCTCTTTGTGTTCAAAGTAGAGATGAAGCTATGAAAACTGCTACAAGTTTTGGAATAGATGAATATAAAAATTCAAAGAGTGATATCTAATGAACAACTTTTTATCTGATATGCAATCTTTAGTTTTATATAGACATATTACTGATTTATCTAAATCAAAAAAAGATAAAAATAAATCTATAGAAGAGCAAGAGATACAACTCGAAATGATTAAATTAAAAAAAGCTATTTCAAGTTCTCCATCTCCTTCAAATGCTCCTAAATTATCTTATAAAGATTACTCTTCATCTATTGCAAAAATTAATTCTCCTGTAATAAATGCAAATGAAAATATAAAAGATACTCTAGCAAAAGATAGTGGACTACAATCTTTAGTAAGTAAAGCTTCATCACAATCAACTATAGGAAATGCTTCATCACAAATACAAAGTGCTGGAAGCTCATCTTTACAAAATTATGGTGCAACATTTTCATCTTCAAATGTAAATCCTATTCCAACTATAAAACAATTTGGTTTAGTAAAAATGACTGGAACAGAAGGTAAAAACGAAAATGGATACACAATAGGTAAAGGAGCAAAAGAAAGAGCTAGTGCTTCACTAGATTATATAACTAGAGATGAAAATGACAAACCTATATCTGATATAAAAGATAAAGATGGAAATGTAGTATCTAAAGTAGATGCAAAAGAACAAATCAAAAATATATCTGCTGAAAGAAGATTGGTTTTAAGTCCAAATCCTAGACTAAATTTAACTCAAGAACAATTAGACAAAGTTGTTAGAGATACTATGAGTAGTTACTCTAAGAGCTTTGGAAAAGAGTTTAATTATTTCTATGCAATACATAACAATACAAAAACACCTCATGCACATATTCTTATGACTTCAACACATCCTGATGGAGATGGAATAAGAATGTATAAAGATGAACTTTTTGAACTTAAAATGAATTTTGAAGATAACCTAAAAGAGTTAGTAAAAGATTATGGAATAAATATAAAAGATGAAACAGCAATCCCAGCTGGAATTCAAATTGGAAACTTTATTGGAGTAATTCCAGAAGCAAATATATTTTCTCAAAATAAATTATTGGCTCATAAAATATCTAAAAAATTTGATTTGGATTTTAATTCAAAAGATATAGGAAAAGATCCAGAAAAATTGAAAGAGTGGTTTGTAAAAAATGACAAATCATATAAAGAATATTTTATGAGTGCAACAAATAAAGATGCTTTTTTATTTCAAGATTATATAAAAGTTGCTGAAAGTTTATCTTCTAAGTATGATTTAGGTTTAACTAGAACTATAAAATCAGATATAAAAGAGTTTAAAAACTGGCTAGAAGAGAAACAAGAGATATTTTTAGCTAATAAAGTTGCTGAAGATAAAAATCTAATTTTACAAAAAGATGATGTTAGTAGTAAAAATAAAATTTATAAGTGGTTTAAAGAGAATGAAACTTATGTAAGAGATTGGAATGAAAAACATAAACATTTTCCAAGTAAACAGATGAGTTCATTAGCAAAAAAATATTCTGATATGGTAGATATAAAACCTAATAATATTTTAGAGAGTAGAAAAGAAGCTAGAGAGTTTGTAAAAAACTATACTAGAAATCCTTTATTATATGCAGGAGATAGTAGAAAATCTTTATATGAAGTTTTAGAAGTAAAAAAAGAGCAATATAAAAGTGAATATTCCAATAAAGAAATCAGCAAAAAAAGTTTTGATACAGAACTAGAAAGATTAAGCACTTTACAAAAAAGATTAGCTCAATCTCAAGAGATAACAGAGGGTAGTTTAAAAAAATATAATTTAGATACAACACTATATTCAACTGATTCAAAAACTATACAAATAGATGGAATAAAATTTTTTCTAAGTGAAAATACTAAACAAATTCTAAGTGAAAAAATAAACTCTCATGTTGAAAATCTTACAAAAGGTAAAACCGATGAATATAGTAAAAACTATATCAAAAAAGCTGCTGCACTTAATTATATAATTTCTAAATCAGATAATATAAGTATATCAGCTCTTGAAAATATTGGACTAAATAAAGAGAAAGATTTACAAGATTTTAAAATAGAGAAAGTCGATGCTGAACTAAAAATTATAAATTTCCAATATACTGATTTAAACAAAGATTTACAAGATATAAAAACTGCTGAAGATATAAATAAAAATAGACCATTAGCTCATCAAGTATCTGAATTAACAAAAATACAAAAAGATTTTAAACTAAATACAGAAAATCTATCTTATAAAGAATCAAATAACTTTATAAATGAAAATAAAAACTTTAACTCTTATGATAAAAAAGAGCTAACTGAAATTATAAAAAATATAAAAACTCATAATATAGAATCAAAAGGTAGTGATATATTTTTAAATAAATATATAGATACTATCAATAAAAATTTAGATAATTTGTATAAGAAAATAGAATTTGGTAAAAATACCTTATCTTTAAATGAAGTTAAATCAACTGGTATAGATACTAAAAATATTGAAACATATCAAGGAACTATAAAAACAAATATTATCTCAAATAGTGAAGAAAATTTAACAAAATTAGATTATTTAGTAAAAGAGTACTCAAATAAAAAAGAGTATGAAGATTTTATAAATCAAGCTAAAAATGGTGATATATCAAAGCTAAATCTAAATAATTCTCTTGCAAAAGCTACATCAAATAACAATAATATCAAAGTATTACCTATAAATTTAAAGAAAAATTTACTAGAAAGTGTAAAATTTGAGTCTAAAGAGGTAACTCAAGAGCTAGTAAAAATTGATAGTTTAAAAAATATTAAAATAAATGAAACAGTATCAAATGCTATTTTTAACTCTCCTAAATATTTTGAAAATATTGCTAAAAGATTACAAAATGATCATGGTATTGAAATTAAAACAGCTAATGATTTATCTGATAATTTTGACAAAATTGGTAAACCTGCAGAATTAAGAACCCTATTATCAAAAACAATTCAGTATAAGATTAATGAGTTTAGAGAACTAAACAATCTAAAAAATGAAGAGAGTTTTAATAAATATCTTGAAAAGATAGATATAGATAAAAAATCAAAAAATCCATTAGATACAAATCAAAAAGAGTTAAATGGACTAAATAGCTTTTTAGCAAAAAACAGTGGCAATTTCCCAATATATACAAGTGATTTACAAAAAATTGGTGCAAATACTATTGATTTTACAGATAAAGAGAATATAAATATAAAAGTTGAAGTAGTTCCAGTTACTACTGAAAATAAATCTCAAATACTAAGTACTTTTGATTCTATGATATTTAATTCAGAAAAGAAAATTGAAAATACTAAAATAAATGAACAAGATAAAGCCATAATTGATAGTTTAAATGAACAAGAAAAGAGAAAATCAGGCTTTAAAGATGAAGCAAATAAATATATAAAAACTGCAATAAACCCTAAAGAGACAATAAACTATGTTTCAGCAATCATAGATAATAAAACTTTAAATGGTATGTCTTATATGATTGGTCAAGGTAAAATAGAAGATATCCCAAAAAACTTTTTAGAAGCCAGAAACATTGATACATCAAACTTTGAGATAGTACAAAAAGATAAAGAAGTAGAAACTGTTGAAATAGGTTCTAAAAATAATCTTGAACAGTTCAAAGAATTTTTAATAAACAATAATTTAGAAAATATTTTAAATGAACCAACTCAAGCACCTATAATAGAAAATATAGACTATAAAACAGAAACCGAAGCTTTTATCTCTCAAAATCAAGAGATAAATAGTTCAAATCAAAATGAATTCTATACTCTTTTATCTTTAGCAATTCATGATAAAAATATTCAAGTAATGGATTCTTTATATAAATTAGATAATGAATATAAAAATGATGAAAATCTACTAGAGTTAAAATTTACATCTTATGCAGAAGCTCTAAATATTTCAAAAGATGATGTATATTCAAAAATGCTTGAGAAATATTTTAGTCTTGATAGTGATGAAATTAAAAGTATAGATAACTTAGAAAAAACATTTGATACTTACCTTAGGCTATCTAGTATTGAAAAAGAAAACTTAACTCCAGAAGATATAAAAAATCAACTTTATATAGAAACTTTAGCAGAACTTACTGTTCAAGAGTATGAACAATATATATGGAAACACCTTGAATTGGATAGTGAGAATGTAAGCGAAGATAATATGAAAGCATATCTTGAAGCAACACAAAATCTCTATGAAGAATCTACAAAACTTAATGAACTTATATCTGAAAGTTTAGAAGTTAAACAACTCCAAAATCAAATAGAAAATTTTCTTGAAAATGGTAATTTGAAACAAGCCCAGGAATTAATACAAGATGAGAGATTAGAACACACTACAAGAAACTTTTTTGAATACATTTACGAAAGTATGTTGAGTGATGACAAGATACTTGATGAAGTATATGAAAAAATAGTTACCAATTTAGATTTGGAAGAAAAAACTTATGAAGCATTTAAAGGAGATACATTTTTAGAAGAGATGAAAAAGATAGATATAGAGGAAAGACTCATTGATGAGATATTTAATGAGATGAAACAAGAAGAGTTAGAAGAATATGAAAAAACATTAGGAGGAGAATAAAATGGCAGGAAATACACTAATATCGCCAACGATAGTAAGAAAAATAAAGTTAATACTAAATTATGGATTACTTATATCTATAGGGTATATATTATTAACTTTAAATATTGATACAAGATTAATCCATTTTGAAATAAGAGACCCACAAATAGCAATGGAGATTTATAATACATATTTTTATAAAAATCATATAGGAAAATATCTATATAAAGCTTATGTTTATTTACTTAGTGATTTTTCTATAAATAGAATTTTACAAGGCTTAATTTTAGGGTTTGGAATATCTTTTTTTGTAGTTAAAAAATTAACTATTAAAGAGGGTAAAAAAGTATTAAGAGGGGCAAAAATCGTTGAGCAAAATGAGTTAAAAAATGAAATTATACGACAATCTAAAAATAATAGAATATTTATAGCTAAAAAAAATATACCTTTGCCATATTTTGAAGAGAATAGAAGTATTTTATTTATTGGTAAAGCTGGAGCTGGTAAAACTCAAGCATTTTTCAATCTACTATTACAAATATTTAAGTTTAATGAAACAATGATTATATATGATAGAAAACCAGATTTTTGGAATAGATTTTATGATGAAACAAAAGATTATTTATTTTATCCAAAAGATGAAAGAAGCTTAAGCTGGAATATTTTTGATGATATAAAAGATGAAGATGATATAGATTTTGCTATAAAAAGTATTATTCCTGTAAATACGGAAGTAAAAGATCCATTTTGGGATAATGCTAGTAGAGATATATTAAAAGCTATATTCCTAAAGATACTTACATTTGAAAAACCATCAAATAAAAAACTTATAGATTTTCTTCGTGTAAACTCAACAGCAGATGAACTATTTGAAGAGTTATATGAAATATCAATCAATAATGGAATAAATTTAGAATACTATTTAAAATCAAAAAATACAACAGCAAGTATTATGAGTACATTATCAGCACATACAAATAAACTGCTTAGAAAAGAGTTTTACTATGAAAATGGAACTTTTAATGTAATTGATTTTATAGCAAATATTGATACAAAAAATAGAGGAAGAAAGCTTTTCTTGGTTCAAACTGCAAATGAAAGTGGAGTTTATGAAGTATATTTTAGATTAATGATAGATTTACTAATTCGCGAAATAAAAGGATTATTAAATAACTCTCAAAGAAGAATCTGGATTGGCTTAGATGAGTTTCAATCTTTAGGAAAATTAAAAGAGATAGAAGAAGGACTAGCTGAAGGTAGATCAAAAGGCTTAGCTATTTTACTTGGAACGCAATCTTTAGCAAAGGTTGAAGAGATATATGGAAAATTACTTATGAGAAGTTTATTCCAACTTTTATCTACAAAAATAGTTCTTCAATATGATGAACCAGAAGGTGCTAAATTTTTATCAGACTTTTTTGGAGAACAAGAAGTGATAGAAGTAAATGAAAACAGAATGGTTACAAGTCAAGGAAGTAGAGATATATCTCAAATGCAACAAAAAGAGACAACTAAAAAGATATTTTTAGGTGGAGAGTTTGCTACTTTAAAGCCTTTAGAAGCCTATATAAGAATATCAAATTTTAATATCTCAAAAATAGAGTTTAAATACTTAGAAATTCCAGACGTAAATATTGTAAAAAAAGCAAAAACTATAGCATTTGAGAATATTTATGAGACTGTTGAAGAACCACTTGAAGAGTTAGAAATAGAAGATAAAAAAGCAAAAGAAGAGAATAAACCACTAATGAAAATTGATAATAACGAAAATCAATCAGATGTAGTAGCTGATACATTAAATGAACTTGCAATTTTACAACTTACAAAAGGAGATGACTATGAACGATAATAAACCAAACTTTAGTATAGATATTGTCTTAAAAGATGATGATATAGAAGTTACTTCAACTTCTGATAAAAATTTTATCATGAATCAAAAGGAGAAAACACTACTTTTAATTGCACTATTTCAATTGAAAGAAAAAATAATAAATAATGAGTTAGATATAGAGGTTTTACCATGTTAAAGCTAATTTTTACTCTATTTTTTATCTCTATTCCTGCATTTGCAATAGATTCTATATATACTTGGGGATATGGAGAAGATATAAGAAATATTTTAATATCTATAAAATTTTTTACTGCAAATGCAACATATTTAATTGATACAGCTATTGCAATTGGGCTTTTACTAGTTATGTATAAAGAAACTCAAGAAAATAATACAGATAGGATAATGAAAGTTGCATTTTTGGCTTTGATTGTTTCACAGCTATTTTTCCACTCTACAAAAGATTATATGGTAGAAGATGAAGTAACAAATCAAGCCTTTGCAGTTACAAACGTACCAGTTGGAATAGGAGAACTATTTAGTTTATTTACATCAGTTGAAAGAGTATTAATAAAAGCTTTTGAATCTAGCTATTCAACTCCAAATAGTTTAAATTTTTCACAAGTTGGATTAGGTTTTTCAATGGCTGCACATTTATCAACAAATTCTGCTTCATTTATCGATGGAAATGCTCATGAAACATTTATGGAATATACAACTAATTGTATTGCAAGTGGAATGATTGATGGGCAAATAAATAAAAATATCATTATGAGTGAAGATATAGTTGGAAGTATGAGAGTTCAAGGATTTGAAACTATTGTTTATAATAGTGATGGAACAGTTACTCAAGTAAGTTGTCAAAATGCCTATGATAACCATATTGTAAAATATTTTCAAACTGAATCTAACTCATATATACAAAATAGAATAGCTTCTCAAATGGGGATAGAAGGAATAAAAGTTGAAGGAGCATTACAAGATACATCAGGATTATTTTTTGGGATATCTAAAAGTGGAAAAGATTATGTAATGCAACAAATGGGGAAAAATATGCTTAAAAAAGGTTTAGAAGTTATGGCAATGACAACTGGAGGCGATACTCAAGCACTTGCTTATAGTTCGGCATTAAGTAGTTCAACAATGGAAAATCAATGGCAACAAGCAGGAATAATGACACAAAGCACTCTTCCTATGACAAAAGCATATCTAACATCTATTATATTAGCTATTACTCCTTTATTAGCACTTTTATCTATTATGTTTGGAGATTGGAAATATATTAAGATGATTGTTACATTATTAACAACATTAATGCTATTTTCGCCAATTGCAAGTGTGATAAATTATTTAATGTATTTAAAATTAGAAGAAATGATTCCTATAATGTCTAAAGGTTTATGGATGCCTATGTTAGCAATGAGAGACATAAATTCTCAAGTATTTAGCTATCTTAATTACTTAAGTTATGCAGCAATGTTTATTCCTATTCTTGCTTATTCTTTAGTAAAAGCTAGTGAGCAAGGATTTGTTAATTTTATGAGTTCTATGGGTGGAGCTTCTAGTAATGCTGGAAATACAGGAGCTTCTCAAAAGGTAACTGGAGCAAATATTGGAAATACAAGTGTAGGAAAGGGTTCACACACAGGAATAAATGGAACAACAACAGATATGGGTGGTGGAGCTGAAGATAGAAATAGTAATAACTATAGCTCTGAAGGAACATATAAAGACCAAACCACACAAAGTTCAAATGGTAGTAAAAATTCTAATTTATCTAATAGTGTAGCTGATATGACTATGAAAGATAATGAATTATCAAGTGTTACTTACAAAAATATAAGTTCTGAAATAACTCAAGCTCATCAAGATTCATATAATCAAGCAAAAGCTACAGAAAAAAGCAGCTTAGAATCTATGTCTAATACTTTGAGTTCAGGAATATCTACTTCTCTTTCAAAAGGACAAATATATACAAATAGTGATGACTTTTCTAAAAATACTGGAGTTAATAATGCAGATAGTAGATCTATTGTCCAAGCACAAAATGAAGCTATTGTCAAAAACTTAAATAAAAAATTATCTGAAGCTCAAACAAATTCAACAACATCAGATACGGGATTTAGATTATCTGGAAATGCTGGATGGGATGCTAAAGATACATTTGTTGGAAAAATAACTGGAGTTAGTGCTGGAGTTAATGGAAGTGCTACAATATCTGGAACTTCAACAGATGGAAAAAGTTTTAGTGTTGATATGTCAAAAGATGAAATGGAAAGCCTTCAAAAATCAGTTTCAGATAGTTTATCTAAAACTTTTTCTCAAGATTCTGGATTAGCTTTAAGAGCAAGTCAAAGTCTAGCAAACAATGAAGTATTTAATAGCTCATCTTTAAAATCAAATATGGATGCATATACAAAATCTCATAGTATTGCTGAAAAATATAGCGAAAATTTTAGTAAATCAGATAGTAATAGTATTTCGTTTGGACAGAAAGTAATGCCTGAAGTAACAAAACAATTTATACAAAGTGATGAAAGATTAAAAGCTATGTATGAAAGTGGAAATGAAAGAGCTATAAAAGATGCTATAAATGATGCAACTTATAGAATAGACAAAGCTTATACTCAAGGAAATGGAGTAGATTTTAATAAATTAAATAACGCATTTATTACAGTAACAGGTTTTGATTCTAAAGGAAATATATCAAGTCTTGTAAATACACAATTAGAACAAGGGAAAAATCTTGATTCAAATGTAGCAAATAGTGTATCTTCAGGAAAAGATAATATATCAAATACAACTGTAAACAACTCTATAAATCAAAATCCAACAAACAACTATCAATCTCAAGCAAATGATTTTATGAATAAATCTACAGAAGATATGAATAATCATAAAGAAAATACTAAGCTAAATACTCAAGATACTATTGAAAAAGGTGGGAAAGAGCTAGAAAAAAATAAAGAAGAAAATAACAATCGTTCTAGAGCTGGTAAAGCTCTAGAAGCAACTGCTGTAAATGGTGTTACAGATATAATAAAAGGTGCTAAAAATCTAATAGATGATACTACTATAAAAACACCTGGAAGCGATGGAAAACAAGAGATACAAAATAGTCAAAAGAATTGGAATGAAAACACAGATAAGATATTTGGTAACCAAAACAATAAACCAACAAATGATGGTTTATCAGATGTAAAAACTCAATTAGAATTTATTAAAGATGATTTAAATGAAATAAATTCTGTAAATACTCAAACAATAGATAAAAAAGGAGGTAAAAAATGAAATTAATAGTGTTAGTATTTTTAACAATTAATTTATTATTTGCCGAAAATATCGAATATTCAGAGAGTAAAAATGGATTAACTCATCCATTTTTTGGTTATAAAAAACAAATCATAAAAGAAGAAAATAAAGATGAAGTAAAAAAAGTAGTTGATATTCCAAAGAACTTAGACAAAATGACAGTAGATGAGATAGCTAAGTTAATTGAAGATTCTAAAAAGATTGCAGTATCTTTTCCAACAGATAAAAATATAAATAGCTATATAAAGCTTCAAAACTATGCAACTCAAAAGAGTGAAGAATTTGCTATAAAATGGCAACAAGCATTATTAAAAGATAGTTCTTTAGATTTATCAGCCAGTGCTGCTAAAAGTACATTTGCAAGAACAGCTTCAACAGCTAGTAAAACAAATACTAGAGCTAATTTTTGGAAAGAAAATATAAATAACATAGGTATAGTTGCATTTTTTGATAAGAAAGAAGAAGAGATAAATACAGCTCAAAACAAAGTTCTATTTTTTCTAAATCAAGATTACCCAAGTTTAGCAATACGAACTATTTTTAAAGATGAACACTCTTCTTTAGTTGAAGAACATAAAGTAGGAGTTACTCCAGATATTTTTTTAGTATATAAAGATGAAGAAGAAAATGCTAACTGGTATAGAGTAAAAGCTGGACTTACAACAAAAGATGAAATCCTTGATAATATAGATTTTGTATATAAATATTTTATAAAAGAAGGAGATAAAAAATGAAAATAATAATATTTTTTTTACTACCAGTTTTTCTATTTTCATCAACACTTATGAAGAAATATGAAACTGGTGAAACATTTAAATTTGCAGAAAAAGATATGTTAGAAGAGATAAAAGAACATATAGAAAATAATCGAACTGAAATTGAAGCTAAATTAGATGAATATAAAAAAACTGCAAAAGAAAAAGTAAAAAACTATAAGCCTACAGATTTAAAGAAATTAACTCCAGCAATTAAAAATAATATCTTTTATCCTGATATGACTTATACAAATCCTGATAATATATATGATAATAAGGGGGATATCATTTATCCAAAAGGTTTTCAATTTAATCCTTTGGATTATCAAACTATTCCATATCAAATGATAGTTATTGATGGAAGCTCAAAGCAAGAATTAGATTGGTTAGTTACAAAAAACTATGCAGATAATATGAAATATATGATTTTATTAAGTGATGGTAACTATCAAGAAGTTGGAGAAAAACTAAAACAACCAGTTTTTTATGCAATGCCAAAAATAACAGAAAAATTTAACTTAGAACACACTCCTAGTATCATAACTCAAATTGGTAATAAAATGGAAGTTAAAGAGATATGTTTAAGTTGTAAGGAAGAGGTTAAAAAATGAAAAAGTTAATATTTATATTCTTATTATTTTTACAAATAAATTTATTTGCAGTTTGTGCTCCAACAGGAGCTTTAACAGTTGATATTATTTTAAAAGCAGATTATACAGCAATGTTTCCACTTAGAATCGCAGGAATTCCAATAATTCCTGGAAGAATACCAGATGTGGGTGGAAGTGTAAGTAGTCCAATATGTGTATGTCCAGACCCTTTCCCTCGTATAGGTATTCCAGTGAGTTTTTTTGAGCCTAGTAGGTTAATAGAGGTAGTAAAAGATCCATATTGTTTTCCAAGTATGGGGTTTGGATTAACAACTTCGGGAGGTACATTAGGAGGTACAAGTGGAGACGATGGAGGTGGTAATCAATCTACTTTTTTTCAAGGACATTATTATGTTTTTCCAATTTATGCACTATTAGAACTTTTAACAGATTTCATTTGTTTACAATCAACTGGATTTGATTTAGCATATTTAACTGAAGTAGATCCACTTTGGAACAATGATACACTAAGTGCAATAATAAATCCAGAAGCCCTACTTTTTGGAAATCCAGTTGCTAACCTAGCTTGTATGGCAGATGCTGTAACTTCAGCAGTTTTTGAACCTTTAGATGCTTTATTTTGGTGCAAAGGAAGTTGGGGAAATGCTTATCCACTTACAGGACAAACGGGAGGTGATGGATATGTTGAAGGAAGT
>ERZ650305.495-NODE-495-length-15403-cov-4.558770_pt1 | contig 15403 bp, 8 predicted proteins | sample MGYA00376241_ERZ650305 | MGnify/ENA primary metagenome ERZ650305 (study PRJEB26733, sample SAMN07839276) | wastewater metagenome | biome: urban; feature: artificial channel; material: waste water | place: USA: North Carolina | collected 2016-02-25 ... | reverse complement strand
TGAAATCTTCTTTTGCATACAATTCTTCGCGTTGCTTCATGATGTCCCACAACACGGTATGTCCCATCATGACGGTATCCATGACAGTATATGAGTCCCACTTGAAGTGGTCCTGACTCAACACCGAGAGACGTTCGCCCGGTCCGAGCGCAATCGTACCTGTTGTCGGGTCCAAATCTCCGTAAATCGTACGAAGAAACGTAGATTTTCCCGCACCGTTCGCACCGATAATACCATAACAATTACCACTCGTAAACTTCAGGTTTACGTCATTAAATAACACTCTTTTACCAAACTGAACCGATACGTTCGAAACTGTAATCATCTTATTATTTACTATTTTACTAGTTACTATTTACTATTTGAGCGTGCAAAGGTAGACATTTAAAATGAATTATGAGCTATCTGATATGTGCCAATCTGACATAAAAGTGTTACCTTTGCTGCGTTTTTTGGCAAAACGGCCAACTTGGCAAAGTTTTTGCAGACGAAATCTGTGACATCCGGTCAGTCCGGTATGTTTATAAGCGGTATCTTGCATAGATAACGTGTGTTTCTAAATAGTAAATAATAAAATAGTAAATACCAAGATGGATCCGAAAGAAAAAAAAGTGAAGGAAGAGGAACTGAATGTGGAGGAAACTCACAATCCTGCGGAAGACCAACCGCAAAACGAACAAGCAGAGGGAACCGCTCCGCTGACTCATGAAGAGGAGTTGGAAAAGGAACTGGAAAAGGCTCAAGAAGCGCTTGAAGAGCAAAAGGATAAATATCTGCGCTTGTCTGCCGAGTTCGACAATTATCGTAAACGCACTTTAAAGGAGAAGGCCGAACTGATCCTGAATGGTGGCGAAAAGAGTCTTGGCAGTATTCTTCCGGTAGTGGACGATTTCGAACGTGCCATCAAGACGATGGAAACGGCAACGGATGTCAATGCCGTAAAAGAAGGGGTGGAACTGATTTACAATAAATTTATGGCTGTTCTGGCTCAAAATGGTGTGAAAGTCATCGAGACGAAAGACCAACCGCTGGATACTGATTTCCATGAAGCCATCGCGGTAATCCCCGCACCGTCGGAAGCACAGAAAGGTAAGATTCTGGATTGTGTGCAGACGGGGTATACACTGAACGACAAAGTGTTGCGCCACGCCAAAGTGGTAGTAGGGGAATAAGGATTCGCAACCCATAAAACTCATAATTTTTAAAGAAGCATGGCAGAAAAAAGAGACTATTACGAAATATTGGAGGTGACGAAGACAGCCACAGTAGAGGAGATTAAGAAAGCGTACCGTAAGAAAGCAATCCAGTATCACCCTGACAAGAATCCGGGGGATAAGGAGGCAGAAGAGAAATTTAAGGAGGCGGCCGAGGCATACGACGTGTTGAGCAATCCGGAGAAGCGTTCGCGTTACGATCAGTTCGGTCATGCGGGAGTGAGCGGTGCGGCAGGCAATGGCGGTCCGTTCGGTGGTTTCGGTGGCGAGGGGATGTCGATGGATGACATTTTCTCTATGTTTGGCGACATCTTCGGTGGCCGCGGCGGCGGTTTCGGGGGAGGCTTCGGAGGGTTTAGCGGATTTGGCGGTGGCGGTTCACAGCAACGCCGGTATCGCGGCAGTGACCTTCGTGTGAAAGTGAAGCTGACGTTGAAGGAGATCTCTACCGGAGTAGAAAAGAAATTTAAACTCAAAAAATATGTGCCGTGTGACCAGTGTCATGGCACGGGTGCCGAAGGTGACGGCGGTTCGGAGACTTGTCCTACTTGTAAGGGTAGCGGCTCCGTGATCCGTAACCAGCAGACTATTCTGGGCACTATGCAGACTCGCGTCACTTGTTCTACTTGTGGCGGTGAGGGTAAGATTATCAAGAACAAATGTAAGAAGTGTGGTGGCGACGGAATCATTTACGGTGAAGAAGTGGTGTCGGTGAAAATCCCTGCCGGAGTGGCAGAGGGTATGCAGCTTTCTATGGGTGGCAAAGGAAATGCCGGCAAACACAACGGTGTGGCAGGCGACTTGCTGATTCTCGTAGAGGAAGAACCGCATCAGGACTTGATTCGCGACGAAAATGATTTGATTTATAATCTGTTGCTTAGTTTCCCGACTGCTGCTCTGGGCGGAGCTGTGGAAATTCCGACTATCGACGGCAAAGTGAAAGTGAAGATTGATTCGGGTACTCAACCAGGTAAGGTGCTTCGTTTGCGCGGCAAGGGATTGCCGAATGTGAACGGGTACGGAACGGGGGATTTACTCGTCAACATCAGTATCTATGTGCCGGAAGCGCTCAATAAAGAGGAAAAGAGCACACTCGAAAAGATGGAGGCTTCGGACAACTTCAAACCTAACACGTCGGTGAAGGAGAAGATTTTCAAGAAGTTCAAGAGTTTCTTCGATTAATTTTTTGCTATAATATATAAGGTATAAGTGAGCTGCAATCTTTTTTGTGGCTCACTTCTGTTTTTAGGGCTTGTCCTTTTAAAAAAAAGACATATATTTGTGTAGCAAATAAATAGATACTAAATATAGACTTCAAGTATGGCAGAACCTTTTAAGAATATGTACAACAAGCAATTTTTCGATCTGTTTACGAAAGATTTGAGACTTGTTATCGATGATTTTGATGCTCACGGTTTTGTTTCTCAAATAATGGATGATGAATGGGAAGGCAGGGAACTAAAACAGCGCTGGATACATATCACTAGCATTCTGAAAAAGTTTTTGCCGGCAGATTACAAAGAGGCGATCGCTAAGATTCTTGAGTTGTTGGATCATGTAAAAAGTACGCGGCCTGATTTTTCGGTGATAGACGATACGAAGTTTGGATTGATGCTGGAGTATGGGGTGATTCTGAATAATTATGTCGAGCAATATGGGTTGGATGATTATGAAACGTCTGTCAAGGCGATAGAGAAAATCACACAGTTCACAAGTTGCGAGTTTGTGACTCATCCTTTTATTATAAAATATCCGGATAAAATGATGAAGCAGATGTTGGTTTGGTCGAAACATGAGCATTGGGGAGTCAGGCGGCTTGCGTCAGAAGGTTGTCGTCCGCGTCTTCCCTGGGCGATGGCGTTGCCGAACCTGAAAGAGAATCCTGCGCCTATCATTCCTATTCTGGAAAATCTAAAAAATGATCCGGCAAGATTTGTACGGTTGAGCGTTGCCAATAATTTGAATGATATTGCGAAAGATAATCCGGAAATTGTCATTGATTTGGCAAAGAAATGGAAGGGGGAATCGAAAGAGGTAGACTGGATTATTAAACACGGTTGCCGGACGCTCTTAAAACAAGGGATTCCAGAGGTGATGGAGTTGTTTGGCTTTGATTCTATCAGAAATAATATTAGTATGGAGGATTTTCAGATTTCAAGTCTTAAGGTTAAAGTCGGTGATTCGTTGGAGTTTGGTTTTAACTTGTTGAATCATAGCAATAAGACAATCAAAATACGGCTTGAATATGGTATTTATTACCAAAAAGCAAATGGAACGCTGACGAAGAAAGTTCATAAAATCAGCGAAAAAGAATATACCGGGAATTCTACCACACGAATAACGCGAAAGCACTCTTTCCGTGTGGTTACGACGAGAAAATTCCATCTCGGGCTTCATCAAATTGCTATAATAATCAATGGGAGTGAATTTGAAAAATATGATTTCGATTTGATTGAGTAATTCGATTGCTGCAACAAATAATATAAATCCTCGATTCTCCGGATGAAAATCGAGGATTTTTTATTTTGATTACTACTATCTTCTTCCTAATACCCCGGATTCTGTTTCAACCTCTCATTCATCACCCGTATTTTCTCCGGTATAGGGAATACAGTTGTATATCCACTTGCCTCATCCGGTAGTTGCGGACGGCTGCTGTAAGCTCTTGTAAACTTCCCGAAGCGGACTAAGTCCTGTCGTCTCCATCCTTCCCAAGCCAGTTCCAGCTGACGTTCGGCAAGGATATTCTCTAAAGTGGCAGTGCGGGGAGAAGCGTTGACACGGCTACGAACTTCATTGAGTTCTTCATCTCCGTTTGCTCCGTTCCGGACTTTCGCTTCACTCTTCATCAACAAAGCGTCTGCATAGCGGAACAATACAATGTCATTCTCCATCAACTTACCGTCTTTTGTGGCAGTCGGGTCGACTTCATACTTTTTCATGCGGGCTCCTGCGGTTTGTTCGTATGGGGTATCTGTTATATCCAGAGATACTTTCCAGGGCAGATATTCCAGTACCGTTCCATTATCCAGTTTGATTATGTTTCCTTTCAGGTCGTGGACAATTCCTGCAAAATAGCAAATATCAAAACGGGGATCTTGTTCCGCGGTTTCATAACCGAAAGCTTCGAGGGCTTCAATGGTGGCGCTGGGACCGTTCTCACCGCTTAGTCCGTAAGCCTTGGCGTGATTATAGTGGCGGGAACGGAAGAGATATTGCATCTGGTTGGTGTACAGAGTTTTATTCATCGGGATAGTGAAGACATTCTCTACGGACGGTTCGTTGAATATAGAGAAATTCGTTTCGTATTCCGGTTCCAGTTTGTAGCCCATAGTCTTGAGTTGGTCACAATAGTAGATAACTGTTTCCCAGGCATTTAGTTCGCTGCCGTTCACTGTGAACTTTATATTTTTTCCATCCGGGCGTTGTCCGTCCGTCCAATCATTGTCTGTATAAACTTCGGAGTTCAAAGCCAGTTTGGCCAGTAGGAAAGTTACCACGGGGCGAGTGATACGGCCATAGTAAGGGCCGGACTGGTTGCTATGTGCATCGCTCAACAAAGGAGCCGCCTCTTGCAATTCCTTGACAACAAAGTCAAAGACCGTTTTTCGTTCACTTTGCACTACATCTTTCATTGCTACGGAAGAGGATTGAACTAGCGGGATGCGTCCGAACAAATCCATCAGGTAATAATAATACATAGCCCGCATGGCACGTACTTCGGCACGGTATGCCGGCAGTTCCGTAGCGGAATGAGTTTCGGCGAATTTGTCTATCCGTTCCAGTGATTTGTTACTTAACATGACGACTTTATAGAGATATTCCCATGTAGCCTGAATGGCATCATTCTCTATTCCCCAATCGTGCAGGTAAAGTCCTTGCCAAAAACCACCGTCATACCAGTCACCTCCACGGGTGGGGATAATGGCTTCGTCGGAGGTAAAGGTGTTCAGGTCGTAGACTCCCCTACCCGTTCCCTGCAATCCCTGACTATCACTATAACCGCCTACGTATGTATAAAGCGAAGCTACTGCATTGAGATATACTTCCGAGATTGTATTGTAAACGTCATCTTCGGGTAACTTATCTTTCGGATTTTCCTCCAAAAACTTACTACATGAGAATAAACCCAGGCACGTTATAAGAAGGAATACCAGCACTCCCGAAGGACGTAAGATCTTCTTTGAAAACAGTTCCGCTATCCTTGAAAGCAGTTCTTCTTTCTGCAAAAAAAGACTTTTATTTTTCATATATTGTTTCATCATCTCCTCCTCCATTAAAAGTTAATACTCAATCCCAGTGTGTACGTCCGCGCCAACGGATATCCCCGTTTATCATCCACGCCTAAAGTGGAGTTCACCGTTGAACTGTTAATCATGGGTGAAAGTCCCGAATAACCGGAAATGGTTGCCAGGTTGTTGACTGTAAATGCCAGACGCAGGGAACGGACATATTTCTTCAGTTTCTGCACTTTCTCAATCGGCACGTTCCAACCCAGCGTCACATAGTCGAAGTTGACATAATCTCCCTTTTCCAACCAATAGTCGGTGGCGGTTTGATCCTTGATGTTCTGTTTCGGGGCTTTCTTCATTACGTTATAGTCGGGAAATATATTCATGTTCATATAGGTCAGGGAGGTTCCGTTGTAAATTTTATGTCCGAAAGCTCCGTTAACCTGCAAAGACAGGTCGAAACGCTTGTAGCGGAAACTGATGTTGGAGCCAAGAATCGTTTTAGGTACGGCTTGTCCTGCCACGTAGCGGTCTTCACCATCTTCAAGGCTGACACCTCCGCCATTCAGATCGGCGATGCCATAGGTGTATCCGCCGTTTCCGTCGGATTCCAGTCCCGTACTGTGGGGAAGATAGAACACGCCCAACGGTTGACCCACCATCTGATATACGATGTGGTTGTATCCTCCATGAAAGCCGGCTCCGTCGAGGCCAGAAAGACTTTTATATTCGGGAGCAGAAAGCATTTCGCCGTTGTACATACCGCTTAATGAGAGCAGTTTGTTGCGCTGGAAAGTGATATTGGCATTGATATTCAGTTCCATATCCTTGGTCTTCAAGGGGGTGATGCCGATGGCGATTTCCGTACCCCAGTTGCGCATGGAACCGATGTTGGCAAGCAAGGTGTTATAGGTGAAAGGCGGTACGCTTACGTTGTAAAGGTAAAGCATGTCTGTGGTTCGGGAGTTGTAATAGTTGGCGGAAAGCAGCAGGCGGTTGCCGAAAAGAGCTACGTCGATACCGGTATTAAAGGTATGTTTCACTTCCCATTTCAGGTCGGGATTCGTGTTCCGTAAGTCTCCTAAAGATACGACGGCGGAGTTTCCGACGGGGACTACACCGTTCGGCTTTACAAGGTTCAATGTAGTGTATGAGTCAATCCCACTCTGATTACCTGCCAGACCGTAGCCAATACGGAATTTCAGATTATCCACCATCGGCAACTGCTTCATAAATTCTTCTTCACTAATCACCCATGCGGCAGATGCGGAGGGGAAGAATCCCCATTTATGGTTCGCTCCGAATTTGGAGGAAGCATCTGTACGGGCGTTCAGCGTCAGTACGTAGCGGTCGGCGTATGTATAGTTGAAACGTCCCATGAAGGATGCCAGACGGGGTTGGTCGTAGTAAGAATTAGTGCCTTCCCACAAGCGGAGTGCACCTGCCTGAAGATTATTATACCCGAATTTGTCGGTGCTGAAATTGCTTACTGTTGTATAATATCCCGTGTAGGTTTCTTTTTGAAGTTCGGCAAGTGCCAACACGTCAAAGAAATGTTTTTTCCAGTTTTTCTTATAGGTCAGCATCATGTTGCCCAGCAAGGATTCTCGCTTTTTGGTTCCTTTGTAAGCCTGGCCGTTCGCCCAGACGGAGGTGGGGAGGTATTGCGAATTTTCCACGATATTATAGGTATAGGCACCGAAGAGGTTAAGTTTCAGCCCTTCCAGTAGATTGAAAGTCAGACGGGCATGCGTGCTGATGTGCGAAGTGGCATCATCGTCCTGCACTTCCATCCATGCCAATGGATTGGTGATTTGACTGGCGGTCGTTATTCCATCCCAAGAATTGGTGACGGGGTCTTTATGGTTGGGATAGGTGGGGTTGAATGTGGCTGCCGAATAGAACGTTTTCTGATAATCCACCAGATTATGATTCTTCTGAATGGAACCGAACATTCCCAGCTCGCAGTTCAGGAAGCCGTCGAACATTTTCTGATTCATGTTCATATTCGAAGTGAAGTTTTTCATGTCTTCATTCAAAATCACTCCCTGACGATCCATGAAACCAAGAGAAACGCGATAGCTGGACTCACTGGAACCGCCATAAAAGGCGATGTGATGGTTTTGTTGTAGTCCTGTCTGTTCAATTTCTTTCTGAAAATCGGTATTATTTCCTTTGTCCAGAATGGAAATCCCGCGTTCCGAAGCGACACGGCGGTACTCATCGCCGGACAGCATTTTCAGATTCTTGTAGACGGTGGAAATTCCGAAGCTACCGTTGTAGGCTACTTGTGTTCTGCCGCTCATTCCTTTTTTAGTGGTGACCTCGATCACACCGGAAGCTCCTCGTGAACCGTATTGTGCGGTTTCGGAAGCGTCTTTCAGAATGGTGAAGCTCTCAATATCCGTAGGGTAAATGGAGGTGAGCATACTCAAGTCACCAAATACTCCGTCGACGATTATCAAAGGGTCATTGCCACTGGTCAGTGAGGTAGTTCCCCGCAGGCGTACCGCATCCAAGGCTGCCGGACCGTTTGATCCGCGTTGGATGGTCAAGCCCGGCACACGTCCGCGGATTGCTTCCAAAGGGTTCGTTATCTGGTCTTTGTTCATCTGTGTCTCCGTGATTTTCTCTACGGAACCGGACAGGGTTTTCAAACTTCCGGTGGCATATCCTACGGTAATCAATGAGTCTATGGGCGCGACGGGAATCTTCTGTGCCAACGTGCCCTCGCACGGGATTACCAAAAGAAGAAGGCTGTAGAAAATGAGTCTAGCGTGTTGTACCATATTCTTAGTTTTTAAGGTAATAATACAAATATAACAAAAAAAGAGGGAATCTGGTTGAGTAGATTCCCTCTTTTATTCATAAATGATATTGACAATGTCTATTTCACGATTATCTCATCCGTAAATATCCACCCTCCGAATTCGCTTCCGGCCTGTGCCTGGTAACGTACGTATCTTCCTTTGGCTTCTCCCTGCCATGAAATATCCGTAAACCGGATAGGGGTTTCTTTGCTCACTTCAAAGTGTTGTTTTTGCAGCTCCGTGAAGTTTATTCCATCATCGGAAATGGAAATAATCACTGTCTCCGGCAGGAATACTTCCGCGCCGACCACTTGCATAAAAGCGGCGGTAACGGAATGGATAGGGGTTTCTTTTTCCATATCAATCGTCACATCGAGACGGTTGTCCGAGATAAATCCTTGCCATGAACCATCACCGTAAGTCCAGTCACCACGTATGCCGTCTGTCAGGGCTGTGTTGCCTTGTGCGGGATAATGGGGGCTATAGGAGGAGTTATAGGTCACTTTTTTACCGAGCGCCAAATGGCTGACTGGTTGAAGAGATTCGGGACGGCTGCCGATTTCTTTGCTCAAATCGAAAGGATGGTATCCTTTTTTCTGTAAATCGGCCACTGCTGACAGTGCGCGGGTATGGAAATCGGGCCACGACTTACGTTCCGGAGCCGACCAGGCTACTTCCGCCAATGCCAGCATACGGGGATAAATCATATATTCCACGTGTTCGGGAGTGGGGATATATTCCACCCATAGGTTACCCTGCACACCATAGACTAACTTTGCCTGCTCCGCAGTTAAGGAAGCGGGGACAGGATCGTAGGCATATACTTTCTTCAATGGCAGGTAGCCACCGATAGCTTCCGGCTGGGAGTACGGGGCGTCCTGATAGCTGTCCAGATAACAGTATGCACCCGGTGTCATGATGGCATGATGGCCGGAGGTGACGGCAGCAATACCACCCTCTTCTCCACGCCACGACATAACGGTTGCATTGGGCGCGATACCTCCTTGCAGAATCTCGTCCCATCCCAAGAGACGGCGTCCGTGATTGTTGAGGAACTTTTCGATACGGTGTATCAGATAGCTTTGCAGCTCGTCTACATTGGCCAGATGCTCGTCTTTCATTCTCTTCTGACATTTCGGACAGGTCTTCCAAGCCGATTTGCCGGCCTCATCACCTCCTACATGAATGTATTCGGAAGGGAAAAGTTCCATGACTTCCGTCAGTACATTCTCCAGAAAGGTGAAAGTTTCTTCATTACCGACACAGAAATCGGAGTTCTTGTAAGGTTCTCCCGAACAGGATAGCTGCGGGTAGGCAGCCAGCACTTCTTCCGAATGGGAAGGCATTTCAATCTCCGGAATCACCGTGATGTAATGCTGACGGGCATATTCCAGTATTTCACGAATATCGTCCTGGGTGTAATAGCCGCCGGAAGCTCCGGGTTCATCGTAACGGAGGTATTTACGTCCGCCGTTCCACCATTTCTTCCAGGTGGGGTCTGTACGCCAGGCTGCAAAATCGGTCAGTAAAGGGTATTTCTTGATTTCAAGCCGCCAGCCTGCCGCATCGGTCAGGTGCAGGTGCAAACGGTTGATTTTGTAATATGCCAATGCGTCTATCTGCTTCTTTATAAACTCTTTGGTAGAGAAATGACGGGATACGTCCAGCATCAGTCCGCGATAAGCAAAACGAGGGGTGTCTTCTATCTCGACAGAGGGTACGGAATAGCTGCCTGTGCTTGCCGGTTGCATCAGCTGTAACAGGGTTTGCATTCCATAGAATAATCCGGCTCCCGAAGTTGCCCGGATCTCGATTCGTTGAGAGGTGACGGAGAGTGTATAGCTTTCCGGTGATGGCAATTGGGGGGTCTTGGGGGTTATCAATAAGAAAAGCATCTGTTTCCTGTCTTTCATTCTCGCTTCTTTCAGCTGAACAGGTAATGCTTTCAGGTAATTCTCCCAGAGTTCCGCTTCTCCACCTTGCAGGTTTGTATAAAGTTTAGTCTTTTCTGACAGTAAAAAAGAGCCCGTCCCCTGCTCCATTTTTAATGGGACAGGTATGACGGACTGTGCCAGAATGGGATGTGCATGAAAGCACATCCCCAGTATACATAAGAAAAGACAAACTTTAGTGTATTCTTTTCTTATATTCATTAATCAATTTTGATTTCGTCTACAAATAAAAATGCCTTTTTACCTTTTCCTCCATGCCATGCCGGAAGTGATTTCTCCGGTGAAGCAATGACTCTCACGTATTGGGTGGTCACAGGAGCAAAGGTTAGTTTGTGCTCAACGATTCCGTCTTTGTCTGTCTCTTTCATCTCCGGATATTCTTCGGAAGCAATCTTTTTGAAGGTCTTGCCATCATCTGAAGTTTCTACGGACAGGTTTCTGGCATCAAATACCCAGTCCCCTTTTGCTACATTGGTAGAGATTGCCACGCTTGAGATTTCAGTAGGTTGCTGAAGGTCGATAGTCATATCCATGTCGTTTCCGTTGAAAGCGATCCAACGGCCTGACTTATAGCTGCTATTTCCTTTCAGACCATCTATCAAAGTGGAAGCTCCTTTGAACAGGTATTGTTCATTGATAGGCTGATTGGCTACAATCGGCTTCATGCTGGATTTGCTGAAATCAATCTTCTCTGTCACTGTCTTGCTTTCGCCGTTGGGACGAATGGCTTTGGCGGACAGGGTTACATTTTCCTTGATTTTCAATACTCCTTCGTAAACGGGGGAAGCGGCAGTAGGTTCTGTGCCGTCTAATGTATAGTAAACAGGGGCACCGTCGATGGTAGACAGGGTAACGTCCATTGTTCCTTCTGCCGGATTCGGGTCAAACTCGGCTTGTACGTCAAATACGTGTTTAGCGTAATTGTATCCTTCTGCATCGTACCACTTAATCAGTTGTGGAAGACGGGACAGGAAGTCGGCATAGTTTTTCTTTTCGGGGCTGGACCACTGAATTTCACACAAAGCAGCCCAACGAGGCAATACCATATATTGTGCATGCGGGAAGGTAGCGATGTATTCTGTCCAGAGGTTGGCTTGCACTCCCTTGATGTATTTCTGTTCTTCCGGAGTAAGAGAAGCCGGCATCGGCTCGTAGCTATACACTCTTTCCATCGGCAGATAACCACCGATACCGAACGGTTCGTTTTCGATGTCTTTAGCTTGGTAGTAGTCGAAATACAGATAGGTGTTCGGTGTCATGATGACATCGTGTTTCTGCTTCGCAGCTTCGATACCACCTTTCTCACCACGCCATGACATCACGGTAGCATTCGGAGCAAGTCCGCCTTCGAGGATTTCATCCCAACCGATGATTTGACGTCCGTGGTCGTTCAGGAATTTCTCAATATGGTTGATGACAAAGCTCTGCAAACGTTCTTCTTTGCTGTGGCTCTGATCTGACTTCAATCCCAATGCTTTGATACGTGCCTGGCACTTCGGACATTTTTCCCATCTTACTTTCGGGCATTCGTCGCCCCCTACATGAATATATTGTGATGGGAAGATTTCAATCAATTCACCATAAACATCTTCCAAGAATTTCAATACTTGGTCGTTTCCGGCGCAAAGCACATCCTCGGATACACCCCATTGTCTCCATACTTCGTATGGACCACCGGTACAACCCAGTTCAGGGTAAGCGGCAAGGGCAGCTTGCATGTGTCCCGGAAGGTCGATTTCGGGAACAACGGTGATGTAGCGTTCGGCTGCATAATCTACAATTTCTTTGGCTTGTTCCTGGGTGTAGAATCCACCGTAAGGTTTGCCGTCGTATTCGCCGGAGTTACGTCCGATGACTGTTTCTGTTCTGTTAGCACCGATTTCAGTCAGTTTCGGGTATTTTTTGATTTCCAGACGCCAACCTTGATCGTCGGTGATATGCCAGTGGAGGCGGTTCATGTTATGTAAAGCCTGCATGTCGATGTAGGTCTTTATTTCATCCACGGTAAAGAAATGACGGCTGGTATCGAAATGCGCGCCACGATAGCCAAAGCGGGGAGCGTCATTGATTTCTACGGCTGGCATGGCAATATCCGCACCGACAGCCACAGGCAATGATTTGCGCAGGGACTGGATGCCATAGAATACGCCGGCTTCCGTAGGACCGGTAATCGTGATTCCGTCACCGGTAACTTTCATCTGGTAGGATTCCGGATTTTCGTTCTCCGTGCCTAATGCCAGTACGATTGCGTTTTTACCTTCTGTTCCGGCTTCAATGGCGAAATCTTTTCCGGTAGCCGTTTTCAGATAGTCTGCCAGGAATTTTGCGTTGCGTTGCATCTTCTCGTTTCCTTCCGGATAGAGAATTTTCACACTGCTCTTGAGGATGAAGGGACTTCCTTGAGCGGTTACAATTTCTTGTGGCATGGGGATGATCTGGTAGTTGGCTTCCTGTTGCGCCGATTGGCAAGAGGCAAAAAGTCCTGCTAGTGCCAGACATCCGGTTAACTTTAAGAGTTGTTTCATAAACTAAAAAATTAAGTGTTAAGTTATTAATAGATTAATTATAAGTTTCACGAATATGTTTGATTGTCAAAGGCAGCTCCTCTCCTTTCTTTATTTGGGGAGAAGTGATGACGACCGTTTTACGTTCTCCGGGAAGAAGGTCGAAAAAGTTGTCGCTGAAACGGGCTCCCTGCAAAGGAATTTCAATAAAGACATCTTTTGCAAGAGCGGGAGAAAACAATGTCAGTTCACACATGCCGTCTTTCTGTTTCATCTTGCAGGAAACGGTTGTTTCAGGCAGAAGCAGGTCTTTTGTTTTTCTAAAGAAGTATACGGTTTCGGCAAGGGTGTTTCCTGCCTTGTCTTTTAGCGTCAGTTGCATGAAACAGCGTTGCTGTTCTTCCGGTGATAGCCAGGTGTCGGGTTTTATACGGTACACGCATTGGGAAGTGTTAGCCGGAACTGTCAATGTGTTGAGTTGTATAGGCTTGCCTTGTTTCTTTCCGTCAAAGTCTGTTACTTTCATTTCCAACATCAGGTGGTCTTTGGTGTCCGGACAGTCGGAAATCAGGTAGATATTGAGGCTGTCGTTCTGCTGGATAGGATTGATGAGGATTGGAGCAAAGACTCGTTTGGCTTGGTAATGCAGGGCTTTCCAGTTACCGTAATAGTCGATGCTCGACCAGGATACTACCGGCCAGCTGTCATTCAGTTGCCAATACAGGGTACCCATACAGTAAGGACGGTTCCGGCGGTGTGCTTCCAGTCCGTGACGCATTCCTTGTCCTTGCAGCACTAGTCCGACATAGACAAAGTCTTCAAATTTTTCGGGGATGATATAGTCGCGCTCCATGTAGGTACGAATCAGGGCGTTGCCGATGCTGCTTTTCTGATGAGCATTCATCACTTCCGATTCTATCTGATAATCTTCCGGAGCGGCGAAAGTGGAGATGGTCTTCATTTCCGGGAAGGACTGAAAACCGAATTCGCTCATGAAACGGGGCAGGTCTGTATCGAGTGACTCGAATGTTTTTTGACCATACCAGACTCCCCAGTTATGGCTGTCTCCTATCCCCCAGGATTCAGGACGCCCCCAGTTGGCAAAATACGGGGAGCTGTGTATGTAGAAACGGTCGGCATCCAGTTCCTTAACCTTGGCTGGAAGGAGCTGATGGAACAGTTTGTCGTAGCCTCGAAACATTTCCTGATAGATTTCGGGCGGGAAGTTCTTGTCGAATCCCCAATATTTTAAGGCTTCCAGTATTTCGTTATTGCCGCACCACATCGCCAGGGAAGCATGATTGCGAAGGCGACGGATGTTATAGCAGGCTTCCGCCTCTACCCTTTTCAGAAAGGTGGGGTCGGACGGATAGGGAGTGCAGGCAAACATGAAGTCTTGCCACACCAGTATTCCGTTTTCATCTGCCAGGTCATAGAAACGGTCATCTTCGTACGTTCCACCTCCCCATACACGAATGACATTCATGTTCGCTTCGCGGATGTCGCGGAATAAGGTTTGGTAGCGTTCGGTAGTGACGTTAGTCAAGAGTGCATCCTGGGGGATGTAATTGGCTCCTTTGGCAAACATAGGTACACCATTTACTTCAAAATAGAAGGATTCTCCGTCTTTATCTTTTTCATTAACGAGGCGAACAGTACGCAGTCCTATCCGGTGCGATTGCTCGGCTACGACTTTATCTTCTACTATGATTTGAGCGGAGAAATCATACAGGGCGGGCTTTCCCCATCCATTCGGCATCCAACGTACGGGGGATGCCACTTCGGAAGGTATGGAAACATGATTGATTCCGGGCTGTAAGGTGATTGCCTGGCTGATGCTTTTTTCTGCACTTCCTTCGAATGAGGTATTGATTCTCACCTCTGCCTGAAGTGGCCGGGGGAGTATGTTGTTTATTTCTAATTCATTAGACAGATTTGCGAGCTGGTCGGTCAGTGCGAGTTGCTTTACGTGATAGTCACTGATAGAAGCTGCGTCATAAAAACGGATGGTCACCGGACGCCAGATGCCGCTGGTCACCATGCGGATTCCCCAGTCCCAGCCATAACTGTAAGGGGCTTTACGGGAGAATATGCTTAAATGTTTGTCGTGATGGTCGTTGTCTGCCGGATAGTTGAATCCGTTCGAGTTATATTGAGGCAGTGTCTGCCGGATGGGGGAATGAAAATAGATGTGAAGAAGGTTTTCTCCGATACGGAGTTGGGACTTGACAGGTATGGTATAACCGACAAACATGTTATCGGCTTTCAGCAACAATGCTCCATTGAGGTATACATCGGCGTATGTGTCAAGACCTTCAAAAACCAATTGGGCGTCATCCCGTTTCAGTTGTTCGGGGGTAACTGTAAAAGCAGTCCGGTATTCCCAGTCTTCATTTTCCACCCACTGAATCTTCTGTTCATTGATACCGTAAAAAGGATCGGGAATTTGTTTATGATAGATAAGATCCTGATGAACGGTGCCGGGAACCTGTGCCGGTCGCCATAGCTCCGTGCCTGCCTGGGAAAATTCCCAACCTGCATTTAAAACCACAACTTCGGAATTGTCATTGCTCTGCGCATATGCCATACTGCAACAGCATAGTAGTCCACATGCTATTTGAGTCTTTTTTCCGATTAAATTAATCATCATAGTGGGGGCATTAGATATTAACGGATTCAAAGATATTATTT
>ERZ650305.488-NODE-488-length-15459-cov-4.407881_pt1 | contig 15459 bp, 9 predicted proteins | sample MGYA00376241_ERZ650305 | MGnify/ENA primary metagenome ERZ650305 (study PRJEB26733, sample SAMN07839276) | wastewater metagenome | biome: urban; feature: artificial channel; material: waste water | place: USA: North Carolina | collected 2016-02-25 ... | reverse complement strand
GATAATCATGCCGCTTAAGGCGATAATCCCCAGCACCGCCATGAAGCTTAGCGGTGTTCGGGTCACAAGCATGGTTAAAATAACCCCAATGAGCCCTAAGGGCGCAGTGAGCATAGCCATAATCATGAGGGGGATTTTCTTAAGCTGGAACATGAGGACGGTCATGATGACAAAGATCATGGCCGGCAACGGTACCTTTAGGTTATCTAAGGCCGTTACGCTCTCCTCAGCAGCGCCATCCATTTGGATGGTATAACCGGCCGGCAAGGAGTCACGCAGGGGTTGTAGGGCCTTATAGACGTCTTCTTCGGTGGAATTGGCCATAACCCATGGCGGTACATTGCCGTGAACAGTAATGGTGGGTGTCATATCGCGGTGCCAAAGAATGCCATTTTCTTCACCCATAGAGATAGTGGCGATTTGGTCCAGCGATACATACGCACCGGACGAGGTCTGAATCGGTATATCCTTCAATTTTGCCAGGTCCGACTGGGCATTGCCGCTTAGCTTAAACACGATAGGCACGGTACGGTTACTTTCGTAGTATTCGCCAACCTTAAGACCAGAAATCTTGCTCTGTAACTCTAAAGCTACATGGTAGCTGTCGATGCCCATAAGGCGCGCCTTTACCGGGTCTACAGTAACGCGGGCTACCGGTTCGCTTTCCGGCCAGTCTTCGCCAACCTCCGTTACATCCGGCGTCTTCGCCAGCTGCGCCTTCACATCATTGGCGATAGTCCGTAATTTCACCGGATCAGGTCCGGATACACGGAGCATAATCGGATATTTCGACGGTGGGCCGGTCTGGATATACTGAATATTCACTAAGGACGACGGGAATTTTTCCGCCAGCTCCTTGGTCAGCGAATTATATAAGGCGTTGCGATCGTCCACGGATTTGGCGACGATAACGTACTGCATAAAGTTATTGCGCTGTACTTCCGGGTCGATGGTTAAAATAAAACGCGGCGCCCCTTCGCCTACATAGGCGGAGTATTTTTCAATACGGTCGTCTCCTTTAAGGAGTTTATCCAGTTGCTCGGACTGGGCCTTCGTAAAGGCTAGAGACGAGCTTTGTGGGAATTGCACAGACACCACTAATTCCGGACGCGTTGCGGCCGGGAAGAATTCTTTCTTGATGAGTGGGGTCGCAATTAAAGACAGGATAAAGAGACCACCAACAGCACCTAATACGATGCGCCGATGAGAGAGCGCCCAATGAAGGAAATCTTCAAATTTGGCATAGAATACCTTTTGTAGCTTTTCCTGCCGTGTTTCTTTGGCATGATGTTGCTCTTCTTGCACTAAGGAATACGCCAATACCGGGCTTACCAATACGGACGCCAGCCACGATAAGAGCAACGCCATAGCGACTACGATAAATAACACATGGGTAAATTCGGCCGTCGTGCCTTTAGAAATGCCGACGGGCAGAAAACCGGCACAGGTGATAAGAGTACCACTGAGCATGGGCATAGCGGTGCTCTTGTACGCCGCCGTCGCCGCCGACGTGCGGTCCAGCCCTTGCTCCAGTTTTACCTTCATCATTTCTACGACGATAATGGCATCATCCACGAGGAGGCCTAAGGAGATGATGAGCGCCCCTAGGCTTACCTTGTGAAGGTCGATGCTGTCTAAATACATACCCACAAAGGTGGTAGCCACAACGACCGGAATGGTGAGGGCTACGACGACGCCACTGCGAACGCCTAAGGAGAAGAAGCTAACCGCCAATACGATGATAATCGCTTCAAACAGCGAATGGGTAAATTCACTGATAGAGTCTTCTACGACTTTTGGCTGGTCTGATACGAGGTCTACGTTGAGCCCCAACGGTAGCTGGCCTTTAATAGAATCCAGCTTAGCCTGTAAATCTTTACCAAATTGGATATTATTAGCCCCCGGTTCCATGGACACGGCAATGCCGATGCCAGGCTGCCCGTTATAGTAGAATGACGGCGTTTCCGGCTGCTGGTAGTCCAGTTTTACGTCTGCCAAATCACCGAGTCGCAGCGTCTGGTTGTTGATTTCAAGAGGCATATTGCGAATGGCATCGAGGTTATCGAAGAGGCCATTAATGCGCACAAAGACGGTGGTGGTGTTCGTCGACACCGTACCGGCAGGCACCATAGCACTTTGCTGCTTCAAGGCATTGACGATGTCCTGGCTACTTACGTGGTACGCGCTAAGCTTATCCTTATCAAAGCGCACGTAAATACGCTGGTCCTGCACGCCTTTAAGCTGAATGTTCTTCACGTGCGGCACTGTCAGGAGCGCACGCTTAATCTGTTCCGCATAGGCGCGCTGTTCTTCCTTGGTGTAGCCCTTGCCGGTAACGGCGTAAATCGTGCCGAACACGTCGTCGAACTGGTCATTGATCATCGGCCCTTGCACGCCAGACGGCAAATTATGCCACTCGTCGTTGATCATTTGCCGCGCCTGGGTCCAGGTCTGCTTAATGTCCGACGCCGGCACAGTTTCCTTTAGATTAATATAAATAACGGCTTTTTCACCGTCCGTAAAGCTTTTGGTGTAGTCCAGCCCCGGTAGGTTCCGCAGCTTTTCTTCCAGCTTATCCGTCACCTGTGACGACGTTTGCTCCGGCGAAGCACCGGGCCAGGAAGCGGCTACTACCATCGTTCGAATGGTGAAATTAGGATCCTCCATGCGCCCTAGGTTAAGAAAGGAGAACACACCTAAGGTGAAGAACATGGCGATAAAATAATAAATGATGGATTTATGACGCAGTGCCCATTCGGCTAGGTTAAACTTTTTCATGTGCGCACCGCCTCACCATCTGTGAGCTTGTCCGTACCGGCGGTCACTACGCGGTCACCGACCTTTAAGCCGTCGATGACGGTAATGCTGTCATTGCCGAAGGAACCGGTGGTAATGGTCACCAGGTGAACCTTGCCATCGCGGACGACGAAGACCTGTGCTTTGCCGCCTTTATTAGGCTGACCGTCGCCTTGACCGGTTACGGGATGGACCACGCCTTGATTCATAGTATCGCTGGTAGCCGTGCTATTCCCGTCCTTACCATTGGTACGAGCCGCGTCGTTAGGACCCACTAAGGCCGTAAGCGGAATGGAAACCTGACTGGCTTTAGCACCGGTAAAGCTTACGGACGCGGTCATGCCTAAACGCACCGTCGCCGGTGGATTTTGCAGGGCAATCTTCACGGTATACGTACGGGCTACCGGGTCTGGCACCGGCGTTATTTCACGAACTGTACCTTGTACGGTAACACCAGGCAGTGCCCAGAAGGTAATGGATGCCGGCGTGCCTACCGTTACGGAGCCTAAGAGCTGTTCCGGCAAGGCAATCACCGCTTCCGGTTCGTCACCAACAGCCATGGAGCCTACGCTCTGACCGGCTGCTACGACTTGACCGACTTCCAGTGTCCACGCCGTAATAATGCCATCAGAAGGCGCTACGAGCTGCGTATAGCCGTATTGGTTCTGACTGGTGCTTAACGATGCCTGCGCCTGCTGTAACTGCGCCGCAGCCACTTTATAGGCGTTTTCTGCCTGGTCTAACTGCAATTGGCTAATAGCCTGCTGCGCATAAAGCTGACGATAGCGGTTCACATTGGTAGCCGCCAAATCATACTGGGACTGCGCTGCCGTTACGGCCCCTTGGGCGTTCGTAATTTGGTTAGCCATATCGCTCTGGTTCAGCGTTGCCAACACCTGACCGGCCTGCACCGTATCGCCAATAGTTACATTTTTCGCAATAACGCGCCCACCGACCTGAAAGGCCAATGACGTTTCATTGCGGTTTCGGATAGTTCCCCCAAAACTACCGTCACCATTGGTACTCGCTGTCCCTACTACAACAGTTTTCACCAACGGTGGCTGTGTCGCTGCCTGTTTGTCACTGCCGCAGCCACCCACTAATCCGGCTAAGACAGTTAACATGACGCCTACCGTTAACATCACTGGTAAACGGCGCCAGCATTTGAGATTCATAGTGGTAACCTCCCTATCTTCTTTTCATTTCACAAGACAAAGTACCGTTGAGCTCGCTTTTATAGCTAACTCCTGGTACTGACAACACGTTTTTCAGTACCATTATAGCATGATAAGTAGCAGATTTAAACTGGTAATCTAAACAAAAAGTCACCCAAATTTAATTGCTAAATAAATAAAATTTTTGTGAAATAATTTGCCATAAATTCGCATTGTTACTATAGAAAAAGCACCTAACGACATAAGCGCTAGGTGCTGTAGTTTATTCTTTTGTTTCGTTGTCTTCCGGTTCTTCCGTCGGTGGTTCGTAGGTGACCATAACCTTATCGATACGCACATTGTCCATGTCCATAATTTCAAAGGTATAGGTATCCCACACGCACGTGTCGGTTTCCTTCGGAATGCGGCCAAAGAGGTAGGTCAAGAAGCCACCCATGGTCTTATACAAATCATCCTCTTCGCCGGGCAACGGCTTGTTAATATGGAAGAAGTCCTTGAATTCATCGATGTTCAAAAGGCCATCGACGAGCCACGTATTTTCACTGCGACGCAAAATACGGTTTTCTTCTTCTTTGATTTCCGCTTCGCCGGACGGCAATAAGCCAACGAGGCGTTCCATAATGTCGTGAAGGGTGATGAAACCGCTAAAACCGCCGTATTCGTCAAGTACCACCGCTTCGTGAATCCCTTCGGAGCGGAATACTTCTAACAGCTTCATCAAACTAATGGATTCCGGCACCATAACCGGCTTGCGAAGGCACTGTTTTACGAGAGCCCGCAAGGAAATATGGCTGTGACAGCGCATATTGGCGGCAAACACATCAGCTACGACCACAAGGCCTTGCAAATCGTCCAACGAATCGAGGCCTACAGGCAAGCGATAGTGATTGGAATTACACAGCATGTCTTCGATTTCGTCGTCACTGCTGTTAAGATCAAGCCATTTCAGCTGCGTACGCGGCGTCATGGCATCACCGGCACTGAGGTCCGCCAAGCGGAACACATTATCTACCAGCTTCGGTTCTTCTTTTTCAAAAGCACCGAGCTCAACGCCTTGGGTGAGCATTTTGTTGATTTCAGATTCTGTAACCGGCGCTTCTTCCTTTTCCTTCACGCGCAGCACGCGGCGCAACAGGAAGTCCGTCGAAAAGCTAAGCAAGCTAACCAGCGGCTTAGCGAAAATAGCAAAATAATGCATAGGCACGGCCATAATCATGGCAATCCGTTCCGGCGAGTTGTACGCCAGGCGCTTCGGCACTAATTCGCCGACGACCAACGACAAATAGGTAGTCAACGATACGATTACGATAGGACTTACCGTATCTGCGTACGGTGCCAACCAAAGCCAATGGCTCTTAATGGCTCGCGACAACGGTTCCGACAAGGCGGCCCCTGAATATAGACCGGTAACAATACCGATTAAGGTAATACCGATTTGAATGGTGGAAAACATCTGATTGGGATTATCCGCCAATTGAATGGCCCGTTTAGCGCCGCTGCTGCCTTTATCGGCTTGCTCCTCCAGGAGCCCCTTCCGGGCATTTACCACCGCTAATTCCGTCATAGAAAATATACCGTTAGCCACAATCAATAGGAGAATAATCAAAATCTCCAAACCCACGTCACCGTCCACCGACTCATCACGCTCCTCTTTGCTATAAGTGAACTGTTTTATAATCCATAGTATATCACATTTTCTTGCACCGCGGCAGTGGTAAAATAAACAGCCTCCTCCTACGAGTCGTCCTGTATATAGCAAAAAACGTGCTAAGAAAGTATCCTAGCACGCTTTGCAGCAAAAACAGTCTTGTTACGTAAAATTGTATCAAAAAATTAATGAGCCATTTCGTGTTTGATGAACGTACCGTTACGAAGCTCGCTCATGGCAGTTTGCAATTCTTCGTTGGTATTCATCACAACCGGACCGGCCCAAGCAACCGGTTCTTTCACCGGCGGTGCCATCATGATAAGCACATGAGCTTCACCGCCCGTAGCGGTAAGTGTCAGCGTATCGCCATCACCTAAATGAGCCGCCGTTTTGGTCGGTATTACCTTGTCCTGTACCGTTACAGCACCGTCTAAGGTAAAGAACATAACCGAGTCTTCCGTAGCGGTTGGTACGGAGAAGGTAGCGCCGTCCTGTAAGTATACATGATAGTAATTAAGCGGCAAATACTTGCCCGTAAAGCCTTTGGCTTCGCCATAGGAACCGGCTAAGACGCGGAGCCAACCACCGTCGATGGTCACTTCCGGAATCTGCTGATTCGTAATGTGATAGTACGCCGGGTCACACATTTTATCCTTCTTCGGCAAGTTCAGCCACAGCTGCACCCCTAACATGCGTTCCGTGGGCGGCAATAATTCTTCGTGCAAAATGCCGGAACCGGCGGTCATCCATTGCACTTCGCCGTCACGGACCGTATCATCAAAGCCCAGGCTGTCGCGGTGACGCATAGCCCCTTTGTACACATAGCTAATAGTTTCAATGCCGCGATGCGGATGCATAGGGAAACCGGCAATGTAGTCATCCGGATCATAGCTATCGAAGGAATCGAGCATCAAAATCGGGTCGTATTCCGTCGTCGTCCCATTGCCTAATACGCGGACCAAATGAACACCGGCACCATCAACAGTTCGTTGGCCTTGCACGGTAGCTCGTACAGTTCGTTCCATAAAATTCACTCCTTATAAAATACTGGTTACTTGTGTAAAAATCTATTTTATACTGACTGTTACGTTTTACTTCTTTACAATAGTTTTATATCGTACTATATATTTTATACCATCTATATTGATGTTTGTCAATATGAAGGTAGCGTCCGTTAACAGACTTTGACGACCGACGTGTTAATGGCTTAAAAGTAGGTAAAATAAAAGCACCGCTTTGCCGATAATGGGGAAATTATCGGTAAGGCGGCGCTTTCCTATATATAGTCATCAACCGACGGTATAGTATTTGCAGTGTGTGGGAGTTATACCATTGCCGATTGATTTATGCAAGCTACCAGTAAAGCCTACTATTCCATTTGATTAGAGGTTTTCTTTCTACCTATACTATATACCTGTTCTTGATTTATTACTAGCATAATTAGAGATAATTCACGAATCGTGTTTTCTCACAGTATACGCAAGAGCGATATCTTTAAATAGATATAATTAGAGATTTATTGATAATAGACTAGGAGCCGTTGATAAAAAAAATAGTTTAATTACCAAAAACAGCCCCATTGCTGACCGCAAGGCCAACAACGAGGCTGTTTATTTCAAAGAAAAAATTCTGTATTCAATAAATTGTACACTGTTAACGAACAGTTAGACGGCAAAATTATTTTTCAAAATCGCGGTCCAAGTTAACTTCCTTCAACGGCACAATTTTGGTCTTACGAGTCCATTTGTAACCGAAGTACGTAGCGAGGAATACCGGGATACCGATGTACGCAACGCTGACGCCATACCAGTCAATGGTTTCACCCGTGAAGGCCGAGTAGTTCTGACCGGCCATGATAACCAAGCACAAGAGGATGGCAAAGATGGGGCCAAAGGGGAAGAAGGTCGCTTTGTACGGAATTTCGTCCAAGCTGCGGCCCTGCGCCTTGAAGGCACGACGGAAGCGGTAATGCGCAATGGCAATACCGAGCCATGCAATGAAACCACTCATGCCGCTGATGTTAATGAGCCAGTTGTATGCCGTACCTTCGCCGATGAGGCTGGTAAGGAACGCGAACAAACCGAACGCAGACGTAGCGAACAACGCCGGCACCGGCACGCCACGAGAGTTAAGCTTCGTGAATACCTTCGGCGCGCGGCCGTTTTTAGCCATAGCGTATAACATACGCGTAGATGCATACAAACCGGAGTTACCGGCCGACAATACAGCGGTTAAGATAATAGCGTTGATGAAGCTAGCTGCAAAGGCAAAGCCGAAGCGGTCAAGCACCAAGGTGAACGGGCTAATAGCAACGTTTTCAACGCCGGATTTCAACAGGTTCGGATCGTTATACGGAATAAGGAAACCGATAACGACGAAGGAACCGATGTAGAATAACAAAATACGCCAGAAAATGGAGTGGATAGCACGAGGAATCGTCTTTTCCGGATTTTCGGCTTCACCGGCTGCAACGCCGATAAGCTCGGTACCCTGGAAGGAGAAACCGGCTACCATGAAGATGGCCAAGATCGAGCCAAAGCCACCTACGAACGGTGCTTCGCCGCGGGTCCAGTTTTCAAAGCCCGGCGACGTACCACCAATACCTAAGATCAACAAGGTCCCTACGAATAGGAAAATAAAAACGGTAATAACCTTCATGCTGGAGAAGAAATATTCGCTTTCACCAAAGGACCGTGTAGACAGGTAATTCATCAAAAACAGGCCTAACAGGAAGAGCGCTGACCAGACGATGGCCGGAATGTCCGGGAACCAGTATTTCATAATCAACGCGCCGGCTACCAATTCGGCAGCCAAGGTAATAGCCCAGTTAAACCAATAGTTCCAGCCTAAGGCAAAGCCGAAAGCCGGGTCAACATACCGCGATGCATAGGTGCCAAAGGAACCGGATACCGGTAAATAGGTGCCCATTTCCCCCAAGCTGGTCATTAAAAAGTACACCATAATACCGATAAATGCATACGCTACCAACGCACCGCCAGGTCCGGCAGTACTTACTGTTTCGCCGCCAGCTACGAAAAGCCCTGTCCCGATAGCGCCACCTAAGGCGATCATGTTCATGTGTCGGGATTTCAGGCTACGGCGAAGTTTTTCTTCAGATCCTACTTCACTCATGTGGATTCCTCCCTCTCTTATAAGTCGAGATTGCGTACCAGTTTGGCGTTATCTTCGATAAACTTACGACGCGGTTCGACTTTGTCACCCATGAGGACGCTGAAGATTTTATCCGCTTCGATGCTGTCTTCTAAGCTAACTTGCAAAATGGTTCTATTTTCCGGATTCATCGTCGTTTCCCACAGCTGTTCCGGATTCATTTCACCAAGACCTTTGTAACGTTGAATCGTAATATTGTCGCGACCAACTTCGTCAAGCTTAGCTGTCATTTCCGCATCACTGTACACATACCAATGGCTCTTGCCTTTTTTGATCTGGTACAACGGCGGCTGCGCAATATACACCCGACCTTCTTCGATTAACGGCTTCATGTAGCGGTAGAAGAAGGTTAATAATAAAGTCCGAATGTGGGCGCCGTCTACGTCCGCATCGGTCATGATGATAATTTTGTGATAACGACTTTTATCGAGGTCGAATTCTTCGCCAATACCGGTACCGAAGGCGGTAATCATGGCGCGAATTTCCGCATTTGCCAGGATTTTGTCTAAGCGCGCTTTTTCTACGTTCAGGATTTTACCGCGCAACGGCAAAATGGCCTGATAACGACGATCGCGGCCCTGCTTAGCACTACCACCGGCGGAGTCCCCTTCGACGAGGTAGATTTCTGTCATCAGCGGATCCTTTTCGGAGCAGTCAGCTAATTTGCCAGGCAAAGAGCTTACTTCCAAAGCATTCTTACGACGAGTGAGTTCACGAGCTTTACGGGCTGCTTCACGAGCACGGCTAGCCGTGGTGGCTTTGTCGATAATCTTCTTCGCTTCCGACGGATGTTCTTCTAAGTACACGCGGAGGCCTTCGGATACAACCGTATCGGTAATGCCTTTTACTTCGCTATTGCCAAGCTTAGCCTTCGTCTGCCCTTCAAACTGCGGATTCAATACTTTTACGCTAACAACGGCGGTTAAGCCTTCACGTACGTCATCGCCGGACAAGTTGCTTTCGTTGTCCTTCAAAAGACCGGCTTTACGCGCATAGTCGTTAAGGGTACGAGTCAACGCGCTGCGGAAGCCGCTTAAATGCGTACCGCCGTCAACGGTGTTGATGTTGTTAACGAAGGATAAAATCGTTTCGCTATAGCTATCGTTATATTGTAAGGCAACGTCTACTACTACGTCGTCACGGGTATTTTCCATATCGATGACGGACGTGTTGATAACGTCTTTGTTTTCATTTAAGAACTGTACGAACGATACGAGACCGCCTTCGTACATGAAGCTTTCTACATGCGGTTCTTCTTCGCGAAGGTCCGTTAAGGTAATGCGCAAGCCTTTGTTAAGGAATGCCAATTCCTGTAAACGATTCTTCAAGACGCCGAATTCAAACACCGTGGTTTCAAAAATTTCAGCATCCGGTTTGAAAATAACTGTCGTACCGGTGTCATTGGCTTCGCCAATAACCGTTAACGGCGATGTTAAGTGACCGCGTTCGAATTTTATTTCATGAAGCTTGCCATCCTGGCGTACCTGCACGATGGTCCATTCGCTCAAGGCGTTTACTACGGAAATACCTACGCCGTGTAAGCCACCGGATACCTTGTAGCCGCCACCGCCGAATTTACCGCCGGCGTGAAGCTTCGTCAAAACCAATTCTACGGCAGGAATACCTGTTTCATGCATGCCGCAAGGAATACCGCGCCCATTGTCGACTACGGTAATGCTATTGTCTTTATTGATGAATACTTCAATGTGCGTACAATAGCCAGCTAACGCTTCGTCCACGCTATTGTCCACCACTTCGTATACCAAATGATGTAAACCGCGTGCCGATGTGCTACCAATATACATCCCTGGGCGAAGTCGTACTGCTTCTAAGCCTTCCAAAACCTGTATATTTTGGGCACCGTAATTTTCCTCTGCCATTACTGTTCCTCCCTATAATTATGTTGAATATCCTCAAAAATCAAAGGATAAAATTGCATTCTCTCTATTATACTATCTTTTTAGTGTTTTGTGTATAAGGATACGGGAATTCCTTGCGCTGCGCGCAGTAACCGTCGTCCGGCACCACTAATAGACATAGATAAACCATAGACCAAATCCGTCGTAACCAGGTAACAACGAATAGGTTCATCCGGAAATACATGGATGATCTTCTGGTTATGCCACTGTCGATTGCGGCGTCGTTTTCCCTTCATCAAAGGGATTTCCTTCACTAGGCCGATAATTTCATCAACGGATATTACATGTTCATCGCTAATATGTATAAACATTCTTACTTCTTTACAACCTCCGTTTTTGGTTTCGGTCGATACCGATTGGTAAGATTAATAACAAACTGTGGCGTCAGCTCCTCAACGGTTTTACCCGTTATGAGCATAGCCGCCGTATATAAATCAACAGAATCCTGGGACCCTGTATAAATGCGGTCTAAATAGTAGTAGATAACTTCGCGTTTGGCTTCGTTGTACTCACTCATGGTCACCGACGGCAGCTGTTTTTGCATGTCGTCCCATTTCCAATACGGTTTCGCATGAAGCCATTTTCGAACCGCCACGATGCGCTGTCGCTGCTGCTCATAAGCACAGGTCAAGCACAGCCGATGGGGCGCTCTCACATAGTGACCGCAGGATTCACAAAGCCGGTAGCCGTGGTTAAGCATGTATTTTTCCTTCTTTTTCTGCTTAACCTGCACTTCTCGAAGCTTAGCTTTGAGCTCACTATTTTGCACGGAAGCTAAACTTTTGTCAATAGCGGCCACTTCGTCCGTTGTGAGCACGATGCTGTTAAAATCAATGCGAGGCCGCACAATGGGGTCCGCGTCGATGCCTTCCAGATGCTGTTCCTTGATGACGCTTTGCCGGTACATGACAAATTTTAAGTCCTTAATGAGCGGCTGACCGTAAAATTCATTGATGCGCTGCAAAAGCTTTGCTTTCGTCATCTGCAGCTGCTGAAGCCATACGGACGTAAAGGCCGCAATGGTCACCGTCGGCGGCTCTACGCTCAGAAGCTTCGTATTGCCCGCTAACCGCTTCCCCGCTACGGACGACCAATGGTGAAATAACCGCATAACGCCGAAGCGTTCCGCCAGGCCAAGCTCTTTTAATGCGCCGGATAAGCAATCATCCAACGGCTTTATGGGTTCCTTTGCCATTACACGTCCTCCGTACCACAGGGAATGGCGGTAACCGCCGTCAATCCTTCGGTTTGCTCCAATTCAGTAGTTGTAATAAATGTTTGCACCCGGCGATGGATGAACTGCATCAGATTTTGACGCCGTTCCTTATCCAGCTCGCTTAATACATCATCTAACAACAAAATAGGATATTCGCCTACTTCTGACTTGATAAATTCCAGCTCGCTTAGCTTCAGTGACAGCACCGCCGTCCGCTGTTGCCCCTGAGAGCCATATTTACGCAAATCCGCCGCCCCTGAAAAGAAGCCTAAGTCATCGCGGTGCGGCCCGATGGTCGTACTTTGACGACGGCGGTCAATAGGCAGTGTTTCCTGTAGTTTTGCCAATAAATCGGCCGGCTCTACTAAGAGCTCACCGTCGCTATAGGGCTGCTCATAGGTAATGCGCAGGTTTTCCTTGCCACCGGTTAAGCGGCGATTCATCAAATCTAAGAGTAGGTTAAGCTTTTTAAGACCGGCTAAACGCTTTTTAATCAAGTACGAACCGGTTTCCGCCAACTGCGTATCCCATTCACCTAAAGAGATTTTCCGCGAACCCGCTTGTTCTCTAAGGATGAAATTACGCTGCTGCAGCGCCCGATTGTACATACTAAGCTGATTATAGTAAAGCGCACTGGTCTGTGACAGCTCCAGGTCTAAAAAGCGGCGCCGCTGTGACGGACTGCCCTTGATGAGCTGCAAGTCTTCCGGGCAAAAAAGCACCGTATTTAACGTACCAATCAGCTCTTTTTGCGTAAGCCGATTGCCGTTTAAGCGAATGTCCTTCCGTCCCTTTCTGGCCATGCGCAGCGTCACCTTCTGCGGCGTTTCTTTCTTTTCAAATTGCAGGACAATACCTGCTTCCTCCGCACCGAAACGGATTAAATCCGCCGTATCGGTAGTGCGAAAGCTACGGCCAACGGTGCTTACATAAATGGATTCCAATATATTGGTCTTCCCGGCACCGTTAGGACCGTACAGCACGATAATTTGAGACGGAAAGTTCCAGGTTTTATCGGCATAGTTGCGAAAGTTAATCAACTGCAAGGAGTGAATATTCACTCGGCAGCCCCCTCCCGTACAACGAGCCAAGAACCAACGCCGTCGATATCTACCGTATCGCCGGGTGCTAATTTCTTGCGTTTCGCAGTACATAATGCGCCATTAACGTAAATCTTTTCACCGTCTAAGAGCGGTTTAATGCCGCCCCCGGTTTCAATTACACCTTCAAATTTCAAGAGCTGATCCAGCTGAATGGTATCCGTATGGATAGCGGCTTTCTTAATATGTCGTTCCTGCTGTGCCATGAGTATCACTCCTCTTAGTTCATGCGAACCGGCGTTACTACATAGGTGTAGTTAGCATTGTTATCCTGACGAATAACCACCGGTCCATTTTGTTTTAAGTATAAGTGAATGCGGTCGCCGGTGCTGTGGCGTAAAATGTCGCCAATGTAGCGGCCGTTAAAGGAAATGGTGAACGGTACGCCTTTGAATTCACATACTACGTCTTCTTTAGCCGTACCAACTTCGGTGTTCTGGCTCGTCAAGGTTACCTGATTTTCGCTCCAGTCGTAGCGAATTACGTTGTAGCTTACGTCTTTAGCCAATAAGGATACGCGGTCAACGGCGCCGGCAAAGTCGCGGCGGTTCAAAATAGCGCTGGAATCGAACTGGGACGGAATAACCTTTTCGTATTCCGGATAGTTGCCTTCGATTAAGCGAGAAATCAAATAAATCGTATCAAAGATAAACACAACCTGGGTGCGGTTCCAAACGATGCGCACCATAGCCGGGTTGTCCGTCGGCAATAAGCGAGATACTTCAGCAAGCGTCTTCGTCGGAATAACAATGCGAAGACCTTCCGTTACCTGGTCCGGTAAATTAATCTTTTTAACGGCCATGCGGTGCGTATCGGTGCTGACCATGGTGAGGGTCATTTCACCGCCTTCAAGCAAAGCGCCGGTGAAAATCGGACGATCTTCTTCGGTAGCAGCGGCGTAGTTTGTCAAATCGATGAGATTTTTCAGCTGGTCGCTGTCCATATCGATGTGATTTTCATCATGAATCTGTTCTACTAAGGTAAAATTATCCGTCGGCATGGTGATCAAGTTCACCTGCGAGCTTTCGGAAATCATGGACAACTGATGGGTGCCTTCTTCACAGATTAAAGTAATTTCAGCGCTCTGTGTTCTACGAACCCATTCCTGGAAATAACGCATAGCCACTAAAATGGTGCCTTCTTCTTCAATAGTTGCATCAACAGTAATGCGAATACCGATTTCAAAGTCATTGGCCTGCATTTCTACTTTATTGTTCTTTGTAGTTATATATATAGCACCCGGTACATTGGATGACGTTTTATTTTGACTAACCTTAGATAAGGCATTAATAGCTTTTAATAAAATTTCCTTGGCAAATGTAATTTTCATTAGCGTAAAGCTCCTTATTTGATGGTACTAATAATACGGTTGTGATTGGAAAATTAAGTTAGTAGTCCTAGTAGTAGGGACAGTGGATAAGTGAATAAGCGTAAAAAGCACGATGAAACCAATAGTGTTCACATGTTGATAACCTTGTGAACGACTTGTTTTAGTTATCCACATATTGACGCTCTTTTGAGATTTTCACAAGTGCATATTGTTTACTCACAAGTTATGAACAAACTATCCACAGAGTTATCCACATCAGATAGCGTTGTTTATCTTATCCTTAATGTCCTCTATCTGGCGACGAAAGTCCGCGTCATCGTTGACTTTTTTACTAATCTTTTCGTATGCATACAGTGCTGTAGTGTGATCTTTCTTGCCAAAGGCTTGTGAAATCTGGGGATAACTTTCACTTATCATTTCACGACACAGATACATAGCCACTTGGCGCGGCACGGCGTATTGTCTATTGCGCTTTTGGCTTAAGAGTGATTCTCGTTTAATCTGGTAATAGGACGCTACGCAGTCTTGAATATATTTAACCGATAAGATTGGCTGTTCATCATCTGGTAATACGTCGCTTAATACCTTGCGCGTGTATTCCGCGTCGATGGTTTCTAAGCGCTTGTCCAGTTCGGCAGCGCTAACCAGCTTGTTGAAGGCCCCTTGCAGGTCTCGAACACTGCGCTTGTTGAACATTTTACTGAGGAATTGAATAACCTCTAAGGGCACATTCAATTCCGGCAATTTCATGTGTTCGTTGTCTACCATGGTGCGCAAGATGGCTTGCAACATTTCCGGCGTCGGCGGGTCGATGGTTACTACGAGACCTGAGGAGAATCGCGTCTTCAACCGTTCTTCCATTTGATCCATATTCTTCGGCAGCGTATCACTGGTAAGGATAATCTGCTTCGTATTGTTAATTAAATCATTGAAGGTGTGGAAGAATTCCATTTGCGTGCCCGTGTATCGACGGTCCTGGATAAACTGAATATCGTCCACGAGCAGTACGTCTACCTTGCGGAACGTATTGCGGAATTCGTCATTTTGCTTGGAGCGAATGGACGCTACGAAGGAATTTAAGAAGTTTTCGCTAGTAATGCACAT
>ERZ650305.481-NODE-481-length-15546-cov-6.723646_pt1 | contig 15546 bp, 10 predicted proteins | sample MGYA00376241_ERZ650305 | MGnify/ENA primary metagenome ERZ650305 (study PRJEB26733, sample SAMN07839276) | wastewater metagenome | biome: urban; feature: artificial channel; material: waste water | place: USA: North Carolina | collected 2016-02-25 ... | reverse complement strand
GTAGCTAAAGCAATAAATCTTAAAGTTCCATCAGATAAATGAGAAGCATTAAAATAACCATCAGGTTGGTTTATTTCTTTCCATTCTAGTTTAATCATGTTTTTATTTAATCGATCGGGGCTTAACTCAAACCTTTCAAAATAAGGAGCAATAGATTTTACTGTTTTTTCTATCCTATTAAATGATTTTGGGTGCATTTCTTGTAGATAATACAAAAATGCAGGTAAATTACTTCCGTTTTCTTTTAAATATTTATTATCATCTACTTGCGATGAACTTCTTAATGGTGAGTTTTCTCCTGTGTCGTGGAAATGATATTTTTTAAAAGAATTTAGATATGTATTAACCCAACTCCCAATTCCCTTTTTTTCTTTAATTACATTACTCTCTTTTGAATATTGTGTAAAATATGTATAAAACCACGTATCTTTATAAGTAAATGTAGTTCCGTATTCACTGTTAAAACCTCCTCTATCGTTTGATATTATTAACAAATTTTCACTATCTGAAAATAGTTCAAAAACATATGAATTTTTATAATCAAAATAAAGTGTCCCTTTTATTTGCTCAGTTACTTTTCTCCCGAAATGTAATAAATTATCTGCTCCTCCTTGTTTTGCTACATATCCTTGGAGTCTTTGTTCATAAATATTATTCACTAATTTAAAAAAAGAAAGAAAGTTAGATTTACCAACACCATTAGAACCAATTAAAATATTAATTGGTTTTAACTCTAAATCTAATTTTTTTATAGATTTATATCCTTCTATTTTTATTCTGTTAATCATTACATCAATTATCGTTTGCCCAATTTAATCTATCAGCTTGGTTGTATTGCCATGGCGCAGCATTGTTTTCAATATTCGTCATCATCATATTCAATTCTTGTGGAGCTGCAGATTGCTCCATCACCAAGAATCTACGCATTTCGAAGATAATAGAAAGCGGATCAATCAAAACAGGACAAGCTTCTACACAAGCATTACAACTGGTACAAGCCCACAATTCTTCTTTGGTGATATAATCGTTCAAGAGTTTTTTGCCGTCATCTACAAATTTTCCGTTTTTGTTGATGTTTTTGCCTACTTCTTCTATTCTGTCTCTGGTTGACATCATTATTTTACGTGGAGAAAGTTTTTTACCCGTAATATTTGCAGGACATTCCGCAGTACATCTACCACATTCTGTACAAGAATATGCGTTGAGCAACTGTACCTGATTCAAATCAAATATATCTTCTGCCCCAAATTTAGCAGGCGCTTCTGCGCTTTCTGGTTGTGCTGCATAAGGATCTGCATTGGGATCCATCATTAATTTAATTTCTTGTGTTACAGAATTTAAATTATTGAATTTTCCTTTTTTCTCCAAATTGGCGTACCAGGTATTTGGGAAGGCAAAAATAATATGCAAATGCTTAGAATAATAAAGATAATTCATAAAGAATAAAATCCCTACAAAATGAAACCACCAAGCTCCTTTTTCTATAAAATGAAGAAAACCTTCTCCAAAACCTAAAGATTCATAAATTGGAGCTATTAAATTTGATGAAATAGGGAAACTTCCGTGAACCAAACCTTCTTTTGACATCAATAGATAATCTGCTGCATTCATTTTGAAGAACGCCATCATCAAGCAAAATTCTATTACTAAAATCCAATTGGCATCGTGTTTTGGCCAACCTTTTAATTCAATAGAGCTTAATCTTGGGATTTTAATGCCATTTCTTCTTATAAAAAACGCTACCACTGCAATTACTACTAATGCTGCTAAAACTTCTAGAGTTGCGGTAAAAATTCCATAAAAAGTATCCCCGAAAATGGTGGAAAGAAAACGGTGTGTCCCGAAAATTCCGTCAATAATTATCTCGATTAATTCAATATTGATAATTACAAAACCTACATAAACAAATAAGTGAAGGATTGCTGCAATAGGACGTTTTTTCATTTTGCTTTGCCCTAGCGCAACTTTAGCCATTACCTTCCATCTTTCCGAAGGATGGTCTGTACGATTAATTTCTCTTCCTAGCTTTATGTTTCTGTAGATTTCTTTTAGGCTTTTAAAGAAGAGCCCAAAACCTGCAATCAATAAGAGAAGGAATAAAACATTATCTATATATTGCATATCAAAGTTTTTGTTTCCTTCAAAAATACGATTTTTATTTCTTACCGAAAACAGAAATATTTATGTATCGCTTAGGATTTTCTTTTAAATCTTTTATGAGTAAATTAAGATTATTAGAAGTTTCGCTTAGATTGTTATAAAGCGCTTCGTCTTTGGTAAGTTTACCTAAACTGCCTTGTCCGTTTTCTATTCCTGAAATTACCGTATTTAGTTTACCAGAAACTTCTGATAGTTTTTCTACAGTTTGGTTTAATTTTTTGGTATCTATACTTTCTGCTACGTTGCCATATTTATCTACCGCTACTTTTGCAGATTTCATAGTTTCATTAGCATTAGAAACCACCTCTTCTATTCCTTTTTGATTGCTAGAAATTAATTTATTGGTGCTTTCGGAAGTCATTTTAAAAGAGGCAACAGTTTGGTTTAAGCTCATCAAAAGTGCTTTAATTTCTCTTCTGTTTTGCTCGTCTAAAATCTTGTTGGTAGAAGCTACGGCAGAATCTACTTTGGTTAAAACGCTTTGTAATTGGTCTTTTACAGGGCCAACTTGAGACGAAAGACTATTCATTAAAGAAGATTGATAAGCGCCTTGTAATGTATCTCCATCTTTTGCGAGAGGAGCTTTGTCATACACTAAATTCACTCTCATTTCTTTACCAGACATAATTCCTGGTTCGAAGATTTCTGCTTTAGAATTTTTAGAAAAACTATATTGTTTATCCACCAAAAGCTTCACTACAAAATATAGCTTACCATCTTTCGCTGTCATTGGGATAATTTTATCTACCTGCCCTACTTTCAGTCCATTAATAGATATTGGATTAGATTGTTCTAGTCCTTCTACATTATCAAATTTAGCATAAAATATATTATCAGTAGTAAAGAAACTTTTACCCTTCATAAATTGGAAAAGGAATAAAAAACCTCCTATTGCCAAAAGTGCTATCAATCCTGCTTTTATTTCTCTTGTAAATTTCACCATTTTAATTTTTGATGTGCAAATATACTACTTTTAAAAAATATGGTATGTTACAAAATTTACATCTATAATAAAAAAAGCGACTTAAAATAAGCCGCTCTTCTATTTTCTATATTAAATAATATTATTTTGATTTAGAAGCTTTTTCCCAAACTTCGATTCTGTAGTCTTCAATATCAGCATTGTCTTGTAAGCTTTTCATTAAAGACTGACCAAACATTTGAGAGTTTTGCTGTTGCATTGCTTGCATAATTTGTTTTACATCTCCTGGTTGTTTGTTAGTAGTTACAGATTTTTTAGTAACAACATAAACCCCTGTGAAGCCTTCTACCGGAGCAGAAACCTTATTGATAGCGATACCATATGCTGCACCTGCTACTTTTGGCTCCATACCACCGCCTACCATTGGCGAGAAAAGATTTACCTGAGCATTTTGTTTAGTAGTTCCAAATAATTTTGCTACAGCATCTAAACTGTTTGCTTTAGCATTATTGATTTTTTCAATAATCTTCTTAGCTAAAAGTTTATTTTTAACAATTGGTTCTATTTGCTCTCTTACAGATTCTGGATCTGCTATACCTGCTTCTTGTTTACCATTAAGATAAGCTACGATATAATCACCATTACCTGTAGTAAAAATATTACTATCTCCTTTGCTTCTTTCGTCATTAAATGCCCAAGCTAAAACTTCTTCGTCTTTATCTGTTCCTAATCCTGGAATCTGACCTTGGAATCTAAGAACTGATTTTGGGTTTTGGAAGTTAAAGTTTTTCTTCTTAGCAGCATTTGTAAATTCATTGAAGCTTTTCCCTTGAATCCCTTGAATAAAAGTATTGGCTTCTGTATAGACTTTATTTTCTGTTTCTTTAGATGCCTTAATTCCTTTTGCTAATATGGCAACTTTGTATTTTAAAGCTTCTTTTCTTTCATCTACTTTTATGATGTGATATCCAAAAGCTGTTTCTGCAAGACCAATTTCACCTTGTTTATGAGCGGCTAAAAATTGTAAATATTGAGGTGCAAAAGGAGAGCTTGATGTTGTCCATCCTACACTTCCTCCTCTTTCTACTGCTCCAGGTTCGTCAGATAATTTTAAATCCTCATTAAATTTGGCAGGATTTGCTTTTATCTCAGCCAATGTTTTATCTGCTAAAGCTTTTGCTTCTTCTTTGGTTCTATTAGAAGTTGATCTCTCAGCACCTTTATATGCAAATAAAATATGACTAGACTTTACAGAATCCGAAGGCATGTTTCTTTTATCTAATAATTTTGCTACAATATAATAACCTTGCTCTTTTATTGGCCCAACTATTTGCCCAACAGACGCAGTAGTTACCTTATCTTTCAATCCTTCTGGGATTTGGCTCTTAGTAAAATAATTAGGATTGTAAGGTATATCAGAATTTATCGTTACAAACATGGAATCATTTTTAGTGTTTTTGAAACTTTCTAAACCACTTCCATTATCTACACCTACTTCATTTAGTTGATTAACTTCTTTAAGAACCAATGCATCATCTTTAGAACTCGGGCTTGCAGGGAAAAACACAATTCCTAAATTTCTAGACGCAGGAGATTTAAACATTACAGGATGTTTTTGGATATAATCTGCTAAGTCTTTGGTAGTCACTTTTACAGGGTTTTTAGCTCCAAAAGCAGCATAATCTACTTTTACAAAATCAATATTGGCTAATTGATCTCTTTGTTTAATAAGCTCAGCTGCTTCTTTTTTGTTAGCAGTAACACCCATAGTTACGTTAGCAAAAAGCTGTCTAGCCATCATTCTATATTCGATGGATTTTTTAACTTTTAACCACTCATTATATTGGTTTACATCTCCTTGTTTAAGGTCTTCAATTTGCTTTTTAATTTGAGCTACTTTAAAGTTACCTTTCTCATCATAATTTTGAGGAGCACTTTGTATAGAAAACATTGGGTCAAACTGAAGTTGGTTCCAGAAGATTTCATCAGTAAGTTTCAATCCCATTTTTTCAAACTGCTGTTTGATGAGTTTAGACTGCACCAAAGTTTGCCAAGCCTGTTCTTCTAAGCCTTGCTGTTGTTGCCCTTGTGATTGTTGTTGTAATAAACCTAATTGATCATTAAATTCATCTCTTGTGATTTCTTCACCATTTACCTTACCTAGGATATTTGGATTTTTACCAAACATTTGATCCATACTATCAGGATTTACCAAAAACGCTAATAGTGCGATGAAAATCATTCCCAATAATAACCAAGGTCTCTTTCTTATTGAAGCTGTAATTGACATTTTATATATATGTATTTAAAATCAGTGTGCGAAAATACGGAATTTTAATATAATACAGAAATTTTATCACTCATTTTCAAACCTATAAAACAAAAAAAGGAAAATTTGTCAAAATTTACTCTTGGCATAACTATTGCGCCATTATATAAACCAAGGATACAAACGCAGACAAATTGTTTTTTGTCTCTTAATAGCACATCCTTTCAAATTAAAAATGACAATTTGTCATTTTTCAAAATTTTTATGATTATGATTGAACTAGAAGATATCTCATTAGAAAATTTATTAGAAGATGGTTTCAGTATAGTAGCCGAAGAAGACACTAGAGAAACTAGCCAAGAAAAAGCGCAAAACATTTTCCCAATTTTGCCTGTAAGAAACATGGTGATGTTCCCAAAAGTAGTGATTCCTATTACCGCTGGTAGAGAAAAATCTATAAAATTACTAGAAGACTCTCATAAAATAGGTGATATGATTGGGGTGATAAGTCAGAAATTTTCTAATCTAGAAAATCCTACAGAAGAAGATTTGTATCCAATAGGGACTATTGTTAGAATTATTAAAATTATAAAATTACCAGATGGTAATATTTCTGCCATTACACGAGGAATACAAAGATTTAGAGTAAAAAAATACATTCAGTCAGAACCATATTTTTTAGCCGAAATAGAAAAACTAAAAGATTCTTCCACCAAAAAGAAAGAAGAATTCGAAGCCTTGATAGACAACATTAAAGATTTGGCAATCAAAATTATAGACCTAGACCCTAATATTCCGGGTGCTGCTAATTTTGCGATTAGAAATATAGAAAACCAAGAAGATTTGCTTAATTTTATTTGCACCAACGGAAACTTCGGTTCTGAGTCAAAACAAAGACTTTTAGAAGAAAAATCATTGATGAATCGTGCCAAAAAATGTTATGAACTAATGCACGATGATTTCAGAAAATTAGAATTAAAAAACCAAATCCATCAAAAAACCTCTAAAGATCTCGACAAACAACAGAGAGAATACTACCTTAATCAGCAGATAAGAACCATCCAAGAAGAATTGGGCGGCGGAACAGAAACAGATATAGAAGAACTCAAGAAAAAAGCAGAAAAAATCTCTTGGAACTCAGAAATAGAAGAACATTTCCAAAAAGAGCTGAAAAGACTTCAACGTCTAAACCCGAACGCGCCAGATTATAATGTACAGAGAAATTATTTAGATTTTTTCACAGAATTACCTTGGAATAATTATTCTAAAGACATTTTTGACATTCCTAAAGCTGAAAAAGTGCTAAACAAAGACCATTTCGGTTTAGAAGACATCAAAAAGAGAATTCTAGAACATATGGCGGTTCTTAAACTCAAAAACAATATGAAATCTCCGATTTTGTGTTTGGTAGGTCCTCCTGGAGTTGGTAAAACTTCCCTCGGAAAATCTATTGCAGATGCACTAGGCAGAAAATATGTAAGAATGAGTTTGGGCGGCCTGCACGATGAGTCTGAAATCCGTGGTCATAGAAAAACATACATTGGCGCAATGGCAGGAAGATTGCTACAATCCATCAAAAAATCTGGCACCTCTAATCCTGTAATTGTTCTAGACGAGATTGATAAATTAGGACAAGGAATTCACGGTGATCCTAGCTCAGCGCTTTTGGAAGTTCTAGACCCAGAACAAAACCACAGTTTTTACGATAATTTCTTAGAAATTGGTTACGATTTGTCAAAAGTAATGTTCATAGCCACTGCCAATTCTCTTTCTACCATACAAACTCCGCTTTTAGATAGAATGGAAGTCATTCAATTATCTGGTTATACCATAGAAGAAAAAGTGGAAATTGCCAAAAGACACCTCATCAAAAAACAGATGGAAGAAACTGGCCTCCAAAAAGATGCTTATAAACTAGGAAATAAAGAAATTGCACACGTAATAGAAGCTTTTACCAGAGAAAGTGGTGTAAGAAATTTAGAAAAACAGATTGCTAAAATTTCTCGTTGGGTTGCATTACAAATTACGATGGAGAAAGAGTACGACCCCAAAATAGATGAACAAAAAATTGATGAAATTCTAGGTGTGCCGATGTCTAAAAATTCATCTGAGATGATGGATGTACCTGGTGTAGTTACAGGTTTAGCTTGGACCTCTGTAGGTGGCGACATCTTATTCATAGAGAGCATTTTAAGCAAAGGAAAAGGAAATCTAACCATGACAGGAAATCTAGGAAATGTAATGAAAGAATCTGCCACTATTTCTCTAGAATACATCAAAGCAAAACACGAAAGTTTAGGCATTTCTTTAGAAGATATTGAAAACAAAAACATTCACGTACACGTTCCGGAAGGCGCCACTCCTAAAGATGGACCAAGCGCAGGAATTGCAATGCTAACCAGTATGGTTTCTAGCTATTTGAATAAAAAAGTAAAACCACATTTAGCAATGACTGGCGAAATCACCCTTCGTGGAAAAGTGCTGCCAGTTGGTGGAATTAAAGAAAAAATATTGGCGGCTGTAAGAGCAGATATAAAAGAAGTAATCTTATGCGCTGACAATAAAAAAGATGTGGAAGAAATCAACAAAAAGTATCTTAAAAGCATAAAAATCCACTATGTAAAAACAATGAGCGAAGTGGTGGAATTGGCGATTGAGAAGTAATTTTTTGCCACGAATGCACTAAAACTTTAAATAAATCAATAATGCATTTGTGGCATATAAACTACATTTATTCAAAATTTAAACAAAACCTCATCTATCTTTGGTGAGGTTTTATTATTTTTATCAAAAATTAAGCATTATGAAAACGCTACCGCTTCCTTTTATCTCTAGATTAGCTTTAGCCATCATTAGCATTATCGGAATTGGTTACCTTGTAAAATTAGGGCAAAGCATACTTGCGCCGTTCTTTTTGGCATTATTATTAGCTCTTCTATTTTTACCTTTTTCTAATTTTCTAGAAAAAAAATTAAGATTTCCTCGTTCCCTTTCCACTATGTTTTCGTTGCTTATTTTGCTTTCATCAATTTACTTACTCTTCTTTTTTTTCGGAACACAATTGTCTAGTTTCAGCAAAGATTTACCTCATTTAGAAAAACAATTTATTACCGTTTTCAATGATTTACAAAGGTGGATTTCCAGAACTTTTGATGTAAACACCAACGAACAATTCAAATATCTAAATGAAGCTCTCAATAAACTACTCTCTTCTTCTGGAATTATTTTAGGATTTACATTAAGCATATTTTCTTCGGGTTTAGGATTTATGTTTTTCTGCCTATTATTCTTTATTTTCATCTTAAATTACAGAAGAATTCTCAACAGATTTATTGTGAATGTATTTGATGAAAAGCACAAAGGAAAAGTAGAAGACATTGTCTCTGAAATTCAAAATATGACCAAAAAATACATTATGGGACTAATTATTCAGATTTTTATTGTTTCTATAATTACCTCAATCGTGTTGAGTATTTTAGGCGTAAAATATGCCGTTCTGATTGGTGTACTTACAGGTATTCTAAACGTAATTCCGTATTTAGGCATTGTAATTTCTATGTTGATTGCATGTTTTATTTCGTTTGCTACAGGTAGTACTTCTACTACAGTTTATGTTTTCTTAGCATACATAGGCATTCACGCAATAGACGGAAATCTTATTTTGCCGTTTGTAGTAGGTTCTAAAGTAAAAATCAATGCTTTATTTTCTTTCATTGGCATTATCATTGGCGAACAATTTTGGGGAATTTCGGGTATGTTTCTTTGCATTCCGGCATTGGCGATTATTAAAATTATTTTCGAACGTGTAGAAGGTCTTCATCCTTGGGGAACACTTCTTGGCGAGGAAGACAAGCCTACCAAAAAGAAAAGACGAGTAAAAATCTCCGAAACCATTACTCTAGAAGAGAAAGATTAAACACCATTATTTTACAAAACACTGTAAATCTGAAAGTTGTATTGAAAAATGAAGTTTACAAAAACTAAAAATTTCTTTTACAAACTTTACAAAGAATTACTATTGAACTTTGAGTATCGATAATCTAAAACCTCAAAGTTATGAACTCAAATCTTAAAACGGCGGCTGTATTCTTTGCCGTAACCATTAGTGTAATTGCATGCAAAAAAAGTGAAACTTCTGCATACGGAAGTCCAGAAATTGCAGATAGTGCTGCTGTTGCAGTAACCTCTGACAGCATTTCTATGGCAGCAACTCAGGAAGTAGAAGGTAAAAAATTCATTAAAACCGCTGATGTAAACATGGAAGTAAAAAATGTGTACGAAAGCACTATTTCCATTGAAAAATATCTAAAAGGAAATGGAGGTTTCGTGACCAAAAGCGAGATGAATTCTTCGGTTCTATCCGAAGAAAATTTCCCGATAAATGATGCCGAAGCCAAATTAGTAAGAGAATTCAGGCAAATAAATGATATGGAAGTAAGAGTTCCTACCGTGAAACTAGGTGAATTTTTAGAATTCGTCAATCAATCTAATCTATTTCTTCATACCAGAAACATCAGCGCAGAAGATGTTTCGGCGAATATAATGATGTCAGATTTAGAAGAAAAAAGAATGAAAAAAACCGAAAACAACATCCAAACTATTAAAAACAATGCCGAAAAAGTAAATTTAGCAGACAACAATCTCTCCGAACAAAATAACCAAAAACTAGCAACATATAATCTAAGCGACAATTTGAAATACAGCACCGTAAACCTTCACCTAAAAGAACCATCTAGCAGAATTTCATCAATCGCGGTTACCAACACCAAAAACTTTGACAATCAATACCGTTACAATTTCTTTTATGATGTTAAAAATGCCATAATTAAAGGTTTTTATTTAACTCAAGAAATTATTGTAGGATTATTTACCATTTGGCCAATCTTACTATTTTCTGGAATTGGTTTTTATTTCTGGAGAAAAAGAAAAACTGCTTCTAAAAAATTAAATCCTGAAAGCAAGGAATAATTATATTTCTCGCTGATTTGGTTAATTAAGCAGATAAAAATCAGCACAATTTGCTAAATCAGCGAGAGATTTTCAAAAAAATCTATAAAAATCTGCGGGAAATTAAAATCAAAACTTCCTCTTCAAAATCTCTGGTTTCTTTTCATACAAATGCAAAATCAATTCCCCGAAAAGTGTATTTGCCCAAGCAAACCAACTTCTAGAAAAATCTTTCGGATTGTTTACATCAAAAGATTCGTGGATAAAACCAGTTCCTGAGTGCGTATTTTTCAAAGTTTTTAGACAATAGAAAATCTCTTCATCGTCATCGGTTGTTAAGGCTTGCATAGTCAAACCAAGTGGCCAAATTTTATTTTCTCCAACGTGAGGACCGCCAATTCCTTTTGCAAATTTCCCTTCATTAAACCACGGATTTGTTGTGCTTAAAGAAAATTTTCGGGTATTTTTATAAACTTCATCGTGGTAAGAAGTGTATCCTAAATAAGGAATCGAGAGCAAATTCGGAACATTGGCATCATCCATAAAAAGTGCATTTCCGAAACCATCAATCTCTAAAGCATAGATTTTTCCGAAATCTTTTCGCTCAAAAATGGCATAATTTTTAATTGCTTCGTCCACTTCATTAGCTAATTCAATAAATTGATTATCAGCATTTAAACTTGAAAAATTTGTTTTAAAAATTTCAGAAATTTGTCTTAAAGAAACCACGGCAAACATATTAGATGAAACCAAATACGGATAAAAAGTAGCATCATCAGAAGGACGAAACATCGAATGAATCAGTCCATTTTTATGAGTAGGATTTCCGTAACCGTCACCAAACTGCGTATCGAGCGGATTTCCGTTGCCTCGTTGAAATTTGTAAGGCCCTTTATTTTCTTTTCTCTGTTGTTCTCGGAAAGTTTTTAGAATCAGAAGCATTGCATTTTTCCAATCTTCATCAAAAATAGAAGCATCGCCTGTCGTTTTCCAATAATGGTAAGACAATCTCATCACGTAACACAGCGAATCTATTTCCCATTTTCTTTCGTGAACGCCAGGTTTCATTTCGGTGTAATCGTTTTTCCATTCGCTAACTTTTTGATTATCATCATAAAAAGCATTGGCATAAGGATCTAGCAAAACAAATTCTATCTGCTTATTAATCACGCCTTTTAGTAAATTTTTGAGTTTTTCATCTTCTTTTGCCAAACTCAAATACGGAAAAACTTGTGCCGAAGAATCTCTCAACCACATCGCATCAATATCACCTGTAATCACATAAGTGTAAGGTTTTCCATTTTTTTGATAATGATTTACGGTAGTATCTAAAGTATTGGGATAGCAATTTTCAAAAATCCAAGCCAATTCTGGGTCTGCAATAGATTTTTTGACTTTTTTAATGGTATTTTCTACCGATTTAGAAACAAATTTTCTTTTCGAAAGTTCTGGCCTTTGAGAAACGAAATCATTCAAATCAAAAAAATTGAAAGTTGTAGGCATCATTGCAAAGCCTAATCCAAGGTAGATTGCTTGATAAATTTTCTTCTGGAAAGCATCTTTGTTAACTAAAAATTACATTTTTAAAATTAGTAATTTAAATCATTCTCACAAAGTTTTCTATCCATTCATTTTTCCTTAAATTTGCACTCGTAAAAAAAGATTCGATAAAATGATGTTGAATTTAATGTAAAACTTTTTAAAAATCTAAAATTATGTTACCAAAAATAAATCCAGAAAATACCACCGCTTGGAAAGCTCTAAACGAACATTTTGCCAACAATGATTTTGAATTAAGAACGCTATTTCAATACAATCCAAAGCGTTTCGATCAATTTTCGGTGAAAAGAGAAAATTATTTATTTGATTTCTCTAAAAATTTAATCGATCAAAAAACATTCGATTTATTGCTTCAATTGGCAGAAGAAACTCAATTGAAAGCTGCAATCAACTCGATGTTTTCGGGAGAAAAAATCAATGAAACCGAAAAAAGAGCCGTACTTCACACTGCTTTAAGGGATTTTTCTGACAAAGAAATTCTAGTTGACGGAGAAAATATAAAACCTGCCATCAAAAAAGTGCTTAACCAAATGAAAACTTTCTCCGAAAAAGTAATTTCAGGAGAACACAAAGGTTTCAGCGGAAAAGAAATTACCGATGTGGTAAATATCGGAATTGGTGGTTCAGATTTAGGACCAGTAATGGTGGTTTCTGCTCTTAAACATTTTAAAACCAGATTAAATGTACATTTCGTTTCTAATGTTGATGGAAATCACATTGCAGAAGTGGTGAAAAACTTAAATCCAGAAACTACGCTATTTATTGTAGCTTCTAAAACGTTCACTACTCAAGAAACGATGACGAATGCTAATTCAGCAAAAGATTGGTTCTTAAAAGCTGGAAAAGAAGAAGATGTAGCGAAACATTTCGTAGCTTTATCTACTAATATTCAAGCGGTTAAAACGTTCGGAATTGCAGAAGAAAATGCTTTTGAGTTCTGGGATTGGGTTGGCGGAAGATATTCACTTTGGAGTGCCATTGGTTTGAGCATTGTATTGGCAGTTGGTTATGAAAATTTTGAAAATTTATTGAAAGGAGCTTACGAAACCGATGTACATTTCCAAACGGCAGATTTCAAAGAAAACGTTCCTGTTTTGATGGGACTTTTAGGAATTTGGTACAGAAATTTCTTTGATGCTGGTTCTTATGCTATTTTACCTTATTCTCAATATTTAGATCGTTTTGCAGCGTATCTTCAACAAGGAGATATGGAATCTAACGGAAAATCTGTGGACAGAAACGGCGAATATGTTTCCTACGAAACCGGACCAATTATTTGGGGAGAACCTGGAACAAACGGACAACACGCTTTCTATCAATTAATTCACCAAGGAACAGAATTAATTCCTGCGGATTTTATTGCTTATGTGAAATCTTGCAACCAAGTTTCTGATCATCAACCAAAATTATTGGCGAACTTTTTCGCACAAACCGAAGCTTTAGCTTTTGGTAAAACTGAAGAAGAAGCAAGAGCAGAATTGGTAAAAGAAGGCAAATCTGAAGAAGAAATTGCAAAATTAACAAGATATAAAACTTTTGCGGGAAATACACCAACCAACTCATTCTTTATCAATGAATTAACTCCATTTTCATTGGGGCAACTCATTGCTTTGTACGAACACAAAATCTTTGTTCAAGGGGTAATTTGGAATATCTTTAGTTTCGATCAATTTGGGGTGGAATTAGGCAAGGTTTTGGCAGGAAAAATACTTCCAGAACTCACTGATAATGAAAAAGTAAGCTCTCACGATTCTTCTACTAATGGTTTGATTAATTACTTCAAAGAAAATAAGTAAATTTGAAAAATAAATCTAAAAAAAATAAAAAGTAAAAATGGCTCAAATCTTAGACGGACTAAAAATTTCTAACGAAATAAAGCAGGAAATAAAAACCGAAGTTGATAAAATAAAAGCTTCTGGTAAAAGAATTCCGCATCTTTCTGCAATTTTGGTAGGAAACAATGGCGCTAGCAAAGCGTATGTAAACAGTAAAGTGAAAGACTGTGCAGAAGTAGGCTTCGAATCTTCTTTGTATAAATTTCCTAGCACGGCTTCGGAAGCAGAACTTTTAGAAAAAATTGAAGAGCTAAATAACGACCCAAATGTAGATGGTTTCATCGTGCAATTGCCTCTTCCTAAGCAAATGGATCAGGAAAAAATTATTATGGCAATTAATCCTAGAAAAGATGTAGATGGTTTTCACCCAGAAAATTTTGGAAGAATGGCATTAGAAATGGATACTTTTTTGCCCGCAACTCCGTTTGGAATTTTAACTCTTTTAGAAAGATACAATATTGAGACCAAAGGAAAACACTGTGTAATCATCGGCAGAAGTAGAATTGTAGGAAGACCAATGTCTATTTTGATGGGAAGAAAAGATTTCCCTGGAAATTCTACCGTTACACTTACGCACAGTTATACTCCTCATATAGAAGAATTTACAAAAAATGCAGATATTGTAATTACAGCACTAGGCGACCCTCATTTCTTAAAAGGAGAAATGATAAAAGACGGTGCAGTAGTAATAGATGTAGGAATTACAAGAGTAGAAGATAATACCGAAAAAGGATATCATTTGGCAGGAGATGTAGATTTTGACAGTTGTGCAGAAAAAGCAAGTTGGATTACGCCAGTTCCAGGAGGAGTAGGACCAATGACTAGAGCAATGCTGATGAAAAATACACTTTTAGCGTATAAACATACAATTTATAAAGATTAGATTTTGCGGTCGGCTTTCAGCAGTCGGCTTTTTGCAAAAAACAAAAACCAATCAGCAGATTGCTGATTGCAGAAAGCGGAAAGCAATGAATTTAACACAAGAAATATTATTAAAAGAAGGAAAAATGCTCCCCGTGATGGAGCATTTTTACACTTTACAAGGAGAAGGAGCTCACACAGGAAAAGCGGCATATTTCATCAGACTAGGCGGTTGCGATGTTGGCTGTCATTGGTGTGATGTGAAGGAAAGTTGGGATCCAAATCTTCATCCATTAATGAATTCAGAAGAAATTGCAGAAATTGCAGCCAGTTATTGTAAAACCATTGTTTTAACAGGTGGTGAACCATTGATGTGGAATCTGGAAATTTTAACCAAAAAATTAAAAGAATTAGGATGTACCATACATATAGAAACTTCTGGAGCTTATGAAATGAGTGGAATTCTGGATTGGATTACGCTATCTCCCAAAAAGACAGGTTTACCTAAAGAAGAAATCTACAAAGTTGCTAATGAACTGAAAATCATAGTGTTTAATAGCCACGATTTTACCTTTGCGGAAGAGCAAGCTGCCAAAGTTTCTGATAATTGTAAATTATATTTGCAAAGTGAATGGAGCAAAAGAAATGAAATGTACCCAAAAATCACCGATTTTATTTTGGCAAATCCAAAATGGCAAGCTTCGGTACAAACTCATAAATATCTAAATATTCCTTAAATTAGTTTTTTATTAGAAAATAGATGCAGCGACTAAGATATTCTAGGTATTTGAAAACAATAGTCATAATATTAGACATTATGATTGTGGCGGCTGTATTTGTATTCTTTTTTCTGAAAAGAAATAATTATGACTTTACAAAAGCTCAGAATGAAGAAAATCTTCTTTCGTTAGTATTGCTAGGTTTATTTTGGGTTTTATTAAGTGGAAGAACAAAATTATACAACATCCCTAGAAATCTCACCTATACTTTGT
>ERZ650305.459-NODE-459-length-15711-cov-6.568792_pt1 | contig 15711 bp, 8 predicted proteins | sample MGYA00376241_ERZ650305 | MGnify/ENA primary metagenome ERZ650305 (study PRJEB26733, sample SAMN07839276) | wastewater metagenome | biome: urban; feature: artificial channel; material: waste water | place: USA: North Carolina | collected 2016-02-25 ... | reverse complement strand
ACCATAGCTAGTGCAACCATCTTTAAATAAATTATCCTTGTTGATTTTCTCATAACAACTTTATTGTGTATTAGATTTCCATTTAAAATAACGTTGCAAACATAGGCAATTGTCAATCAATATTTTAATACTATATTACTTAATCATTATACTTTCTTGAAAAGGGTAATAGGAATTTATTTTATTTAAATAAACAACTGCTTATCGACTTGATAATATATACTTTCAATGTTCTATTTTTAATATTATACAAGGAAATGGCCAATTAGAAAATAACGAACCGGAAAATAAACTGCATAAATAAATGCATGAGCATACAAAAAGATGCCTAATATTGCATAAAAGCAAACAGGATATGCATCTTTCTCTATTCAGAAACCGCTCATTGCTTTAAAACCAACGAAGTGTTCCTCGGTGTGCATCGACTTGTTCCTCACCGAGGAAGCTATCGTTCCCCGGTGAAGAAGATAAAAATGGACTATTAAGAAACATTTTTATCTCTAGTTTACCATAATATATCGGAAAGGAAAAAATAATAAAATGATTAGTTATTCGGGCATCTGCTCTCCAAATAACAAAAATAATCAAAAATCTATCGCAGCTTGATTGGCATATTTTCGAAACAGCAGAAATAGAGAATCGTGTAATTACAAATGCAGGACATTTTCCTGCTTTTCTTTACCAAACTGCAATTCACGTCCTTCTTCCAATGATTAAATATTCCTTTTTTAAGAATCATCGTTTTTTAAGAGGCTACTGATTCCTTCAGAAGGCTCTTTCAACTTTTATCCTTCAATAGCTCTTTTGTCTTATCCGCCAAAAACAGGGGGATATTAATCAAATTACCATCTTGTTTCAAATTCAGCATTGAATAGCGAATCAGGTAAGCGGGTTGAAAAAGCTTCTCATAATGAATCACACTTTTGATATCAGAAATGTGATAACTTACACATTTCTGATATGAGTTTCGTGCGAATCTACACATTATCCATATAAAACGAAAGAAAAACTCTGAATATTAGCTTGCCAACAGCTCCCTGTTTATTTAAAAGTAATCATCAACTGTTCATCAACACCTTTATCAGGTATTCTCACACTACAGACACCTGTTTCCTTATCCCAACTCCACGCTACAGTTTCAGTGTCATTCTCTAAATCTTCTTCCAAGCGTTCCGGTTTAGTTTTCTTTATCTTCTTTCCTTTGACAGTTATCTCTTTCGGAGCTTTCGCAGAATAAATACGGAACAACAGATTTCTCGGACCGGGAACAGTGTATCCTTTTCCTTCACGGGCAGAGACGGTCAGTTCATATCCATTTGCCAGAGTGCTACAAATAATCGGTGTTTTGACAAATTCATCACGCTGATATCCTAAGTCTTCTCCTTCATCTTCGTAGAGAGTAAAGGCAGCCTGTGCACCTTCCTGTGCGGGGAAGATTTCAAAAGTAAGTGGATATACCGGTTTCTCATGGGTGTAGTTCATCACCGGCATGGTGGGGATGATGGAACCTTGCTTCACAAACATGGGAACAGAGGACAAGGGAGCATCAACGGTAGTCCATTGCTCTCCGGTGTAGACCGTCTGCTTGTTGTTGTAGTCTATCCATGTACCTTCGGGAAGATACACGTTCTTTGTGCGGGCACCTTTCTTCACCACGGGGGCTACCAACAATTCACGACCGAACAAGAATTGGGCATCCGTAGAAAACGTTTCCATATCCATTGGATATTCGAGAAATAGAGGCCGCATGATAGGCAATCCTGTATCATACGCTTCGCGGGCGTAAGTGTAGATATACGGCAACAAACGATATTTCAGTTCGATAGCCGCTTTCGCGTTCTTTTCCGCTTCCGGTCCGAAAAGCCACGGTTCCACCGGGTTATCTCCCTCATGGTGAATACGGCTCAAAGGATTAAATGCTCCGAATTGAATCCAACGGGTATAGAGTTCCGCCATAGCCGGATAATCCTCAATATCTCCACAGTAACCGGTGATATCACAGGAAGAAAATGGGATTAATCCCAATCCGGCGGAAAGCATTACGGGAATCTGATTGGCTAATTGTCCCCACCCTTGCAGTACATCGTCTCCGTTTCCGCTATCACCCGTCCAACCGAACGTATAACGTTGCAATCCGGCATAAGCAGCACGAGTCATTTGAAAAACACGACGGTCCGGATTCCTCTTTTCAAATTGCTCTTTTACCACTTTGTCCCAAGTCAGGCCATAGACGTTATGGATTTCATCGTGCATACCGAGATGGTGCTTCATCACCAGGCGTTCCGTCTGCTCCTCGTTACTCCAGGCAGGTTCGCCCATGTCTGTCCAGAAGCCGGAGACACCATCGTCAATAGGTTTCTGCTGATAAGTTCCCCACCAGTCGGCTACGGCAGGCAGGGTGAAGTCTACCACTCCGCAGTTTCCACCCCACGGCCAGGGCATATCGTAGCTTTTACCGTTCGTACTGTCCTTTACAAAATAGCCCAGGCGGTCTGCTTCTTCCCATTGTTTTTTGTTGGCTTGTGCAATTACCGGGTCTTGAGATACGACTACCTTAAAACCCATCTCTTTCAAATCCGAAAGCATCTTCCTAGGGTTTTCATAGTTTCCTTTGCGCCACTCGAAATCCTGCAAGTATTCTGTCCAGCCGATATCCTGATAGATAATATCACAAGGGATTCCCCGTTTCCGGTAGCCTTCGGCTATTTCACGACTTAGCTTTTCACTTGTCAACAGACCGCGGCATTGAGCAAAACCCAACGCCCATTTCGGCGGCATGATAGGTTTTCCGGTCAGTCCGACGTATTGGCTGATGATTTCTTTATAGTCTTTACCGAAGATAAAGTAATATACCATTTCCCCGTTCGGCGCTTCAAAGCTGTAATAATCACGGCTTTCCGTTCCGAATTTGAATTCCGTCTTATAGGTGTTATCAAGGAAAATACCATACCGGTAATTGCTCATAAAGAAAGGAATACTCTTGTAAAGAGGATCTTCTACCACACTATAACAAGGTTTGTCACTATTCCACATCTTATAAGACTCGCCACGACGGTCCATCTTTCCCGCTTTCTCACCAAGTCCGAAGAAGTGCTCGTCACGACGAAGCACTTTATATTCCACCTTCTTCGTTCCTTCACTGACATGGCCTTTATCGGCATAATCACTAAACAGGAGTTTCTGATATTTATCGAATATCTGAAGACTCATCGGAGATTTATTCACCCGGATACGCAACTTCGGAGTAAATATCTCGTAACAGGCCGCCTGTTCATCCACATGAATAGTTCCTACCTCTTCCAGTTCTTCATTAATCACTGCAAACGAAGCATTTCTTCGTTGCAATTGCCCGTCGGGTGAGAACCAGATTTTCACGACGGAAGAGCTGCAAAGTTGCAATTGCAAGGCGGCACTGTCCGCCAGGTGAAAAGTCACCTGACGTCCCTGCTGTGTAAAAGAAGTGCATGTACGTGTCTCATTTTCCGCCCAAACCCATGTTGGAAATACCAGGCACAACATCCATACCCATAATCTATATCTAATCATCATACCTATCATTTTAGTTATTCTGTAGCAGCCGCTTTATTCAGCCACAATCATCGTCCAATATTTCAGGGAAGGCAATGTAAATGAGACAACCCCGTTCTCCTGTGTAAAGGCCAATTCCTGCAAAGCTCCTCCGTGTACATCCGGCGACGCTACCCACAGCTTATTCACCTTTGCCGACAGATTCATTTGCAAAGCCGCTTTTGTAATCAGAGCCGGTTCCGGCATCGTACCGTCCACATCTCTCCAGCTAAGGCTGTTCGCTTGCGAAAAGTTAAGAAGATGTATCACTTGCTTGCCACCTACCTGCTTGGCATAAGTAGTAACTGATCCCTGTTGAGGAGGCCAACTATTCAATCTCATTTCGCCATTGGTACAATTCATGGAAACACTATTCTCCGTACCACCGTCACGAAGCAGATTCTGATAAGAAGTCAGGAAATCATAATAACGAACCATCGCTGTTTTCAGTTCTTCGCTCATTGTCAGGTTCTCATTCGGAAAGTACTCTTTGCACAACATGTGATCGCCTCCCAACTCAAGGTGCGAACCACCCAAAGCAAACATGACAGCATCTGTCAATAAGATACCCGGCGTATTAAATTCTCCCCGGTTATCCGCTTTATTATAATTCATATAAGCTGCAAAAACCGTATTCAACTGATAATTGCCATAGACTCCATTTTCATAAAGAATGGCTTTCAGATTGGTAAAATCAGCCTCATCCGCCCACACCTCATTATAGAAGAAATCAACTTTACCTGTCTCCCCTATCTGACGGGCACCGTAACGGCTGACCGCATTCATCACCAAACTCTTGTCCGGATGAGCCTGCTTCGTCGCTTCAATAAAAGAAGCATATCCCTCACGCAGATTGACCGGAATACCGTTGTAATTGTAAAGCGTGCTGCGTCGTCCCAACTGGTCTATCTGATAGCCGTCGAAGGCAAAGTTCGCATATACATCATCATTCCTTTCGTTCAAATATTTCTGCCATTCCTTATTAGAAGGATCTACCAGATAAATATTACTTTTCCATCCGCCCGGCAGATCATGACTGTCTTTAGTAGTGTGAGAAGCATCCTTAAACAAATACCATTCCTCCTTCACCCCGTCCGTAGCAGCATCCTTCAACGCCCCGAAACAAAGATTGTAAAACATAGACTTCATACCGAAACGATGCTGCGCTTCAATGTAATTTTTCACCGAACTTGTATAAACCTCCCGGTTAGCGATGTCCATATATACTTCGTCCAACTGTGTGCGTGTACCGCCCAACGGCCAGTGATGTTTATTATGCCAGTCCTGAAACTGTACCCAATTGATGTGATGACGATTCAGATACGCCATCTCTTCCTGTGTCTTTTCAGCCGTCTTCTCCTGACTGAAATCAGCGACAAAACCATAACGCGGAAAACGTGACGGATCACTGGATACATCTACCGCAATCGTACCGACAATCACATCCGTACCATTCTCCTGACGGTACAGTTCCGCCATATATCCTTTGAAATCAGTAGTAGGCGGTTGCCATGTCCAACTGGTACCATTTACCGACTCTTCTCCGACAACCTCCCCTAAAAGACGATAGCGAACTTTAGTTCCGGCAGGCAACGCATCTTCTGCTGTAAATACCACTTTCTCCCCCGGTTTATAGAAAGCCTTATCCGTAGACAGGTCCACACTTAAATCCGATGTTACCGGAGTCACTTCGGTGACACTGCCCGAAGCTCCTCCATTCTCTTGGTTCGACCCATGATCGTCACTGCAAGCCATACACAGGAAAGCAGCCACCAAATATATTATTTTCTTCATCTTGAATTCTTGTTTTATTGTTTCACAATCGAAATCGTCTCTTTCAACTGGTCAATCGTAATCCGATAAGAACCGGCTTCCTGAATATTCCACTTATAATCCAAACTACCCAAATCTGCATCCGGATACATACTGCTCAACTCCGCATCCGACTTAGCAACAAACAATGCCGTCTCTACTTCTCCCGTCGGAGCCTTGTTGCTCTTATCCGCCATAAACCAATCCCCGTTCCAGTCTGACTGTTTATCGCAGGATATCTTCATCTCACCTGTTTTCAGTGTGCCGCTCCAGGTAAAGATGTAAGGACTGTCGGCACTCTTCGTCATCGGAGTAGCATTGCCTAAATCCCATCCGTTTGGAGTTGCCTCACCCACCAGATACAGCCCTTCGTAAGGAGTGAACGGACGCATCAGCATCTTTTCTTTTCCTTTGCCTGTATAGAACCATACTTTATAAGGCTTGCCACATTCGGCTTCCTTCATCTGCCATTTATTATCGTCACCTCCAAGCACTACGGATGTCGAAGTGTACGGAGCATTAGCCATGGTAGGATGGAAGAAAGCATCCGCCTGACCGAAATCTGTCACAGAAGCGAATTTAAATTCTCCGTCCGCCTTCCAGGGAATCACGGCTCCATAATGGAACAGGTTCATCTGAACAGCATCTTTAGACAGTGCTTCAAATCCCCAACCATTGTTACCCGTAAACGAACCGACAATGAAAAATTCTTCATATCTCCAGCCAATATCTTCTGTTTCGGTAAGTGTCAACGTCAAGTCGAGCAGGTTTGCTTTTACGATATAAGTTGCTTCTTTACTGATTGTGAACTGTTCGTCCGGTTGGTCACCCGATGTACGATAGGTCAGTTTGAGTCCTTCTCCGGCAGTAGCATCACGGTTGTACGACGGCAGGAATTCTCCTAAGGTCGTTATAAACTTAAACGATCCGGTATTCAGCTTTCCTGTCCATGTAAATTGTCCGTTATCCGTACGTTCCATTGCCGTTGCGTTATCGGCGCTCCATTCGTTCGGAGCAGCATCACCAATCAGGTAAAGCGTGGTAGTAACCGGCTGGTAGGTAGTCACTGTAAAGGCAGTCGTCGCAATCTGCTTCTGATCTTCCATTCCGGCAACGACGGCTGTGATACGTGCTTCCAACTCCGCTTTCACGGCATAACCGATACCGAACTGCGTATGCAGAAATTGGTTAAGTTCTTCCACTTTCTTAGTCCATTGATACGTTCCCGTACCCAAATCCACCGAATAAGCATTCGCAAAGTCCGTTCCGGCTTTCGCCAGTTCCAGCGTATAAGAGATACGGTTACCGCTTCCATAATTCGTTCCGGTAGTCCATGAAAGCGCCAGCGCCTCCTGACTATGGTTCTTTTCGTTCAACACCAACTCCTGCTGATTCACCGAAAGGGTGAGGGTATCATGTCCTTTATCTGTCTCCATATAATCCTCGGTACAAGCAACCATCGTTCCACCGATGAAAAGAGAGCATAACAACTGATATATATATTTCTTCATCATATTATTTGTCTAAATGAATGATTATAAAACGGATTAATAACCGGGATTTTGAGTCATCAGGTGATTGGAGTCCATCTCCGTCTGCGGAATAGGCAACAGGAGACGTTCTTTGGTCACATTATTCTTACCGATAGATTTCAGGAATGTCAATGCATAATTTCCATTATCAACCCGGATCATATCGAACCAGCGATGTCCCTCAAAAGCAAGTTCCATCCGACGTTCGTGAATAATCTTTTCTCTCATTTCGGTCTGCGTCAGAGTAGTCGGCAGCTCTGTCAGTCCGGCACGCTTACGAACGATATTCAATGGTTCGGCAGCCTGATCCGGATGTCCCTGCTCATTCAAGGCTTCCGCTTTCTTCAGTAAGACATCCGCATAACGGTATACTACAAAGTTGTTGGGGTTGGTATTATACTCCGGAGAGACGGTTTTCGACACAAGGAACTTACGTACGTTATAACCCGTATTCGACCAGGAACGTCTGTATTCCATACCGTCAAAAGCAGGACAACCCTGATACAACACAGTGATGTCTTTCCGCAAATCACCGTCCTCGTATTGCTTGACAAACTCTTCCGTAGGCAGGTTCCATCCATAAGCACCGGCTACCATACCCGAATTACGAGGCCCCATGAAAGTAGACAGCCAGGATGCTTGATTATCGCCGCCCCAGAAGTCATATTCCGTACTACCGGAGTATTGCACTTCGAAGAGAGATTCCGCACCATTATTGATCGTCGCATTAAAGTTATCGGCATAATTGCATTGAGTCAGATCATATCCCATTGCAGCAATGTTATTGCACAAGGTCACTACTTCATTATAATAGTCACGATGATTGGGAGCCAATGTCAGGTAAATATCCGCCAGCATCGCCATTGCAGCCTCTTTGCAGGCACGTCCCCTGTCAGCATCTCCATAACTGCTTTTCGGAGGAAGCATATTCACTGCATTTTTGCAGTCGGAAAGAATTTGAGCATATACCTCATCTACCGTATTACGGGCAATATCCGCAGATTCTCCCGGTTCAAACGGCTCCAAGCGCAAAGGCACCCCTCCGTACAAACGAACCAGAATATAATAATAATGTGCACGCAGGAAATAAGCCTCACCCATGCAACGGGTCTTTATCTCATTGGAGATAGATGCTGAAGGCAAATTGGAAAGCACGATGTTGCAACGTCCGATCCCTACCCACGGAGAACGCCATACATACAAGGCAAAGCCGTTATCGCTCTGGGCAATGAAATTGGAAGCCTGAACAGTCTCCAAACCGTCAGTACCTCCTCCGGCTCCTACTTCACTGTTGCCTGCGATGATGTCGAGGCTCCAAATACGCTGGTTATACATATTAGATGACTGAAGAGTCTTGTAGCAGGCAGTAGTCAGTGCCACAGCAATCTCATTCGTCACTTCCGATTCGGGATCGACGCCATATTTGGGATATTTATCCAAGAAATCGTTGCACGATGTCAATGCCAGCACGGCAGACATAAATACCAAAGTTATTATCTTTTTCATATTCTTTCTCCTGATTTAAAAGTTAAAGTTCAAGCCCATACTGAAGGTACGTGAAATCGGGTAACGGCTGCTGTCGATGCCATTAATATCAACTTCCGGGTCAAAGCCGGAATATCCGGTAATAGTTGCCACATTCTCGCAAGAGAAAGAGATGCGGGCATTTTCCAGTTGAATCTTTTGCATCCACTTTTTAGGCAGTGTATACGAAAGCGTGATGTTCTTCAGACGGAGATAGGAACCGTTTTCCACAAACCTGTCGGATACACGGCAGTTCTGGTTCGGGTCTCCCCAAATGGCGCGGGGCATAGAGTTGCTGGTTCCTTCACCCGTCCAGCGGTTCAATACGGCTGTGGTTTGGTTGTAAGCGGCTGCCATTCCTTCGTTGTCAACATTGTTGGCGTTATAAATCTTGTTTCCCGATACGCCTTGCAGGAAAACGGAGAGTTCCCATCCCTTATAAGAGAAATTATTGCTTAAAGAGAAGAACCAGTTCGGATTCGGGTTGCCGATAACGGTACGGTCTTCATCGTTGATGACTCCATCGTTATTCAAATCCCGGAAACGGATATCCCCCGGAGCTGCTCCCGGTTGGGTGGCATGGCGGTTTACTTCCTCCCAGTTTTGGAAAAGTCCGTCGGTCACGTATCCGTAGAATACATTGATCGGATAACCGGCTCTAAGCATAGTCACGTATGAGTTACCCATCTGATTGATAAACATCGGAGTTTCGCTGTTCAGGTCCAGAATTTCATTCTTGTTATAGGTAGCCGTTAAAGCAGATTCCCAAGAGAAAAGACCTTTCAGGTTGATGGTGCGCAGGGTCATTTCCACTCCTTTGTTGCGCATCTTGCCGGCATTGGTAAAGGTTTCAGTAGTATCTTCAAAACCGGAGGTGATAGGGATGGAAGCTTTCACCAACATGTCTGCCGTCTTTTTGATGTAGGCATCCAGCGAAAGGTTGACACGTGAATTGAACAGGCTCATATCCACACCGAAGTTGGTTTGGCGTACCTCTTCCCAATGAATATTCGGATTGGAAAGGGTGGTAGATACCAAAGCGGTGGAGTTGTTGTTGCCGAAAGGATAGACTCCTGTATTATAGGAAGCCACAAAGCCGTAGTTACCGATTTCCTGATTACCGGTCACACCGTATCCGATACGCAGTTTGAGGTCATTCACCGGAGAGTTGTCTTTCGGAAACCATTCTTCCTGCGAAATACGCCATGCCAGAGAAACGGAAGGGAATGTTCCCCAACGGTTGTTCTTACCGAAGCGGGAGGAACCGTCACGGCGCACAGTGGCTGTAAGCAGGTATTTATCTTCGTAAGAATAGTTGAGACGTGCCATCAGAGAAAGCAGTGCCCAGTCGCTCTGGCTGCCACCGATACTGTACATCTTCTCGCCGTTGTCCATTTCATGGATATTATCAAACATGAAGATATTCTTTTGAGCATTCAGGTAATCATAGTTGTTCCACTGGGCGGAAGAACCTGCCATCACACCTACACGATGTTTTTGGGCGAAAGTATGGTCGAATACAAAATAATTATCCCACAGGTAGGTAAATGATTTGTTGTCACTCTTATAGCGGGAAGATTCTTCTACCGGATTCGGTTTCCAGTCGTAAGCCGGAGTAAAGTTGTCGACAAACCAGAATTTGGCATCATAACCAAAGGTACTTTTCAACTTCAACCATTTGGTAAAGGCAATCTCTCCGGTGATGTTTGCCAGAAAGTTATATCCTTTTGTCTCGTTCGTCATCATATACAACGTACCGATCGGATTGCGGACACTTCCATACCATTGCGCTTCCTGTCCGGGACCGCTCCAGCTACCGTCTTCATTCTTCACCGGCTGGGTGGGAAGTGCTTTCATCGCATCTCCGATGCTATAGCTTCCTCCTTCTTTCACGTCCGTACTGAATGTCAGGTTAGTAGTGAACTTCAACCATTTATTGACCTGGGCATCACTATTTGCCTGGAAATTGAAACGACGGTAATTAACGCTTTCCACGATACCGGACTGGTCGAGGAAACCGCCGGATACATAGTAATGTGCCTTTTCCGTACCACCGGAATAGCTAACCGAATAGCTTTGTTTCACTCCCGTACGTAGCATCTCATCCAGCCAGTTCGTTCCTGTTCCCAATAAAGAAGGATCTGCCCAATAAGGGTTTGTATTATCATCATTATTAGACAGCATATCATTGCTCAAGGCGGCATATTGCGCAGCATTCAGCATATCGGGCACTTTAGTAGCGTTCTGAATAGCCCAGTTTGCGTTTACCGTTACTTTTCCGGCACCTTCGGCACCACGTTTGCTGGTAATCATCACCACACCGTTGGCACCACGGGAACCATAGATAGCTGTTGCCGAAGCATCCTTCAATACGTCTACCCGTTCCACATCAGCCATATTCAAAGAAGACAATCCCAAGTCGGTAGGAATTCCGTCAATGACAATCAGCGGGTTACTGTTGTTGATCGTACCCAAACCGCGAATTTTAATAGTGACATTATCACCCGGCTTACCGGCATCGATTATCTGCACGCCGGATACTTTTCCCTGCATTGCCTGACCGATATTAGCTACCGGAGAGTCTTTGATGTCCTTCACTCCGACAGAAGATACGGCACCAGTCAAATCGCTCTTTTTCATCGTTCCGTAACCTACTACAACAACTTCGTCCAATACTTCCGTATCTTCCTGCAAGGTTACTTTCAACGAGTTTTTCCCGTTCACCGGAACAGTCTGCGTTTTATAGCCGACAAAAGAGATAGTCAGCGTGCTGTTAGCCGGAACGCTTAATGAGAAATTACCGTCTACATCGGTTATCGTACCATTCGTTGTACGTCCTTCCACCACACTGGCACCGATCACCGGTTCACCTGTGGCATCTACTACATGTCCTTTTATTGAAATCTGTTGTGCGAATGCACTAAGAGATAGGAACAAGCCCCACATTATTAATAAGAGGCGGCGTTCAAAGCCTTTCGACTTCATACTCTGTTTCATGTACATTAATTTAAAGTTAATATTAGGGTTACTTTTGTTTTCGTTCTCTGTGTCATTGCTGAAATGACCGTGAAACAAAAGTATCCACATTTCATACTGCTTCTTAAAGCAGATAGCAAAAATATAGTGATTTATACAGTATCTCACAGCATAAACCACTAAATATAAGAACGTTATAAAATAGAAGTCAGACTAAAAAAGTAGTGATTTTCTTATTCTTCCACCTTCCCTATTTGCATTACTTTAGTCTCAAATTCATCTCTTTCTCCCAAAGCTTTGTTACGGACACGGGTCCGGTAATTATAAATGGTAGTCACGGAATAACGGAGGAATTGCGCTATCTTGGTACTGTCCGTAATCCCCAGCCGGATAAGGGCAAAGATACGGAGTTCGGTGTTCAACAGTTCTCCCGGTTTGGGTTGCATGGGTTCTGTGAGCAGCGCATTAAATTCCTCCACAAAATTGGGGAAGAGTTGCAGGAAAGTCATGTCGAAGTTTGCATAAAACTCTTTCAGTTCTTCGTCAAGGAATTGAGAAGATTTAATGGCTTTATATAGTTCTTCCACTCTTCCGGCAGCGGCAATTTTATTTAGGGAACGACGGTATAAATCCATCTTGTCGAGATAAGTGGAGCATTGGTCCATATATCGGCCGATATATTCCTCCTTGATATAGTTGGCTTCCGAAAGCGTATGGTTCATCTCTTTCAGTTGCGAGTTAGAATCGTGAAGTTCTTCGTTCAGTTCTTGCAACAACGTATTGGTATCGACCACTTCGCGACGTGCGGCAGCAACCTTTTTCATCTGCTTGTAAACGAAGAAAATGGCAACCAACAAAAATACGGAAAGCAAACTGATACAAATCAATGATACTTTCATCTCCTGTTGCTGCCGTTTGGTTTTCAATTGGTAAGCCTGGTCAATGATAGGAAAGACTTGCGAGATTTCTAACGTACGAAGGCGGGCATTACAAAGAGTGGCATCCTCTAAGGAGCATTTCAGGTAATTGTAGGCACGGTCAATATCCCCTTCATCGTAGACAAGGGAAGCGAGTTTGCGCAAAGATACATATTCCTTTACTGCCGATTTCAGGTCGGCAATAGCCGAAAGGGCCAGGTAATGTTTTTGCCCCTGCTTGTCGCCTTTCAACCGGTAACCCTCGGAGAGAGTATAAGTAAGCATTGCTTTTGAATGGTCATCCAAAGAAGGTTTGTTGTAATATTCCATCAGCATACGGATGGCTTCATCGTATTGAGCATGTACGATGCACTTATCCGCCATCACCAATACGTGTCCCAAAGAGTCGGAAGCGTTGACCTGCAGAAGAGAGTCACGATACAGATCCGTCATTCGATAATACTCTTTCTTGACTTTCTCCGTAACGGCATAATCTCCCATCAATCCGTAAATAGTGCGATACAAGTGATAATAGTAACCATAGAGATAATCGGGCAGCGTTTTCTTATCAATCTGCCCCAATAGTTCCAACGCTTCTTTATACATCCCGGTAGTTCCCATCACTTCCGCCATATTCATGGCAGCATCATCCAGATAATCCAGTTTATCCATGCGATGCGCCAGTTCCTCTTTCCGTTGAGCATAGACAAAAGACGAATCCAGATTATAAGCCCGGTATTCATCGAAAAGACGTCCGCAAAAACCATATCGTTGTTCATCGGAAGTAGCCTCCGCCAACAATTTCTTCAGGTCAGCGATACGCGCCTCCTTTTCCGCTCCATAAGTCTGACGGTTTTTAATGATACCATCAATCTCACGAAGTAACGCATCGGTACTCTTATTATCTTTTGCATAAAGCAGACCGGAAAGGACGATTGTCACAAAAATCAGAATCACTTTTTTCATAGTGCCGTATGTATTATAGTTGCAAAGATAAAAGTCTTTCAGAAACTTCCGGCTTTCAGGAGAAAATTACTGCAGACGGAATGAACAATCTTGTATTAAAACAGGAAGCATTACAAATTTATTATGAACATAATTATTATATTTATAATAATGTTATCGTTGGAACAACCATCAATATACAGATAAATTCAAAAGTATGTATTCACAGCAAATTCAAACTGTTCTATAAATATTTTCTTAAATGGATATATATTATTTTGTTCATAGAAAACTAACATAGCTTTCTTATAGTCGATAGAATCAACTGAACGAAATGATAAAGGACAATAACCGTTGGCTATAAGTATTGCATTACTTGTTATACGGGCAGTACGTTTATTACCATCAGCAAATGGCTGAATGTAAGATAACAGAACTAAAGCTAGGAAAGCTTTATCAAAGATACTCTGCTTATTATTAATTAATTGACAAGTGTCTTCCATAGCTTCTCTTATTTGATATTCATTATCAAGTGGACGATAATTCGTACCCGTAATACCAACACGCCGAGAACGAATATGACGCTCAACTCCCAGTTCTTTAATAAGGATACTATGAATGTCTTCAATCTTTCTTATTGATAAATACTGAAGATAATCAGGATTATCTAAAATAAAATCAAGAGCTTCCTTGTGATTTAGTAGCATAATGGCTTCTTCTTTAGTTTTACCTTTTGCTTCTTCTTTTTCCAGCAAAAGTCTTTCCGTTTCAAGAAGATTATATGTGTTCCCTTCAATTTGAGAAGACTTCCAACTAAGATCCACACCTAACCTTTCCATTTCTTTCCGGTACTCTCCGTCTGTCATTTCTAATACATTTCTTCTAAACGTTTCTTGAAGAGCCGTTAAATGTTTCCGTTCGTCCATCGTGAAAGGGTCAACATTAGGCAATATATCAGGAATAAGGCTGAAATTGAAAGCTTGTTGAATTTCACGCTCATCAACTTCTTTCCGAAAGTATGATTCTAAGTCGAAATAACTTGTAACAAACGTTTGTGGTGTTAGTTTATAACAGGTGGCAGGTCCTTGCCCTATGACTTCAATACTTCCAGCGGAAATCATGGCAGCTAATAAACGCTTGAATGTGGCGACACTTACTTTAGTATTCACTCCCTCCATTAATTCTGACCTAGAAGATAGAGGATGAAAACGAAGATATTGTTGAATTTCTTCTTCCATTGCTATTTAGTTGATTATATCGGCTCAAAAATACATAATATTATTAATATATCGGCTCAAAATGAGCCAATAATTACAGTGTATAGGACTCTTTTGAGCCGATATGAAAATCTTCAGCTACCTGTTAGTAGTCTCATATTGTTTCTGCATTGCTTTGATCTATTCTTCAGAATTCTTATTTATCACAGCAATTTTATCCTGTAATTCTTTATTCTGGATTTCAGATAATCTCATCTGTTCAGTATGGATCTTCTGACTGTCCTCTGTGGTGAAATAGTTCATTTACGTACGGGTTTGGCTCATTCTCTGTACGGTTTTGAATAAAATAATGGAGTATTCTGGAAACGTTGTGGTAAATCTGAAAAAGATGATTGAGTTTTTAAGATTCCCCGTTATCTTTTTATTATAAGATATGGGTCAAAGGTGAGGGTTGGTGAGGGTAGATTTATAACCTTTTATTTTATTATTTTCTATACTATCTCCTTTTTTATCTATAAAAAAAATACGAAAGTTATAAATCTACCCTCACCATCCCTCACCCTTGACCCATTCATTAGCGCACCGTTTAACTCGTTTCTATGCAATTATGAATATATTTTATTCATTACCAATATTAAGAATCAGCCTTCTTATTACTGATAAACTACCGTCTTATCGTATACTTTATTTCTATTTATTAATCGCCTACTATGGTTGTCTATCTGGATGACTATGGTAGGCTGATTAGACAACAATAGTCGACTAGGTGGACAACTCTAGTCGGCTTCTTAGATGCAAGCTGTTCAATTTGCTAAGATTGACAATGTCGATGCGAAGGTTACGGGCTGTGAAAGTATAAACTGTGGGGATTGTGAAGGCGTGAAGAGCGTGAAGAAAAGACTTTTCTTTATTTGTTCACAGAAAACACCTATCAAACAGATGGTTACCATCCGTGAAGGATGTGAATGAGAAAAACTAAACTTAATTGGGGCTTTGGTAATTTTCGGCACAATTAGTTCAAAACCACACCGCTTTTTAGTTAAATGAGAATTTAATACAGACAGAAGAACATAAGAACAAAAAATAAAATAGCAGTTCAACAAGCAACAGAAATAAGCTTCAAAGCGCAGCATTTATGTTCTTTTGTTCTTATGTCTAAAAATAAATGATTATTTAGCTCATTTTTGCACCGGGAATGAGTCTATTTTTAAGGGTGTGATT
>ERZ650305.447-NODE-447-length-15898-cov-4.373162_pt1 | contig 15898 bp, 18 predicted proteins | sample MGYA00376241_ERZ650305 | MGnify/ENA primary metagenome ERZ650305 (study PRJEB26733, sample SAMN07839276) | wastewater metagenome | biome: urban; feature: artificial channel; material: waste water | place: USA: North Carolina | collected 2016-02-25 ... | reverse complement strand
ATGCAATCAAAAGAGCAAATTCAGCAGATCCTGAAAAAATAAAAGAAGCAATTAATCAAACTAAAGATTTCATGGGTGCTTCTGGAATAGTAACATTAGATGAAAATAGAAATGCTATTAAAAGTGCAGTAATTAAACAAGTTAAAAATGGAAAATTCGAGTATCTTGATACTGTAAATCCAACTAAATAAGTTTAATCATATTAAAGGGGATTTTCCCCTTTAATATTTTTATTGTTTAGTGGAAAAATATTTATTATTTAATTACTTGATTTATGAATTAAAAAAAAGTACTTAAAACCGTGCTTATGCAGCACACCGCACCAACCTTACGTTGGATTGATTATGGAAAAATAATTTTCTTTCATTTGTATAGGGTTAAGCGTCACGCTTATGCGATGCAACTGCATAAGTTGCAGTTCTATTATTTAGTCAAAAATCCACAAGTTGAGTTAATTATATAGTTATGAATAAACAAAAAAAATTGAGGTGTAAATAATGAATTTAGGAACTTTTTTTCAGCATATGACTAATGGTATTTCACTAGGTAGTTTATATGCGCTAATAGCTATTGGGTATACAATGGTGTATGGAATACTAAGACTTATAAATTTTGCTCATGGGGATATATTTATGATGTCTATGTATTTTGCTTTTTTGGGTGTTGCAGTATTTGGATTACCGTGGTACATTGTTTTCCCTCTTGTAATAGTGTTTACAGGATTGTTTGGAATGGGTGTAGAGAAAATAACTTATAAACCTCTTAGAGATGCTCCGAAAATATCTATATTGATTTCAGCAATCGGTGCTTCTTTCTTATTAGAAAATGTTGCAACTGTATTCTTTTCTGGATTACCGAAAGTGTTTCCAGTACCAGAAGTATTTGCAAGAGTAATAAAAATAGGTTCAGTATCTATTCAAGTTATATCGTTTATAATTCCAGTAGTAACTATAGTATTTTTAATAGGGCTTTTATACCTTATAAACAAAACAAAAACTGGTATGGCCATGAGAGCTGTGTCAAAAGATTATGAAACAGCTAGAATAATGGGAATAGATGTTAATAGAACAATTTCAATAACATTTGGAGTAGGGTCAATGCTTGCAGCTGTAGGTGGACTTATGTGGGGATCAAAATTCCAACAAATAACTCCATTAATGGGAATTATGCCAGGACTTAAATGTTTTATAGCTGCTGTAATTGGTGGAATAGGAAATGTTAAAGGTGCTGTAATGGGTGGATTTATTTTGGGTATGGGAGAGATTTTATTAGTTGCTTTTTTCCCAGCTTATACAGGATACAGAGATGCTTTTGCCTTTGTATTACTAATTGTTATTTTATTAGTTAAACCTACTGGTTTAACAGGTGAAAAAATAGCGGAGAAGGTGTAGCATGAAAAAAAATAGTATTTATACATTAGTAGCTTTGGTAGCAGTAGTAGCATTTATATTCTTTGCCCAAAGCAATTTAGATAATTTTACATTAAGAATACTTAATCTATGTGCAATATTTGCAATATTAGGATTAAGTCTTAATCTTATTAATGGATTTACAGGACAATTTTCATTGGGACATGCTGGATTTATGGCTATAGGTGCTTATACAACAGCGATACTAACAATATCACCTGCAATGAAACAAATGATATATGTTAATGTTCCAATAGTAAAATGCTTGGAAAATTTAAGAGCACCCTTTCCTATAGCATTAATTATTGCTGGGTTATTAACTGCAGTTATAGGATTTTTTGTTAGTGCGCCAGTTCTTAAGTTAAAAGGAGATTATCTTGCCATAGCGACTTTAGGATTCTCTGAAATTATAAGAATACTTTTTACAAATATGTCAAGTATTACGAATGGAGCTGCAGGATTAAAAGCTATACCTCAAGCGACTAATTTATGGTGGACTTTTGGAATAGTAGCAGTGACTACATTGGTATTAACTTCACTTATTAATAGTAGTTATGGAAGAGCTTTAAAAGCTATTAGAGAAGATGAAATAGCAGCAGAAAGTATGGGAATTAACTTATTTAAACATAAAATAATTGCTTTTGTTATTGGAGCTTTTTTTGCAGGAGTAGGTGGAGGATTATTAGGGAACTTAATCACTTCAATAGATCCAAACTATTTCAAATTTACAATAACTTTCAACATACTTCTAATAGTAGTATTAGGTGGTATTGGAAGTATAACTGGAAGTATCATAGCGGCATTTATAGTAACTATAGTAGATCAAATGTTAGTTGCTTTGGACATGCCAATGAATTTAGGATTTATTAATTATCCCGGAATTCCTGGAATAAGAATGGTTGTTTTCTCAGCAGCACTTATGCTAGTAGTTCTGTTCTATAGAAATGGTTTGATGGGTACAAATGAATTCTCTTGGGATGGGTTCTTTGGTCTATTTAAAAGAAAGAAAAAAACAGGAGGAGCTAAATAATGAGCATATTAAAAACTGAAAATCTTGTTATGCAATTTGGCGGACTAACTGCAGTTAACAATTTGAGTTTGGATATAAAAGAAAGAGAAATAGTTTCTGTAATAGGACCAAATGGAGCTGGGAAAACAACAGCTTTCAACATGATTACAGGAGTTTATACACCTACACAAGGTAAAGTTTTGTTAAATGGTAAAGACATTACAGGTAGAAGACCTGACGAAATAAATAAACTTGGAATAGCTAGAACTTTCCAAAACATTAGACTTTTTAAAGATTTAAGTGTTTTAGATAACGTTCTTATAGGGAATCATCTTCATGTAGAATCAAATGTTTTGGGAGCAATATTTAAACTTCCAAAATACAGAAGAGAAGAAAAAGAGATGAGAGAAAAATCTCTTGCACTTCTTGAAGAGTTTGGATTACTTGAGTATAAAGATGATAAAGCAAGTTCATTACCTTATGGTCAACAAAGAAGACTGGAAATAGCAAGAGCTCTTGCCACAAATCCAAAACTTCTAGTATTAGATGAACCTGCAGCAGGGATGAACCCTAAAGAAAGTGATGATTTAACTCATTTCATCAGACAAATAAGAGATAAATATAATCTAAGCGTATTATTAATTGAACATTACATGGATCTTGTTATGGAAATTTCTGACAGAATTTATGTTCTTGAGTTTGGAGAAACAATAGCACACGGAACTCCATCTGAAATACAAAATAATCCAGCAGTAATTGAAGCGTATTTGGGGGTAGAAGAGGATGCTTAAAATAGAAAACCTAAGTGTAAAATATGGTGGAATCACAGCACTTCAAGGAATAAGTCTTGAAGTTAAAGAGGGTCAAATAGTTACTCTTATAGGAGCTAATGGAGCTGGGAAAAGTACAACATTAAGAGCTATTATGGGGCTAGTAAAACCTAGTACTGGTAGAGTACTTCATAATGGAAAAGACCTTGCAGGAACTAAAACAGAAAATATGGTAACTAATGGAGTTACACTGGTACCTGAGGGTAGAAGAGTATTTTCTAATTTGACTGTTCTTGAAAATATAAGAATAGGTGCATTTACTAGAAATGATACTGCTGAAATAGAAAAAGATATTGAATGGGTATATTCATTATTTCCAAGACTAAAAGAGAGGTCATGGCAACTGGCTGGAACTCTTTCTGGTGGAGAGCAACAAATGCTTGCTGTTGCAAGAGCGTTAATGTCTAGACCAAAATTACTTATGATGGATGAACCTTCTTTAGGACTTGCACCGCTAATAATTAAAGATATATTCAATATCATAAAACAAATTCACAAAACAGGAGTTACAATACTTCTTATAGAGCAAAATGCTAATGCAGCATTACATGTAGCAGATAAGGCTTATGTAATGGAAACTGGTAGAATTATTATGCAAGGAACTGGAAAAGAGCTATTATCTAATGATGATATTAAACATGCATATTTAGGAACTAAAAAAGATTAATGGAAAATCCCTTTTGGAAGAGAGGGATTTTTGTTTTGGGGTAAATTTTATTTTATATTTTAATTGAAAAGCAGATTGTGAGTTTGGTATGATGAAATGATAAGATAAAAAAATTGTGGATTTATAGTTGAGTATACAAATTAAATTATAGGTAATAGAAGCTTAATAATAAAGCGAAAAAAGGAGTTATAATAATGGAAGTATCAACAACAATTAGAGAAATGATGGCAAACAATGAAATATATGTACCTGATTATCAACGAGCTTATTCGTGGGAAACTCCAGAAGAAAATACTAAATCAAAAACTCATACAGATGTATTTTATGCAGATATTGAAGAGTATAAAAATAGTAAAGCTAAAGCACCTTTTTATTTTGGACATTTTTTATATGAAGAAAAATCAAAAAATAAATATGCAATAATTGATGGACAACAAAGATTGACAACAATTGTAATTTTTTTATCAGTTTTATTTGAAAAACTTCAAATTATAAGAGAATTATCTGAAGATGAAAAGGAATATTATGAAGATATGATAAAAAGAGGTAGTAAAATTAGGTTTTCAACTATTGGATACGATAATCAATTTTTTAAAGATTATGTTATAGAAAAGATAAAAAAAGATGATAGGGGAATAGAAACAGAATCTGCAAAAAGGATTTTGAAAGCTTATGAATTTTTTAAAGAAAAATTATTTGAAAAAGACGAAGATTATTTGTTAGGAATGTTAAATGTAATAAAAGATGCTTCATGTACAACTCATATAGTAAATAAAGAAGCAGAAGCAATTCAAATGTTTATTTTTCAAAATAATAGAGGTAAAAAGCCTTCAAATTTAGAAGTGATAAAAGCTCAGTTTATGTATGTTGTTCATTTGTATGGTGGAGATGAGACAGATAATATAATAGGAGAAATTAAAAATAGATTTGAAAAAATATATAAATCTATTTCTTCTATAGAATATCATATTGATGAAGATGATGTTTTATTATATACGTTAAGAGTATATTTTAATTCGCTTTGGCAAACCAATGCTATAGATGAAATAAATGAAATGTTAAATGAGGAAAACCCAATAGATTTTATTAAAGAATTTACTGATGAGTTATCACTTAATTTTGATAATTTAAAGATATTTTTTAATGAAGATTATAAAAACAATATGGAAATTCATTCTTTAATTGCTTTGAAGGGTATAGGTATTGCATTTCCTTTTATATTAAAAGCGTATAGATATGGAATAGAAACTAATTCTATAGGGAGGTTGTGCTCTAGTTTAGAAAGTTTAGTCATTCGCCATAGACTTATAGGAACAAGAGCTGATATAACTTCAAGAATAAGTGATGTTTATGTTGAATTTAGAGAAGAAAATGCAAATATTGAACCAGTTATAGAAAGAATCGAATGGTTAAAAATAACAGATGAATGGTGGTGGGCATATTGGAATAATAATGAACTAGAAAAAGCTATTCAAGGAAAAATAGACCATAATATTGCTAAGTATTTATTGTGGAAATACGAAAATCATTTAGAAAGTTCTGGAAAATCAGGTTATAAGTTAAGGAGATTCGATGATATAGTAAACCCAGAATTGGAACATATAGCACCACAAACACCCAAAAATGGAGGTTCTATTGCTAACGGTTATTGTAGATATGATGAGGAGTTTAAAAAAGAATATATTGATTGTTTAGGGAATTATTTATTACTTTCTAAATCCCATAATTGCTCAGTTGGAAATAAACCATTTTCAGAAAAATATAAAACATATGTTTATCTTGCACAACAAAGAGAAATTCAAAAGCTTGTTCCTGAGAATGGAAAATGGGATAAAAAAGTCATAAAAAAAAGAAAAGACGAAATTATAAAATTCATAATAAGTAAATTATAGTTTTGTAACAGTATTTCTTAAAATTTTTTTAATGGAAGCTGGATATAATGGGTAAAGGTATAATCTGATGATTAATTTTTTTGAATAATTAAATATAAAATAACAAATTATGTAGAAAAAAATTAAATTTTTATAAAAAATGCATAAATCGGGTAATTTAAGATGAAATATAAAATAAAGGAGACCAAATGACAATCAGAGAAAAAATGAAAAATGGAATGCTTTATACAGACCTTGGAGAAGGGCTTGAGGAAGAGAGAATCAACTGTAAAGAGTTACTGTTTGATTACAATAATACGCGTCCAAGTCAAGAAGCTGAAAGAAAAGAATTGTTGAAAAAACTTCTTGGAAGTTGCGGAGAAAATATTTGGATAGAGCCAAATCTTCGTATGGCTTATGGGAAAAATACACATATTGGAGAAAATTTTTATGCAAACTTTAATCTTGTAGTTGTAGATGATATAGAAGTTTATATAGGTGATAATGTTATGATAGCACCAAATGTAACAATAACAGCCACTGGACATCCAGTTGACCCAGATTTGAGAAAAGGTGGAGCTCAATTTTCAATACCTGTAAAAATTGGAAATGATGTATGGATAGGTTCAAATGTTGTGATTTTGCCAGGGATTACCGTAGGAGATAATTCTGTGATAGGTGCAGGAAGCGTTGTTACCAAAGATATTCCAAGTAATGTGGTAGCAGTAGGAAATCCGTGTAAAGTACTAAGAGAGATTAATGAAAGAGATAAAGAATATTATTATAAAAATAGAAAGATTTCAGAGTAAGAAATTGAAGTTTTTTAAGGAGAATCTGATGGAAAATAAAAAAAATTCAGTTATAGAAAGATTTGCTAAAAAAGGAGTTTTTCCTTATCAATTTGCTCTTACTTTGTTAATACCAATAAGAAATATTTTTCTTTCACCTCAAAAACTTATAGAACGTCTTGAGCTGAAAGAGGGAGATAATGTACTTGAAGTAGGAGCAGGACCGGGATATTTTAGTTTGAAAGTTGCAAAATTCTTAAAAAATGGAAGATTAACTTTAGCGGATATTCAACAAGAAATGCTTGATATTGCAAAAAAAAGATTGGCTAAAAGAAAAGTAGAGAATGCTAATTATTATTTGTGTAATGGCACAAAGTTTGAAATAGAGAATAATAAATTTGACGCTATATATATGGTTACAGTACTTGGAGAGATTGAAAATCAAAAGGAATATATTGGTGAATTTTATAGAATGCTAAAACCTAATGGGATTTTATCGATTTCAGAGCAAGGTGGAGACCCTGATAAAATGTCGGTAGAAGAGATTGAAGAACTATTGAAAGATTTTAATTTTGAATTCTACAAGCTTTATGGAACGAAGAATAATTTTACAATTAATTTCAAAAAGAAATAAATTATTTTTAGTATAAAAATTCATAAAAAGAAATTTGGAATTAATGCAGTATATATAGTTACAGCTATAAAATATAAGGAGGGGGTAAAAATGTTAGCAAAAATACCCAATATACTAACAATATTAAGAATTTTCATGGTACCTCTATTTGTTTATGTTTTCTTTGGAACATGTCCAAAGGCTCATTATACTGCTTTTATTGTTTTTCTAGTTGCAGGACTTACAGATGTTTTAGATGGTTATATAGCTAGGAAATATAATTTGATAACAAAGTTTGGGACAGCGATGGATCCTCTTGCTGATAAATTAATGCTTTTGGCAGCTCTTGCCTCATTAGGGATAAAAGGATTTCTTCCAGTTTGGCTAGTTATATTGATGTTTGTTAAAGAGGCTATTATGATTTTGGTAGGATTATATATGTATTTTAGAAAAGAAAAATACGTAGTTCCTGCTAATAAATTTGGTAAAATAGCGACATTAGTGTTTTCAATAGCAATTATGGCTATTCTATTTGCTCCTGAGGTAGAAGAACTAGTATATTTGGTATATGTTGCATTAATATTAAAGATAGTAGCATTTTCATCATATGCGATACATCATAGTAAAAATATAAGGAATTTAAAATGAATATATTAAAACAAACAAAAGTCTGACTTTTTTAGTCAGACTTTTGTTTGCTATAAATCCTTCTGCATAGCATAGTTCTTATACCCACCAGAAAGATTATAAACTTCTGTATATCCAAGGTTTATGAATAAGTTTTGACCTGCATTTCCTGTAGTTCCCTTGTTGCAATGACAAACTATAGGTGTATTTTTAGCTATTCCCAAATCAGTAGTTCTTATTTTTCCAAGAGGAATGTTAAGAGCCCCTTCAATATGGCCTTTTTCAAAGTCTTTTTCACTTCTAACATCTATTACTGTATATTTTTCTCTGTTAGCCTTAAGCTCTGCAACCGTAAGTACAGGGCGGTTGTGATTCATGGCATTATCAAGTATCATTCCAGTATACATCACAGGGTCTTTGGTAGTGGAAAATGGCGGTGCATAGGCAAGGTCAAGATGAAACAAATCAGAAACTTTTGCCCCAAAGGTTATTGCTGTTACAAATACGTCAATTCTTTTGTCCACTCCAGCTTCTCCCACTATTTGGACTCCAAGAAGTTTTTCAGTTTTCCTATCTGCTATAGCTTTTATTACTATTTGTCTACTTTCTGAAAGATAAATAGATTTGTCCTCTTTCAAGTTATGTATTACTTCAACATCGTAGCCTTTTCTTCTGGCTTCATTTTCTGTAAATCCAGTATAAGCTACAGCCATATCAAAGACTTTGAATATAGAGGTTCCAAGGACTCCTCTAAAATTATTTGGCTTACCTGTAAGCACATCTCCGAGGATTCTTCCCATTTTGTTGGCTGTAGAGCCAAGAGGTCTGTAAATTTCACTTCCATCAATAAGTGATTTATGTTCACAAATATCTCCTACTGCATAAATATCTGGAATTGAACTTTCAAGATTCTCATTAACCACGACTCCACCGTGAGCACCTAATTTTATTGGTAAATTTTTTACCAAATCTGTATTAGGTTTAGCTCCAATAGCAAAAATAAGCATATCAAAATCTAGTGATTTGTTGGTAGAAGTTATAGCTTTATTTCCTTCTACCTCCACTAATTGTTCATTAAGTATAAAATTAATATTTTTTTTCTTTAAGTAAGCTTCAAGATATACTGACATATCAGGGTCAAGGTGTGGCATAAGTCTAGAAGAGAGCTCTAAGATAGTTGATTCAATTCCTAATTTATGGAAATTATCCAAAATTTCAAGTCCAATAAATCCGCTTCCAACAATTAGTGCTTTTTTAGGACTTTTTTCTTTAATAAAGTTTTTTATTCTATCAGCATCATGTACATTTTTTAGTACAAAGGTATTGTCCCAGTCAATGTTTGGAATATTAGGGATATTTACTTTTGCACCAGTTGCTATTACAAGTTTATCATAGCTTTCTGTGAAGGTATCACCACTATTTATGCTAATAATTTCAAGCTTTTTATTAATATGGTCAATGCTTAAAACTTCGTGAGCAGTAAATATATCAAAGTTAAATCTTTTCTTGAACCAAGAAGGATTACGAGGAGTGATATTTTCTCTTTCTATGTAATCTTCCCCAATAAAATAAGGAAGTCCACAAGATGAATAAGAAATATCTGTATCTTTTTCAAATATTTTTATTTCACAGTTTTCATCATTTCTTCTTATTTTTGCTGCCACAGAAGTTCCTGCTGCCACAGAACCTATAATTACTATTTTCATTTTCTAGCCTCCCTGAATAATAATGTATAATTTATAATTGTTAAGAGCATTTTTAACCACAGGATAGACACGAGATAAAGATGGCTGTTTAGGGTTTTGGGCACATGTAATGTGCCCCTACCCAAATATTTTTCATAACTAGAATATTGGCTTTTAATCCTGTGTTAATCTCGTGGTTAAAATTTTTAATTTTCAATTACTAAAAATTTATGTTTAGTCGCATTAGCATATTTAACAAGCATAAGCATAACAGGGACTTCTACCAAGACTCCCACGACAGTAGCTAGTGTAGCTCCAGAATTTAGACCGAACAAAGATATTGCAACAGCAACAGCTAGTTCAAAGAAATTACTAGCTCCAATCATACCAGCAGGAGCAGCTATATCGTGAGGTAATTTCCAAGCTTTTGCCCAGTAATATGCAAAGGCAAAAATCATTACTGTTTGAATTGTTAGAGGTATAGCGATTAATAAGATATGTAATGGATTATTAAGAATTATTTCTCCTTGGAAAGAGAAGATAATTACAAGAGTTAAAAGTAATCCAGTTATTGTTATATTAGAAAATTTTGGTAAAAAAGATTTCTCAAAATATTCCATACCCTTTGTTCTTATTATATGTTTTCTAGTAATATACGCTCCACCAAATGGTAGGATTACAAATAGAAATAATGATAAAAATAAAGTATCATAAGGTACTGGAACATTACTTACTCCAAGTAAAAGAGCTACTATTGGAGTAAATGCAACTAAAATGAAAAGGTCATTAACAGCAACTTGTACAAGAGTGTAAACGGGATTTCCCTTAGTTAGGTAAGACCATACAAAAACCATAGCAGTACAAGGGGCAGCTCCTAGAAGTATTGCTCCAGCAAGATATTCAGTAGCCAAATCATCAGCGATAAAGTTCTTGAAAACTACTTTGAAGAAAAATAGAGCTATAGCATACATAGTAAAAGGTTTGATTAGCCAGTTGGTAACAAGTGTAACTGTTAAGCCTTTAGGCTGTTTTGCACTGTTAATAATACTTGAAAAATCAATCTTTAACATCATAGGAAAAATCATAAGCCAAATTAATATTGCTATAGGAATAGACACTTGAGCATACTCGAAACGGCTTAAAAATTCAGGCATAATAGGCAAAAATTTACCTATGGCAACTCCAGCAACTATACAAAGAGCAACCCATACAGATAAGTATTTTTCAAAGAAGGAGATTCCTTCAAGTTTTTCTTTCTTCATTAAACTTCACATCCTTTTTTATTTTCTAAATATTTTTTGAGATTTCTTAAATCTTCGGAAAAAACATCTTTATTCAAACTTTTTCTAAGAAGTTCATTAACAAAAGAATAGTTTTCTAAAGTTACAGCATTGATTGAGTAATATACCCATTGAGCTTTTTTGGTAGCAGTAATAATTTTAGTGCTTTTTAGCTTATTCAGATGTTTGCTAGCATTAGATTGGTTAAGGTGCAGAGCATTTTCTATATCACATACACAAAATTCTCCTTCTTTAACAATATTTAGTATTCGTAGTCTAGTTTCATCGGCAAGAGCCTTTAATATTTCAATAGTATCCAAAAGTCCTCCTTATATTCCAACTTGGTCATATAATCATATTTGAAGTATACTAAAATAGTGGTGAAAGGTCAATAGTTTTTACAGATGTTTTACAGTAAAAATTGATTTTTCAAAATTTTGAGTTATACTTGAGTAGAATGAATTTATTTTCTAGGAGGCTATTATGGAAAAAATATCTATTATGGGAATCAAAATAGGTGATAGAGTTAACAATTCAAAGGTAGTTCAAGAAATACTGACTGAGTATGGATGTTCCATAAAAACAAGATTAGGTCTGCACGAAGTAGGAAATGACGGTTGTAGCAGGGCAGGATTAATAATACTTGAGCTTGTGGGAGATTCGGATAAATGGAATGAGCTGAAATCTAGACTAGAGAAACTTAGCGGGGTAGAAGTACAAGATATGAAGTTTGACTTATAGCCACCATTTGGTGGCTATTTTTTAGATTGTAGATATTAGCTTTTATATTGATTTTTAAATGGAAACTCTATATAATAAAATATAAATATTTTGAAGAGAGGTAAAATATGAGATTTGATTTTGATATTGTCAAAAAATTATTTTTGGATTATGGATTAAAGATACTAATAGCTTTAGGAGTAATGCTTATTGGAGTATTTTTGATTAGAATTGTTAAAGATATACTAGATACTATTATGAAAAAGAAAGGTAAGGATCACACCCTTAGAACTTTTACTGTTTCTTTGGTAAATATTATTTTGAAATTAATGTTGGCATTAACGGTAATCTCTATGTTAGGGGTACAAATAGCTTCTTTTGTAGCAATAATAGGAGCAATGGGTATTGCGATAGGGCTTGCTTTACAAGGAAGTTTGTCTAATTTAGCTGCTGGGGTACTAATACTGTTTTTTAGACCTTTTTCTGTTGGAAACTGGATTGAGGTAAAAGGATTTATTGGTAAAGTTAAGGAAATACAGATATTTCATACTGTAATTATTACTGAAACTGGTATGAGAGTAATTATTCCTAATGGAACTCTTTCAAGTGGAAATATTATTATTCATACAAATAAATAGGAGGCTAAGATGGACGGATTTTTTAAAGCATTAACATGGGAACTTTTGTTGCCAATGATAATAAAATATGGAATTAAACTATTAATAGTAATTGCAGTATTATTTATAGGGCTATCTTTTATAAGACAATTTCTGAAATTAGCAAATGTAGTTATGAATAAAAATAGGGTAGATGTTACACTTATTCCTTTTACTCTTTCAGTAATTGGAATTTCTCTAAGAACCCTACTTTTTATTACATTAATCTCTATGTTAGGGATTAAAATAACATCTTTTGTAGCTCTTCTTGGAGCAGCAGGTTTGGCGATAGGTCTTGCTTTTCAAGGAAGTCTTTCAAATTTTGCATCAGGAGTTCTAATTCTTATATTCAGACCTTTTAATGTTGGAGATTATATAGATTCTCAAGGGAATAAAGGGTTTGTAGAAGAAATACAGTTGTTATATACTGTAATTGATACAGAAGAAAATAAAAAGATAGTTATGCCAAATAGTGCTGTTTATAGCAACATAATTGCAGTAGACGTAAATAAGACAAAATAGGTCCAATTTATTGGACTTTTATTTTTGAAATAATAAGAGAATTAGGGAGTATGGGAATGAAAAAAATAATTTTATTTTTGGTGTTAATGTTTAATAGTTTTGGAGATATTCCACAAAATCAGCTAGATAAAGTTGCAGAACTTATTTTTAATAACGAAGCTTCTGGGAAAAAAGAAGGTCTTATAGTTTGGAATAATGGAGAAGAATTTATTTCTTTAGGAATTGGACATTTTATTTGGTATCCAAAGGATTATAACGGAGTTTTTCAAGAATCTTTTCCAGATTTGCAGGAACATTTGGTAAAAAGAGGTTATGTATTGCCAAAACTATTAAATTTTATAGATGCTCCTTGGAATAATAAAGAAGAGTACCTAGCCGCTAGAAGTACAGATGATTATAAAGATGCTATAGAATTTTTGTATAATACTAAAGAGGCTCAAATGGAACTTATAGGAATGAGAGCAGAGAAAGCTTTGCAAGAGATATTAAAATATACTGATAAACCTGATGAAATAGAGAAGGCTTTTTATGATGTTTATACTTCTCCCTTTGGAATTTATCCTCTAATTGACTATGTTAATTTTAAAGGAGAAGGGATAAAAGCGAGTGAACAGTATAATAATCAAAGTTGGGGCTTATTGCAAGTATTAGAGATAGTTGCTGCCAACAAAGAGAACATTTCGCCAATTGATAAGTTTGTTTTGGGAGCAAAATTTGTGCTAAAAAGAAGAGTTGATAATTCTGACCCAGCAAGAAATGAGGCAAAGTGGCTTCCAGGATGGAATAAAAGAATAGATACTTATAAAACAATATCTAGTCAAAATTAAAGGAGGATACAAATGAAACTTAAAAAGTTTTTAGAAGAACATAATATAGAAGCTGTGCTTATTTCAAGTAAGTATTCTTTAAGATATTTTACAGGATTCACAGGAACAACAGGGATAGCTCTTGCCTTTGCAGAAAAGAGGTTTTTCTTTACAGATTTTAGATATGTAACACAAGCAAAAAAAGAAGTAGAACCTAATGGTTTTACTGTAGTAAAAGTAGAAAGAGGAGCAGTAGACGCTCTTGCTGAATATATTAAAAATAGTGGAATAAAAAAACTGGGAATAGAAGATAAATATGTAACTTTGGCAGAATATGTAGTTTATAAAGAAAAGTTTGAAGAAATAGGGTTTGTGACTCTAGGAGAGGCTCTTGATAAACTTAGAATGATTAAGACTGAAGAGGAATAGGATATATTAAAAAAGCTGTAGAGATAGGTGATAAAGTCTTTGAATACATTTTGGATAAAGTAAAAGAGGGTGCAGTAGAAAAAGACCTTGCTGCTGAAATGGAATTTCAAATAAAAAAACTTGGGGGAGAAGGACCATCATTTGAAACAATAATAGCTTCCAATTATCGTTCAGCTTTACCACATGGAGTAGCTTCTGAAAAAGCTTTGGAAAAAGAAGGGTTTGTAAAGTTTGATTTTGGAGTTTATTATAATGGTTATGTTTCCGATATGACGAGAACAGTTTATTTAGGAGAAAATCCAAGCGAAAAACATCTTGAAATTTATAATATAGTGTTAGAAGCACAAAAGATGGCTTGTGCAGCAGTAAAAGTAGGGATGACTTGCGCTGAGCTTGATAAAATAGCAAGAGATTACATAAGCTCTAAAGGTTATGGAGATAACTTTGGGCATGGATTGGGACATGGAATAGGAGTGTATATACACGAACATCCAACTGTAAATGGTAAGTCAGATGTAGTTTTGGAAGAAGGAATGGTTATAACTATTGAGCCAGGAATCTATATTGATGGATTTGGTGGAGTAAGAATAGAAGATGATGTGGTAGTAAGAAAAGATGGAGGAGAAATCCTTAACAAAACATCAAAGGAACTTATAATTATAAAAAGATAGATATGAAAAAAATTGTCATATCGACAGGGGAGATATCCGAGATTTCTCCTACCTCCAAATGACAAAATTAAATTTTCTTATTTTCAAAAATACTTAATATTCACCAATAAAAAACTGTCATATGCAAGAAAGGAGATATCTAAGATCTCTCGTCTCTTCAAATGACAGTTTTTTTTATTGATATGTAGCCATAGTCTTGATATTTTCTACAAGGAAAGGTAGAAGAGTTTTCATATATTCAAAATCTCCTTCTATTACTTCGGGATTATCGCCTGAATCAAGAGTAAATAAAAAATGATTTGTTTCAGTTTCTTCAAGTTTAATACGAATAACACTGTCATCAGGAATATTCTCTCCGCTAGCTTTTAAGAAATCGCTGAGTTTAGCATTAGGTTGTATAGTAGTTTGAAGCATATTGTTAGAGTATTTGTTAGAATTTACTAAAAAATGTCCTGAGAACTCTGAACTAAACTCATTCCCAATAGCTTGTCTCATTAAAGCTTCAAAACTAGTCATTGATGTTGATACTAAAGTTTCAAATTCTGGTTTTAATTCTTGAAGCTTTTGGCCACAAAACAGATTCATGCTTAGCAATAAAAATACTGTGTAGATAATTTTTTTCATGTAATTGTTCTCCTTTTAAAATTTATATGTAAATCCAAGATTATATCCTATTCCTAAGCTAGTTTTCATTATGTTATTTTCTAGCCCTCTTTCTGTTGTATCTTTAAATAGTAATAATTGTGGTACAAATCCCATATTTATACCTAGTTTTTTATTAATCATAAACTCCAATCCATATGATAAATAAAGTTTTAAAGCTTGGATAGAATCTCCAGTAAATTCAGAGTTGTTATATGTGACAGATTCTTTGTAATTAAAATCGAAAATATTATATGAAAACCCTAATAAAAATTTCTGCGTAACAAAAGAGTTGAAATTTTTATCATATAATTGTTCATAGGCAAATGATGTATGGAAATTTTCATTAATATTTGCTCTAGAATCAAAATCTCCATAAGAAAACTTAATAAAAATATGAGGAAAATGATTGTTCTCTCGAATTTGCCATTGACTATAAGATAAAGATAAATCATTAGTACTTTTTAAATAATCTCCTTGAAAATTAGAGTTTTCATAGCTAATATTTAAGTATTGTGATTCTTTGGAAAAAATAATATTAGAACAAGTTAAAAATAATAATAGGACAATTATATTTTTCATTTTGCCTCTTTCTTTGACAGAATACTTTTTAAATTTATTAATAAATTATTCGTAACTACTCAGGCATCCCATTAGGATGCCATATTTTTTT
>ERZ650305.433-NODE-433-length-16145-cov-3.314854_pt1 | contig 16145 bp, 6 predicted proteins | sample MGYA00376241_ERZ650305 | MGnify/ENA primary metagenome ERZ650305 (study PRJEB26733, sample SAMN07839276) | wastewater metagenome | biome: urban; feature: artificial channel; material: waste water | place: USA: North Carolina | collected 2016-02-25 ... | reverse complement strand
ATGTTTGGAATCCCATGGGAGCTGTTCGGTGGATTTCCGGAAAAATATTTTAAGTTTCAGGTTTACCGGAAAAAGAATCAGACCAGTGAAGTTTTGGCTTTAAATCCGTTGGATTTAAATGCAAATTACGAGTCCAGATTTGATTTTGATCCGGAAAGCTTTATTGAGTGCATACCTGGAGGAACACCGCAGGTTATCTATTCCAACAGTGCTTGCGTGATCCTACCGGATGGAACGATGCATTGGCAGCGGCCGGCGACATTGGAATGGCCATCTACAAATGAGCGGGCTGAGATTCTGCATCTGCAGAAATCGCTGACGCCTACAACACCCGATGAATTGCCAGATCGGATTATAACCGTACAAAGATGGCAGGATGTGTTAATGTTGGAAGGAATGGATTTCTTCCCAAATGCACGATGTGAAAACTCTTTTGATAAGGTGGATCCTTGGGTACAGAGACGTCTCTGTAACGAAGCACTTCGAAAAGGAGATACTGCGACAGCCTGCAGAGAACTGGACGTATTGATTGGTTATTTCCGAACGCTCACGGCATGGTGGTATGCAGATCATACACTTGGAGATGCAGACGAAGACAACTGGATTGGATTCACACATCTGAAATCTGTTTCAGATCAGGGGAATAAGATCGTATTAAAGTACGAATATGGTTTGAACACGTGCGATGCCGTATTGATTCCACAGAATCGTGGTTTTCGCTTTTATACAAGAGAAAAAGGAGATTTTGACAGCGAAGCAGTTTCGTACACATTTTCAGAAATAGAGGGAGAATATCAGATCAAAACAGCACATTCTGTGATTGTGATTACAGCGGGAGATGATTGGAAGATCTGTGCGGATGAAAAATTTGTATTGGATGCAGATAACTTCAAGCTCTATGATTATGCAGGAAGCAAAGGTTTCGATGTGTGCCAACCACTTCTGGAAAGAGAAATGGTGTATGGATTCGGTGAACGATTTGATGCCGTAAACCAGAGAGGTCGGGTACTTTCTTTGTGGCACAGAGATGCATTTGAAGGTTGTAATTGTTCTATTGGAAATCAGTCCTACAAAAATGTATCATTTTTACACTCTACAAAAGGTTACTCTTTGTTTATTAACAGTTTTTACAGAATTAGAGCAGATATTGGAAGAGTCAGTAAAGGGCTTCGAATCACAACAGCAGGACCCAAAGCAGATATTTATGTTTTTACGGGAAGCGTCTTAGAAAACATGGAGGAATATACAGCCTTAACCGGAAAACCGTTGCTTCCGCCTGCGTGGGTGTTTGAACCGTGGGCCGGCGGTGGGGTAGGCAGATGGATGGACGGACCGACGCACGATGTAATCCAGGAGATGGAAGGTGTTGTACGGAAGTTTAAAAATCTTGATATCCCACATTCTGGCCTGTATGCAGAGGGTGCTGGTTGGAAATGGGAAGACCATTACAACAAAGAAGAAATATATAAGATTGCTGCGTTTACAAAACAACAGAAGATGCGGGTTTTTTCTTGGCAGTTTTCACATCTGGATATGGAGCAGGCAAAGGAACTTCTGCCGAATTGTGCGGAAGAAGATCTGCCAATTACAAGAACGCCGGATTATCATGGAGAAAAAGTTCTTCCATGTGCTATTGATTTTTCACATCCAAGAGCAGAGGAACTTCTGGAAAACCAATGGCATGATCGAATGGATGCAGGTTTTGATGGAACTATGGTGGATTTTGGAGAAATCATTCCAGATGAAGCAGTGTTTTACGATGGTCGTACGGGAGATGAAATGCACAACGCATACGCGCTGGATTATACAAAAGCGTATCGAAAACTCTTTGAAAAATATAAAGGAGAGGATCACGTGCTGTTTTCAAGATCTGCGGCAGCGGGTGTTCAAAAGTATTCCTGCCAGTTTGGTGGAGACCAGCTTTCAAGTTTTAGAGGCCTGACTTATGCAATGAATGGAGGCCTGACACTGGCGGCTTCCGGTTTTCCATTCTGGGGTGTTGATGCAGGAGGTTATTCAGGATTTGCAGATGAAGAAACGTATCTCCGTTGGACGGAATTTGCAACCTTCTCACCAATTATGCGTTTCCATGGAGTGACCCCAAGAGAGCCATGGGCTTACAGCCGATATGCAGTGTCTGTTTATAAATTTTATGCATGGCTAAGAGAAAATCTTCTGAAATATTCGGTTCATACAGCAGAAGAGGCACATAAAACAGGCATACCAATGATGAGACCGTTGCCAATGGTATTTCCTAAGGATAAAGAGGCTGTCTATTGGGAAGATGAATATTTTTATGGTTCAGATCTGTTAGTTGCTCCGGTGCATCAAGAAGGAGAAAAGAGGAGAATTTACTTCCCATCAGGAAGCTGGATCAATTTGTTGGATTTCAGAAAGATGGTTGGTGGAAACCGAATTTTTCAGGTGGATGTTCCAATTGACAAAATTCCTGTTTACATTCGGGAAGGAGCGTGCATTTTATCTGTTATGAATGGAGAATTGCAGCTTGGACAAAGCATGACATATGAAAAAAAGAATACAGTTCTTATGAGCCGAGCTTTAAATGAAACTTCAGGCAAACGGTATGCAGATGGAAAAGAAATTGAATACAATATTTTGGGCAAAACGGGTGAAGATTTCTTTATGCTTCGCCATGCATCTGAGACAGAATTTATTGTTCTTCTTGGTTTTGACAGAAAGCCAGAAAGTCTGGAGTTGAATGGAATTTCTCTTTCAGAAGGTGCATCCTTGAATGCGTTGAATTATGGTTCCGGTTGGTATTGGAGAGAGGATACAGCAGTTATTGTCAGTGTTCCGAAATTGGAAAAAACAGAAATTCATGTAATTCACAAAGAACAATAGTATCAAAATGACGAAGTGATCTCCGCGAAGATTCTTGAGAAAAAGTCCCGTCTTCGGTTTAATTTCGAAGAGGGGACTTTTTCAAAAACAAACGAAACATTTCATGGAAAGAGAGGGTGGAAGATGGAAAATACAGGGTTTTATGTAATACCTAATAAAACGCAGTATGAAATTGGGGAAAGAGTCTGGCTGGAAATAAAAAAAACAGGGCCGACGAAAGCAAATCACGTGAAAGTTTCGTTGTTTACGTATCAGGGAGAAAATCTGAAAATGGAATGTACCCTGGAACAAGGAGTGTATATTCCACTTGCGGAAAGCATTTCAGAAAAAACGGGTGGATATCTGGTAAAAATAGAATTCTTTCAAAAGACTGAAAAACTAGGGAGCTGTTACACGGCATTTGATGTTGTGAATTGCTGGACAGAAGCTCCAAGATATGGATTTCTTAGCAGTTTTTCTGAGGAAGATAAACAAAAAGAAGAGTATCAGGAATTTTTCAGGGAAATGCACTTGAATGTGATTCAGTTTTATGACTGGATGTACCGCCATGATGAGTTTTATCCGGAGAGTGATATTTATACAGATATCATGGGAAGAAAAGGTTCGATGACTGCTGTTGCGAAAAAAATCGAAGGAGTGCACGCTTGCGGTGCCAAGGCAATAGCATATGGCGCTGTTTACGGTGCAGAATCATTTCAGGAAGAACATCCGGAATGCAGCTATCGGTACGATAATGGAGAACCAATGATTTTCATTGACAAAATATGGTTGATGGATATTCACAGGGGAACGGCGTGGAGAAAACGGATTTTACAGGAATATGGAAAAGCGCTGGAAAAAGGTTTTGATGGCGTACATATGGATCAATACGGAGATCCGAAAGAGGCATTAATTCTGGAAAATGGAAAATATGTCATTCGAGATCTGGCAGATGATTTTGGTGATTTGATCAATGAAACAAAAGAAAAATACCCGGAAAAACAACTCATTTTTAATGCAGTAAATAACTGGCCGGTAGATTCGGTAAAAAAGAGTCGCGAAGATTGTATTTATATAGAGGTCTGGTCGCCGAATGATATTTATAGAGATCTATATCGTTTGATTGCGCATGCTCGGGAAACAAAAGATGAGAAGAGGGTGATTCTGGCAGCGTATTTGAATCCGTTTAAAACAGAACCAGAAAGAAATCTGAAGGGATCTACAGCGCAGCTTGCAATGGCAACAATTTTCGCTTCTGGCGGATACCATCTTCTATTGGGCGAGGAAGGAAGTGTTCTGACAGAGGCATATTATCCGGACAACTGCAGAATTGGGGAACATTCGTTCCGAAAAACATTGAAAAAATATTATGATTTTATTACCGCGTACGGCGGACTTTTATTTCCGGAAAGTTGGACGGATCTGACGATGCAGTATGCAGGAGGAATCAACTCAGAATTTATATTCGAAAATGTTGATTGGTCACCGTATCCGGAAGCAGGAAAGGTATGGATTCAAATTTATAAGAGAGGACGAGAATTTTCAATACGATGTGTGAATTTTACGGGAATTTCGGACATGAACTGGAATAGAACACATGAGGAATTCCCACAGCGTGTAGAAAAGATAAAAGTGAAGGCAAAACTTCCGGGAGAAAAGAAACAAATATACGTTGTGACACCGGACGGTGAAATTCAGGAGCCAGAAGAAGTGTATTATAAAGTAAAACTAGGGGATGATCAAAGACAGGAAATTATATTTGAATTGGACAAATTATTGGTGTTTTCTGTTATATATCTGCGTTTGGAATAGGATTCTGAGCGTAGGTAAAAAAAACAGGAGGGTTTTTACATGAGATTGAAATTAGATAAAAGAACAGGACCCCTTTACTGGTGTACCTATGAGAAACAGTTTACTGAAAATACTTTTATGCCAGAAGAACGGTTCAAAGAAAATATTGATTGGGTAGCAAAGGAATTTGTTCCATATGGATACGAGATGGTATGCACAGATGGATGGATCGAGGATTCTTTCTGCATCAATGAAAATGGATATCTAACTCGTCATCATGATTCATGGAAACATGATTGGAAATATTGGGCAGACTATCTGAATGAGAGAGGAATGGCTCTCGGCGTTTACTACAATCCGACCTGGATCAGCCCGGCAGCGGTAAAGAACAAAGAAATTTTGGTCAAAGGAACAAATATTCCGGTGCGGGAAATTACAGATTTGTCGTATGTTTATAATGGAGAAAATGAGAAAAAAATAACGGGGGATCGTTTTTCTTATCCAAATGGAGAAGATCGAGCATTGTATTGGGTGGATGTAGATCGTTCTGGAGCAAAAGAGTATGTGCAAGGATATGTAAAGTATTTTATTGACTGCCATGTAGCTTTTTTACGAATTGATTTTCTTTCCTGGTACGAAGATGGAATGGATAAAGGAAAGCAGATTGGCAGAAATCATGGATCAGCAAATTACCGAAAAGTTCTCGAATGGATCAAGGAAGCAGCAGGGGATCAGATAATGATCAGTCTTGTTATGCCGCATTTGAAAAACAATGGTGAGAATGAGTTTGGCATGGGACAGATGGCGCGTATTAACGAAGACTCCGGTACGGGAGGCTGGGATACTTTTAGTGATCGAAACAGAGGACTGCATTTTGATTATTGGTCTCAGTGTACGACAGCTTTTGAAGGCCTGATTTACTGGTCAAAAATTTTTGCTGACCACAACATGATCATGGATGCGGATATGCTTCGCCTGAATACCTTTGCAAATGATGAGGAGTGCAAATCGGCTGTATCGCTGGAACTGATTGCGGGAGCGCCGCTGGATATCGCAGATCAGTATGATACGATCAAAGATCGGGCATGGATTTATCAGAATGAGGAACTTCTTGCGTTGAATAAAAAAGAAATTTTATCCTTCCCATTGTCAACGGATACCAAAAATCCGGACAGTACCATCTGGATTGGAAAAGAAGCAACAGGAGAGATCATTCTTTCCGTATTTAATAGAGATGCAGAAGAAAAAGAAGTAGAGATTGATTTTAAACAAGTGTTGTTGTGCAGAGCTGCCAGTGTCAGGGATCTTTGGATGCATGAAGATCTCGGAGAAATGAAGAGCTTTCATACCATGCTTCCGCCACATGGATGCCGGGTACTGAAACTTTCGGAAAGGAGTTAGTATGAATCTGGCTGCTTTTTATCACAGCGGGATGTACCCGGAAATTTATGCACCGGATCGGTTTCATCTGAGATTTTCTTTCCGGGCCGCAAGTGGGGACATAGAAACGTGTACCTTGGTTTATTTTCATAAAAATCACAGAGACGAAACAACGAAAGAAGAAAGGATGTTAGAGCGGTATCATTTAGGACCATCGGTTGTCTATGTGGCAGTGGTTTCTTTTCAAAAGCCGGCGAGATATCTTCAGTATTATTTTCGAGTGACGGGAAAAGACGGGGATACGCGCTGGTATAATGCGTGGGGCACAGTCGAAAAATGTCCGGATTCCGGTTTTTTCGAATATGCATATGCCAATAAGTGTTTTGTGGAGTATATGCCACCCAAATGGAGTCAGGGAACGATTTACTATCAGATATTTCCAGAGCGTTTCCGCAAAGAAAATCCGTTTTATGCGCCGGAGAACTGTGTGGCGTGGGGAAGTAAACCGACAGCTTCCAACTTTATGGGTGGAAATTTGAATGGAATCCGAAAATCGCTTGGCTATCTGGCAGAACTTGGAGTGGAATGCATTTATTTGAACCCAGTGTTTGCGTCTCCCTCAAACCATAAATATGACACGACGGACTATTATAAAGTAGATCCTCATTTTGGAATCAATGAAGATCTGCGAGTTCTGGTCAAAGAAGCACATGAAAAAAACATAAGGGTTATTTTAGATGCTGTGTTTAATCATACTGGAACAGATTTTTTTGCATTTGCTGATCTTTTAAAAAATCAGGAAAAATCAGAGTATCAGAGTTGGTATCATATTACTTGTTTTCCAGTAAGGGAAGAGGCGGACTGTTATGAATGTTTTTTTGGATTTGCGGGCATGCCAAAACTGAATACAGGAAACGAGAAGGTACAGGAGTATTTTTTAAATGTACTGGAATATTGGGTACGGAAAGTACAGGTAGATGGATATCGTTTTGATGTGATTGATGAAATTGATGAGAATTTTGTTCTCAAAATCAGAGATCGACTCAAACGCTTGAACCCGGAACTTGTTCTGATTGGTGAAACATGGGCAGAGGGAAAACGACTGCTGAACGGATGTGAAATGGACAGTATTATGAATTATTCTTTCCGCCAGGCAATGCTGGACTTTTTTGCAGAACGGAGTATTAACGCCGAAACATTTGGCCATCGGTTGGAAACTGCATTGTCGCGACATCCTGATGAAACTAATATGGCTATGTTTAATGCATTGGACACACATGATACCAAGCGTTTTATCAACAGTTGTAGTCATCGGTTAGATTCCTTTAAACTTGGTGTTGTTGTGCAGATGATGTTTCCGGGTTCGCCGTCCATTTATTATGGGGACGAAGCAGGAATTGACGGAGAAAATGATCCGGACTGTCGAAAGTGTATGACGTGGCAAGAAAATCCGGGAGAAAAAGAGAGTTTCCGTTTTTATCAGAGACTGATTCAGTTTCGAAAAAAACATTCTGCCATACGAAACGGTTCGTTTACAACAGTTTTGGCAGATGGACGCGTATATGGTTTTGCGCGTGAAAATGAAACGGAGATAATAGAAATTTTTGTAAATGACAGTGATGACACAGTAGAGATTACAGTCGAAAACGCTAGATCAATTTTGATTTCAAAGGGAAATTTTTACATTGTGTGCAGAAAAAATGGAGAAATAATAGAAGAAATCTGCAGTTGAAAAAACTGCGGGAAAGGAGTTCTTTATGGGAAAACTGAAATTTGGGGTTTCATCAATTATTCTGGGAAAAGAACAGAAAACGGAGAATCTGAAATATGATTCTGTGGAGTGGGGAGAAGCGACTACGATACGGGATTTTTTCCGCGCGGGAGGAAATCCGTCTCCAGTTACACCAACAAGATGTAAACTTCTGTATACAGCAGAAAAGCTGTTTGTTTTGTTTGAAAACATGGAAGAAAAAGCTCATCATATCTTGAAAGAGGAAAATACCGTTACAGAGTTAACAGTAAAACGAAAAGATCAAGTAGAAGTTGCACTTTCAGGAAAAGAGTTTTCAAGAAGAGATTTTGCGGTTTTCACAGCAAAACGGGATGGCAGCAACAGTGCTTTTGTAGAAAAAGGAATGACATATCTTAGCGGAGATCAGGCATATCTGGGAGAGGGAAAAGACCAGGGAGAAAAAACGGCGATTTCGAAAGAGCAGTATTCTGTAACAGTAGACATTCTGCAGGACAGATGGTACGCTTTATTTGCAATACCGTGGATGCTTTTTGGCGGAAAGCCGGAGAAAGAGAAGTCTTTTGATCTTCAAGTCTATCGAAAAAAACATCAGTCAAGTGAAGTTCTCTGCCCAACACCATTAGATCTGAATGTGAATTATTCGGATCGATTTGAATATGATCCAGAGACTTTTCTTGAGGTATCTTTTGGAGAAAAGGGGGAAACAAAGACGGAGAACGGCATTGTATTTGTCATGCCGTCCGGAATTTGCCACTGGCAGAGACCAGGAGTGTTGGAAAAAACTAGTACGGAAGAACGAAAGGAAATTTATCAGCTACAAAAGAGTGCAGAACCAACAACGAGAGAAAATCTGACAGATAGAATCCGAATTGCACAGCGCTGGCAGGACAGTCTGACATTGGAGGGCTTTGACTTTTTCTTTAACCAGGAAGTTGCAAATCCATGGAAGCCTATGGACCCATGGGTAGAAAAGCGTTTAGTGAATGAGCGGTTAAGAGAAAACCGATGGGAGGAAGCAGCTGCTGAGCTGGATCGTTATCTTACGTTTTTAAGAACTTGCAGTGCATGGTGGTATGCGGATCACAGCTTTGGAAACCAGGATCTGGAAAAATGGACATCATGTAGTGAAATTGGACATGTTCTGGAAACAAAAGATCATGTAACGATTTGTGTTGAATCAAAAGAGAGAACATGGGAGCTCATGATTTATCCTGTAGTCGGTGGTTTTCGAATGGTCGCTGGAAAGAAAGGCTTCTTTGATGGAAAGCCGGAAGCATTTTCTATGGAAGAATCCGAGCATGCATATATAATCAGAAGTAAAGAGCATGAGATGATACTCCAGAAAGAAACACTGGAAATTTCTATTGATAGAAAAGCAATCACAAATCTGAAAAATATTTCGTTTATATTTGAAAAGGAAAGTGTTTCGGCTTCGCGAATTCAATTTTCAATTCATGAAAACAGCGCCATTTATGGATTTGGAGAGCGTTTTGACAGCGTGAATCAGTATGGAAAAACCGTTGCGCTGTGGCAGAGAGATGCTTGTGAGGGATGTCTTGCATCCATTGGAAATCAGGCGTATAAAAATATTCCGTTGGTACATACAAGTGACGGTTTCAGCTTTTTTGCAAATACTTCGTATCGGATGCGGATGGATGTGGGAGATGCTGTGCAAGACTATCTTTCGGTGGAAGCACTTGGAGATGTTTTTGATTTTTATATTTGGAGCGGAACACCGCGTGAGGCGCTGACTGCTTACGGAACGCTCACAGGGCTTCCGATTTTCCCACCGGAATGGGTATTTGAACCATGGGCTGGCGGTGGCGGCGGAAGATGGAGAAACGGTCCGTTACAGGATATTGCGCTGGAGCAGATGGCGGCAATGAAAAAATTCCATGAACTCGATATTCCGCATTCCGGCTTTTATGCAGAAGGAGCAGGAGCTACCTTTTTTGGAGAATATAAAAAAGAGGAATTATACAAAGTTGTATCGTTTGGAGAACGTCATGGATTCAAGGTGTTTTCCTGGCAGTTCCCTAATATGACGCAGGAATTGGCGCAGGAATTGTTGCCGGAATGCCCGAAGGAGGAGCTTCCGATTACGAGAAATAAAAATGATGAGGAAGAAAAACTTCCGGTGTATATCGATTTCTCCCATCCGCGTGCGAAAGAGCTTCTGGCAGCACAGTGGAAGGATCGTCTGGATGCAGGTATTCGTGGAAGTATGGTTGACTTTGGAGATGTTGTACCGGACGAGGCAGTTTTTTATGATGGAAGACGCGGCGATGAGATGCATAACGCGTATGCCTATCAGTATGCGAAAAATTATAGAGAGTTATTTGAACAAAAATATGGAGATGACCATGTTCTTTATACAAGAGGCGCTGCACCCGGATCTCAACACTTTGCGTGTCAGTTCGGCGGGGATCAGCTGACCAGTTTCCAGGGACTGAAATATGCGATTGCAGGAGGCCTTTCTGCAGCTGCTTCTGGACTTCCATTCTGGGGTGTTGATGCGGGAGGTTATGATGGATTCCCAGATCAGGAAACATATCTCCGGTGGACAGAGTATGCTGCATTTTGTCCATTGATGCGTTTCCATGGAACGGAGCCGAGAGAGCCGTGGGAATACGATGCTTTTACAGTGAAAGTTTATCGTTATTATACGTGGCTGCGGGAAAATCTTCGTCCATATATTGTAAGTGTAGCAGCAGAAGCTCACAAACTGGGAATACCGATGATGCGTCCGCTTGCGATGATGTATCCAGAAGATCAGGAAGCAACAAAGGTGTGGGACGAATATCTTTTCGGAGAAGATCTTCTGGTTGCGCCGGTTTCTGATGAAACAGAAGAGCGGGAAATCTATTTTCCTGAGGGACGGTGGATTAGTCTGTGGAATTTAAATGATGAAATTTCCGGTCCGGTGCAGAGGAGCGTTGAGGTGCCAATTGATAAAATACCGGTGTACGTTCGAGAAGGAAGTTTTCTTCCACTTCGACTGAATGAAAGTCTGAAACTTGGAGAAAGTATGAGCGAATCGGAAACCGAAATGATTTTGGCTGTGGTGCCGCAGAATGACAGTATCGTAAAAGAAACATTGTATGAGAGATCCGGTGCCAAAACATGTTGTGGCATGGAAAAAAATGGCGAAACTATACAGCTCCAAATTTCAGGAAGAACAGCAGAGCTTTATGTAATGCTGGCGGGAATTCATTGGAAAAATACAGAAGCTATCGTAAACGGAAGAACATTAACAAAAGTGACTGCGAGAGAAGGTCTGTATTTCACGGAAGGTTATCTGGAGTTGGAAGAGGGTATCTTGGTGAAGATTAATCCATCTGCCGAATCGGTGATAAAAATACAAAAAAAATAAGATAAATATTAAGGAAAATCTGATAAACAGTAGAATGAGAACAGAACATATAAGTCGCGATTTGAAATCGCCCCCCTTTTGTTTGGGATACATCGATCTTGGCGTAAAAAAATGTGCGTTGTCATCGTTTGACTGTAAAAGGTGGAGCTCTTCCCTATAGCTACCAGAGCTCACGAAAAGCCTTTTTCAGACATGCTCTAATGAAAAGCAAATTTTAAATTGTAAAAAGTAACAGGTTTTTCCAAGGTATCTTAATAATTATGAAAAGGGCTGAACAGTCATACTGTACAGCCCTTTTCGATTATTAAAAATTTACCGCTCTTTCTTCATCTCAAACACCAGCGCAATCGGTGCGGAGCCTCGTCTGTATCCTGCCGGGACGGTCATACAAAGGCCGCCTTCGACTTCTTTGAATGCAACATTTTCTCCGTTTTCCACCATACAGATCTCCGAAATCTTCGCCTCGGTATACGGTACGAAAATTTCCGCCTCTACCGATTCCTGTACCGTCGGATACAGTCGGAACACATAGACGGAATCTCCTTTCTGTGTGAACGAAAGGGTTCCGCTCTGGTACGGCGCGCAGACGCGGGTTCCGTAGATAGCATCGCCGAAGGTTTTCATCCACTGGCCAAAACCGTTCAGGCTGTCCCAGGCATCGACCGGGATGCGGCCGTCCGGCTGTGGGCTGACGTTCAGTGCCATGTTGCCGCCTTTGGCAACGATGTTGACAAGCATGCCGACAAGCTCACGCGGAGATTTATAATGGTCGCCGTATTCGTATGTAAAGTCAACGCCGAGGGTAAGGCAGCTTTCCCACGGAACGTTCAGCGGTTCTTCCGGAATGCAGAGCTCCGGTGTCACGTAGTTTTCGTAAGCGCCGCCGATTGTACGGTCAACGGAGAGAATCCACGGCTGAATCTTACGTGCTTCCTCAACGATCTTTCCAAGCTCAATATCCTGGCCGTTGCTCTCAGAGACCCAGCCCGCGTCGAACCAGAGAATATCCAGCTTACCGTAATTCTCACAGAGCTCCAGAACCTGATTTTTTGTATATTCTTTAAAACGGTTCCACACCTTGGGATATTCCTTCGGATCGTAGGAAGGTCCGCGGGATGTCAGACCATCTTTTCTCAGATCTTCATTCCAGTAGTCCGGGCAGTGCCAGTCGGCTTTGGAAAAATAAGCACCGATACCGATGCCTTTTGCGCGAAATGCATCAAACATGGATTTTACAATATCCGCATTTTTATGTTCATGGAACGGGCAGTCCTCTGCAGTTGTTTTATAATCTGTATATTTGGTATCCCAGAGGCAGAATCCGTCGTGATGCTTTGTGGTCAGAAGAAGATAACGGAATCCGCAGTCCTCTGCCATCTGCGCCCATTCCTCCGGCTGAAAGCGGACCGGATTAAACGAACGATTCAGGCCGAAATACTGTTTTTTAAAGGTTTCGCCGTCCGTCCAGTTTACCTGGTGGCGGGACCAGTCTGAATCCTTGTCGCTTAATGCCCAGGAGGCAACCATGCCGGGCTGGCAGTACAATCCAAAATGCATCATCAGCGCAAGCTTCTGATCCCGGAACCATTCGAGCTGCTGCAGAACAGCCGGATCGGTCGGACACACATACGTTTCAGCGGCGCTGTAGTTGTGGACACCCTGGGAAACAATTTCCTGTTCCGGATCAGCGGGCGCTTCATTGCCCCGGATATCGATGATCGGTTCCGTTGTTCTGTTTTGTTCTTCGTGTTCTAAGTTCTCTGTGCTCATAAGAGAGTCTCCTTCTCATCAAGATAAAATTCACACCAATACTCGAAAATACAGCCAGAACCCGTAAAGAGCCGGTTTTGGCACTAAAATAAGAAAGAATCCTGCCCGGAGGGCTTTTTTCTGTAGAAAAAACCGCGGCGACCCGATGACGTGCAGGCGGCCGCGGATCGGACAGGAATCCTGTCCTCGAGATAGTGTGTGTACGGACTCCCGACACCGGGATATCCGTCTGTGTTGTCTATAGAATACCATATAAATGTTAAAAAGTCACCCTTTAAATTTAAACAAAATGTTCATAAAAAATCGGTAAAAGTGAACAAAAAGGATCGCGGAAAAATCTGAAAAAATAACCCCCACGGGGGCTTGCAGGACGAATTTTAGCGTAGTAAAGTAAAAAAAGAAAAAAACAGAAAACGAAAAGGAGGAGAACATTATGCATATGGCTGATGCGCTGGTTGCGCCTGCAGTGGCTGCAACAATGTATGTCTGTTCCGGCGGAGCAGCTGGTTTTTCTGTAAAAAAAGTACGCCTGGAGAGCGACCCGAAAAAGATCCCAGTGATGGGAGTGATGGGTGCGTTTGTCTTTGCGGCGCAGATGATTAACTTTACAATTCCGGGCACAGGCTCGAGTGGTCATCTCTGCGGCGGTATGATGCTGACCGCGTTGCTCGGACCGTATGCCGCGTTTTTAACAATGATCGGTGTGCTGCTGATCCAGTGTCTGCTGTTTGCGGACGGCGGTCTTCTGGCGCTCGGGTGCAATATCTGGAATATGGCGTTTTATGGGTGCTTTCTCGGCTATTTCCTGTTCTGGCGTCCGATGATGAAAAAGGGAATGTCGCGCGGAAAGATTGTAGGTGCTTCCATCCTTGGGTGCGTGGTGACGCTGCAGCTTGGCGCTTTTAGTGTGGCACTGGAAACACTTGCATCCGGCATAACGGATCTGCCGTTTTCTGTATTTGTGGCAACAATGCAGCCGATTCATCTCGCGATTGGTCTTGTAGAAGGCCTGATTACAGCGGCCGTTCTGCTGTTCGTCTATGAAGCGCGTCCGGAGATGCTTTCGTGCAGCGAAGAAAGGGCAAAGAGCCGCTTTTCTTTCAAGAAGACAATTGCGATCTTAGGAATCGCAGCACTGGTGATCGGCGGAGCCGTTTCTCTTGCGGCATCCTCCAATCCGGATGGACTTGAGTGGTCTATGGAGCGTCTGACTGGTTCGACGGAACTGGAAAACGACGGAACCGGCGCACATGCAGCGGCGGAAGAAATTCAGGAAAAAACGGCACTTCTGCCGGACTATGGATTTAAAAATTCCGATTCCACATTTGGAACCAGCTTTTCCGGAATTGCGGGATCCGCAGTCGTTCTTGTTGTCTGTGTCGGTGCATGCTATGCATTCCGCTTCTTTAAAAAGAAAAAGTCATAAGCTGCACGGAACAGGAGAAAGAAATGAATAAACTTGGCAATGCACTATATGAAATCCATCATATGGATATGCTTGCGGCGAAGGACCAGTGGGTGAACAGGCTTCATCCACTGGTTAAACTTGTTTTAACGATTGTTTTTCTGACCGTAACCATGTCCTTTCAAAAATACGATCTGACCGGCCTGCTGCGCATGGGAATTTATCCGATTGTGCTCTTTATTGTCGGCGAAATTTCGTTAAGCGACAGCATCCGGCGGCTTCGGATTGTTCTGCCGCTCGTCTGTTTTGTGGGGCTGTTCAATCCGATCTTTGACCGTCAGGTAATCGGGCATATTGGTACTGCTCCGCTGACAGCAGGGATGCTTTCCATGGTGACGCTGATGATCAAAGGTATTTACAGCGTACTGGCGGCGTATCTTCTGATTGCGACAACATCCATCGAAAAAATCTGTTATGCACTGCGTCTGCTTCACATCCCTGCCATTCTGGTGACACAGGTGCTGCTGACGTACCGCTATGTTACAGTGCTTCTCGAGGAGGCAAACCGCATGACCCAGGCGTACAGTCTGCGCGCGCCGAATCAGAAGGGTGTTCATTTCAAGGTATGGGGAACACTGGCCGGCCAGCTGCTTCTGCGCAGCATGGACCGCGCAAATGAGGTGTATGAAAGCATGACTTTGCGTGGCTATCAGGGAGAATTTTACTATACAGCGAAGGAGCCGTGCAAAGCGAAGGACTGGCTGTATATGGGTGTGTGGCTTGTACTTTTTGCCGTACTGAAAGTAACGGGATGAAGCACTGCGTGGGAAGACATCTATTTGCAACAAGTCGGAAGAAGTAGAAAAGCAACCTGGTGCAGTTGCCTGCACGCGGGAAGAGAAAAGAATTGTCGGGAGATATCAAAAATGAGCCATATTCACATCAATTTTGAACATGTTAATTATTCTTACGAAAAAACAGTCCCGATTCTGCAGGACATCACATTTACTGCACACGAAAATGACAGCATCGGGCTGATTGGAGCGAACGGTGTCGGGAAATCCACGCTGCTGAAATTGCTGGTCGGGCTAAATCCGGACTATGAGGGCAGCATTCGTGTGGAGGAGATGCCGGTTGTGAAGGAGATGCTTCCGAAAGTGCGCGAGAAAATCGGATATGTCTTTCAGGATTCGGACAGTCAGCTGTTCATGTCGACGGTATTCGAGGACGTGGCATTTGCACCACGCAATTACGGACTGCTGGAAACAGAAGTGGAACAGCGTGTCAGCCATGCACTGGAACAGATTCATATCGGGCATTTACGGGACAAGCAGATTTATAAGCTGTCGGGCGGTGAGAAAAAGATGGCATCGATCGCCACGATCCTCGCAATGACACCGGATATCATTTTGATGGATGAACCATCGATTGCACTCGATCCAAAAAACCGTAGAACGTTAATTCATATACTGAACGATTTTGAACATCTGAAAATCATCGCATCGCACGATCTCGACATGATTCTGGAAACGTGCAGTCGCGTGATTCTGATGTCCGGCGGGCGCATTGTCTGCGATGGAGATGCAAAAGAAATTTTGACGAACCAGGAACTTCTCGAGGAAAATGGACTGGAACTGCCGTTCTGCCTGCAGAAGCCGGTGTGGTAGAAAAGGCCGAAAAAAACAAAAGAAAACAACAACCGGGGATATCTGAAATCAAAAAATCAGATATTCCCGGTTGTTGTTTTTAAAAAGAATCAAGAAGAAAGAATTGTCAAAAAAAACTTCATGAAAAACTGGAGAGCGGTGAATATGAGTTGTTCTATCAGGATG
>ERZ650305.426-NODE-426-length-16284-cov-9.709286_pt1 | contig 16284 bp, 13 predicted proteins | sample MGYA00376241_ERZ650305 | MGnify/ENA primary metagenome ERZ650305 (study PRJEB26733, sample SAMN07839276) | wastewater metagenome | biome: urban; feature: artificial channel; material: waste water | place: USA: North Carolina | collected 2016-02-25 ... | reverse complement strand
GATACGGTGGCACGACTGGGGGGCGATGAATTTGTGGTGATGCTAGACGATCTCGGCGACGCTGGAGAGGTGGCGGCCAAGCAAGCCAAGAAAATCGGCGAAAAAATCCTCGCGTATCTAAACCAGCCCTATCGCTTGGTGGGGATGGAGCACCATAGCACGCCCAGTATCGGCATTACCCTGTTTAGCGGCGCGGATCAAACGGTTGAGCAGTTGCTGAAGCAATCCGACTTTGCGATGTATCAAGCCAAGGCGGCAGGACGCAATGGGCTGTGCTTTTTTGACGCGGCGATGCAAATCACCGAGCAAGCAGACACGCGACTAGAAGAAGAACTGCGCCAAGCCCTTGAAGAGGGACAACTGCGGCTACATTATCAGCCGCAAGTGGATGAGCAAGGTAAGATGACCGGTGCCGAGGTTTTGGTGCGCTGGCAGCACCCCCTGCGCGGCTTAATTTACCCTAACGAATTTATCCCCCAAGCCAAAGAAACAGGGCTGATTCTCAAAATTGACCAGTGGGTGTTAGAGGCTGCGTGTGCGCAGCTTGTGCTCTGGGCAGCGCAAACCGAGATGGTACACCTGACTTTGGCGGTCAATATCAGCTCCCGCGAGTTTAGGCAGCCGAACTTTGTTAGCGCAGTGCAAGCCATTCTGCGAGACACGGGTGCCGACCCAAGCAAGCTGAAGCTCGAAGTCACCGAAAGCGTTCTGCAAGGTGATTTGCCCGATATTATTGCCAAAATGACCGCTCTCCGTGCCGAGGGCGTGCGCTTTTCACTGGATGACTTTGGGACGGGGTATGCCGTCCTGCCTGACCTCAATACCCTACCTTTAGACCAGCTCAAAATTGGTGAAAGCTTTGTTGCCGATATTTTGACCTCGCCGAATGGTGCGGCGGTTGCCCGAACGTTGATTGCCTTGGGACAAAACTTGGGGCTAGAGGTGATTGCAGAAGGGGTTGAGACCGAAGAGCAGTACGCTTTCCTTGCTGATTTAGGTTGCCGCGCGTTCCAAGGCTATTTGTTTGGCCAGCCGGATGGTGTGGGGGCTTTGCAGGCTGCCGTACAACGCGAAATTTAACCTCTCAGCACAAGGTTTTTCATGACCAAGACCCAAGTCAAATGGGGGGTGATTGCCTTTGCCCTCCTTGTTTTTGCTGGCATTAAGTTTTTTGCGATTTCCTATTTTCTTAACAAAAACGACGCGCCCACGGTGATGCACCACTGCGGCGACCTTAGCCAGCCCTGCACACTTTCCCCCCAGCTTCGCGTCCAATTTGCCGAGCCTCCCCGCCACGGCCAGCCTTTTTTGGTAAGGGTAGACAGTACAGGGTCTTTGCCTCCTGTCGGTGAGTTTTCGATGGCGGACATGGAAATGGGCATGGCACGGTTTACTTTTACCGCCACCACGCCCCCGCACTGGGAAGCCAAAATCATGTTGCCCGTGTGTGTCACTGGTCGCCAAGACTGGTTGATGGTGTTGATCGTGGACGGGAAGCGGCTGCAGATTCCTTTTACAGCGCATTAAGCTTCAGCCCGATGGGGTCTCAATTACCCTCCCGATGTCGGGTTGAAACCCGACCTACAGCGGGTGTGGTAATGCGCATGTTGCACCTTTCAAAGTCGGTTCACCGCTGCCTCGCCGCGCCTGATTCATGCACAAAAAAACCGCCGCACTGAGGGTCACTCAGGCGGCGGTTTTTTTGTGGCACGTCAGGGGGGGTAGCCCCCTGATGCAATCAGCAGCTTACGCTTGGTCAGCGATAGCTTGTTTGACTTGTTCCAGGCCAGAGGGGTCGTCCAGTGTGGTCAGGTCGCCAGGGTCGCGGCCTTCGGCAATTGCTTGAATGGAGCGGCGCAGCACCTTGCCTGAGCGGGTTTTGGGCAGTTGCAGCACAAAATGGACTTGCGAAGGGTTGGCAATCGCGCCCAGCTCTTTGCCCACCATGGCAATCACTTCACGCGCCAGTCTTTCTTTGGCTTCGGGCGAGGCAGACAAAATAGCGGGGTCTTTGACCACGGCAAACGCCATCGGCACTTGACCCTTCAGCGAATCGGCCACCCCGACCACGGCGCATTCGGCGATGGCATCGTGGACGTTGACCGCTTCTTCGATTTCACGCGTGCCTAAGCGGTGGCCGGCCACGTTAATCACGTCATCGGTACGCCCAAGGATAAAGTAGTAGCCGTCTTCGTCTTTTACGCCCCAGTCAAACGAGGAATAAACCTGCTGCCCCTTGAAGCCGGTGAAGTAGGTGCTGACAAAGCGTTCGTCTTGCTTCCAGATGGTGGACAAGCAGCCCGGTGGCAGCGGCGGCACAACGGCCAGCACGCCTTTTTCGCCGGTCGCCACTTCTTCGCCGGTGTTTTCGTTCAGCAGCTTGAGGTTAAAGCCGTAGGTTGGGAAGGACGGGCTGCCAAATTTAACCGGGGTGTCTTCAATCCCTGGCATGGCAGACAACATCGGCCAGCCGGTTTCGGTTTGCCAGTAGTTGTCGATAATCGGCACGCCGAGTTCGCGGGAAATCCAGCTGGCGGTCGGTTCGTCCAGCGGCTCGCCTGCCAAGAATAGGTAGCGCAGGGAGGAAATGTCGTATTTCTTCATCCATGCGGGGTCTTGCTTTTTCAGCACGCGCACGGCTGTCGGCGCACTAAACATTACGCTGACTTTGTATTTTTCGACGATTTGCCACCAGATGCCTGCGTCAGGGCGGGTCGGTAGCCCTTCGTAGACGATAGTCGCCATGCCGGCAATCAGCGGGCCATAGACGATGTAGGAGTGCCCCACCACCCAGCCGATGTCGGAGGTGGAGAAGTAGGCTTCGCCGGGCACGCCGCTGTAGATGTGCTTCATGGAGGCGGCGAGGGCAACGGCATAGCCGCCGGTATCACGCTGCACGCCCTTGGGCTTGCCGGTGGTGCCAGAGGTATAGAGGATGTAGCTCGGGTGATTGGATTCGACCCATTCGCACGGTACTTTGGCATCAAGGTGCTGGGCGCGTTGCTCGGCGTAGTCCACATCACGGCCAGCAACCCGCACCATATCGGGGTCTAGGTTGCGGTTCACAATCAGCACGGTGGCGGGGGGGTGTTCGGCGCAGGAGAGGGCTTCATCGACCAAGTGTTTGTAGGGGATGATTTTGCCGCCGCGCATCCCAGCATCGGCGGTGACCATCACTTTGGGCTGGGCATCGTCAATACGGGTGGCGAGGCTGTGGGCGGCAAAGCCACCAAACACGACCGAGTGAATCGCGCCCAAACGCACCGTGGCCAACATGGCGAAGATGGCTTCGGCAATCATCGGCATGTAAATCAGCACGCGGTCGCCTTTGCCTACGCCTTGGGCTTGCAGCACGGCAGCGAAGCGGTTGACCTCGCGGTGGAGCTCGGCAAAGGTGTAGGTGACTTCGGTATTGGTTTCGGTGGAAATGTAAATCAGGGCGTTTTTGTCGCCATGCTCGGCCAAATGGCGGTCTACCGCGTTATGGCACAGGTTGGTTTCGCCGCCCACAAACCAGTCGCGGAACGGGGGATTGTCAAAGCGCAGCACCTGTTCAAACGGCTTGTGCCAGTCGATATATTCGGCTTGCTCTGCCCAGAAGGCTTCAGGTTGTTCGATAGAACGCTGATGGAATGCGAGGTAATTACCTGCCATTTGTCTCTCTCCGGCACACATACAAAATGGGGAATGATAAAAGGTCGCCACATCGGGTTGTTTTTATGGGGTGGCTGACCCGTGTTCAACCAAGCAGTTGCTTGATAACCGATTACATTACCGCTTCACGCCGAGAGGGTCAACGGCAATCAAAAATCCTTACCCGACCGCCAAATTGAAAACACAATCCATAGACTATTGAACAGTGCCAGCATAAAGCCCAAAAACCCAAACAGCGGTAAACCAAACAGTTTGGGGCCGGCATTGACCGTCATCACAATCGACGAGCCGATAATCAAACAGCCGGTCACAATGCCCAGCGTCAGGCGGTTCGCGCTCTTGTCGAGTTGCTGGCCAAAGTGGTCAAGCCGCTTTACGTCGATGTCGATGCGGAACTTGCCGCGCTTCACTTCGCTGGCAAAGCGGGCGATGCCACGCGGCATATTGCCCAACATCCCCAACAGCTCCAGCACGCTGACCCGCCCTTTGTGCAGCAGATTGGCGGGCTTGTAGCGGTCTAGGATGATTTGCCGCACAAACGGGGTGAGGTGCGCCACCATCTGGAAATGCGGGTCAATTTGGCGGGCAAAGCCTTCTAGCGTAATCAGGGCTTTGAACAACATGCTTAAATCAGACGGCAACATAATGGCGTGGTCGCGCATCAAGCCCATCACGTCGTTAATCAGTTGCGCCATATTCAGGTCTTTGACCTGCACATGTTCGTACTGAAACAAAAATTCGCCGATGTCTGCCGCCAGCCGGTCTTCGTCCACTTGGGCACTGCCGGTCCATTCAATCAGCACGTCGAGCAGGCCTTTTTCGCTGCGGCGCGACAAGGCGGCGAGTAAATCCACCAGCTCATCCCGCCGCGCAGGGGACAGCCGTCCCACCATGCCAAAATCGACAAACACGATGCGGTTTTCTGCGGCAAAAAACACATTGCCAGGGTGCGGGTCGGCGTGAAAAAAGCCATCCAGCAGAATCATTTTCAGCACTGCATCGGCCCCGCGTGCCGCCAGCAGTTTGCGGTCTAGCCCTGCGGCATCGGCAAGGTCGAGTCGGCTGGCGGGAATGCCCTCGACAAAGTCTTGTACGTTGACCAGCGGGTTGGTGTAGTCCCAATGGACTTTGGGGACGCGGACATGGGGGTCGTTGGCGAAGTGCTCAGCGAAGCGATCCATATTGCGGGCTTCGGCGGCGAGGTCGAGTTCGCGGCGCAGGGAGCGGGCAAATTGTTCGATGATGTCGCTGGGCTGATAGCGGCGGGTGTCGGGGAACTCCAAGGCCAGCAAATAGGCGATGTGCGACAAAATCCGTAAGTCGGCCTCGATTTTGTCTTCGATGCCCGGGCGGCGCACTTTGACCGCCACCACGGTGCCATCGGTCAGCACCGCGCGGTGGACTTGGGCAATCGAGGCACTGCCAATCGGCACGAAATCAAATTCAGCAAACACGGCTTCGGGCGGCGCACCCAGTATTTTGGCCAACCACGGCAGCAAATCACGCTCGGCGAGGGGCGGCACGTCGCTTTGCAGCTTTTCGAATTCGGCAATCCAGTCGGGGGTAAACACGTCCACCCGCGTGGCTAGAATTTGCCCCAGCTTGATAAACGTGGGACCGAGTTCCTCAAACGCCTGCCGCACCCGCACCGGTGTCGGAATGTGCTGCTCTGGGGTGGGTAGCGGCATTTTCAGCCACTCGGTGGCGCGTTCTACGGCCTTGGGCAGCCTGAGCCGCTGGGCAAATTCCCCCAAGCCATGACGGATAAGCACCGCCGAAATTTGGCGCAGACGGGGCAGGTCGCGCATTGCAAGCAGGGTTTCTTTAAGCATAGTCAGGCGGTCGGTCAGGGGCGTTGGGCACGAAGCGTCAGCGGGGGGTGGGGAAGGGCTTATCTTAACGCGGTTTGGGGCGTGGGGCGGGCGGCTTGGCGGGGTGCGTGGGCAAAAAAATACCCCCGAGGTGGGGGTGTGGGCGGGGGCTTGTTACAGCCTTGGCGTAGAAAACCGCAGGTCTAGGTCTTTGGCCAATGCCCAGCCGGCGGCCTCTAGCATCACGGCAGAAAGGCTGGGCGCGACGATTTGCCCTAAAAATGGGACAAATTTAGACAACTCTTTGGTCATTGTTTTGATGGGCTGTTGCAGCATGGTGTTTTTCATCGTGGCGATGGCTAGCGTTTTGGCCGCCTCTTCGCTGAGATTGCCCCCAAAAACTGCGCATAGGCTCATGGTCATGGAGGTCATGGCCACCATGTCCGTGGCAATCCCCAGACCTGGCACCGGCACGGCATTACCCGCCGCTGCACCGGCTGCATGGGCGTGAATAATGAGGTGGCACTTTTTTTGTTGTTGTTCGGTCATGGGGGAGCCTGCTGTTTTTACGTTTATTTTGGAGGGAAGGGAAATGGCGTGAATTTCCCCTAGGGGACGATAAATTAGGCTTGAGTTATTTTATCGGCTTTCCATTTTCTGTAAGTACAACGCCGTTAAAAACATAGACATGTTTTTCTTTGCTAGCCTTTCTTTGCGCCGCTTTAGACTCAAATGACCCCTGATACCCTGGCATTGTTACCGAAATTGAATCAGGCATCTTCTTGACCGTAATTAGGTCAGCACACGTTCCGAATTCAGAAGTGGCTTTCGCGCCAGAGGCTGAAACGCTGATAAAATAAAACTGAGCTGGACATGCCGTCCCGCCATTGTCTTGAACAAGTACAAGATCCCTATTGTCGATTTGATAAGTGCCCATTACGCTTAGGCTATTATTACCTTGAATTTCTGGCTTAAATGGACGGTTTTTAAATAAAAGTGCACCTTCGTCATTGATTTTCAATGAACCAAAACGTGTTGGAATATCCTCTGCCATTACGGCTGAAGAAAACAATAATACGGTTGCTGCTAAAAAAAGAGGCTTAAACATAGATTTTTCCTTGTTAAATTACTTAATCTGCTTACCATTATCATCAATCACAAACCTAACTTCTACCCGCCGATTTTTTGCGCTTTCTGGCGAAATACCTTGAATTGGATGAGAATCACCATAACCCGCAACGGCTTTGTACAACAAAGCCAAGTGCAACGGAAAGTTATATTCCTATTGATTTAATGTTTGGGTCATTTATTGCACGCAATATTTCAGAGGCTTGTTTTAGCGGGGACTCTTTGGCTATTGCAACAATTCCTACAATCGCTTTATCTATTAAATAAGAATTGTTGTCATCAATTCCTTTGTCAAGTAGATTAAAAAACCCGGTTATAATGCCTGCTCGTTCTTTAAACGTTAGTGTTAGAAACTGCTCTAAAATTTCTCTTTGACTTTCTATCTGATTAATATTCACCTCTTTCCATGCGGCAATTGTGGATCGTTTGGTTATTTCCACTTCTGATATTTTTTTATAATCAGACCATGCTGTAATTAGCATTTTCAATGAAGAATCTGCCGCAGATTGTGGATTCAGCGGTATGTTTTTAGGAGACGGCAAAGGAATTGGATTTTTCATGATATTTAAGATCACCCTTATGTAGTTATTCACCCTTATTTAGTTATAAGGGTGAATATGTGGTTGATTATTTTAGTTCAATGATGCCTGAGTATTGAGCTTTGATGTTTGGAATGGCTCCCCCATCTTTATTGATTATTGGGATATCAAGAATTTTCTTTAGTCCAATGCCGACTTGAACCATTTTCTCAAAATCAGCAATGTTGCTATCATCATAAACTTTTACCCTATCAAATCTTGTCTTTACCTCATCAATAATAGTACCAAGCTCTGCTGCTGCACTTCTGATGCCTTTTAGAATTAATTGAACATTATTTATTTTTGCTATTGCTGAATCTACTTTATCGTCATATTCATAAGCTTGAGTGAGTGCTTCTTCTGCTTTGCTCGCCATCATGAATCCTCCAATGGCGAGAGCTGGGCCGAGAACAATTCCCCCTAGTGCAATCATTCCGCCAGCCATACCAAAACCGCCGGCACTCAATGCTCCACCGCCGAGCCATGCAAGAGTGGCATTAGTTGCAGCAGCACCAGAAAGCCCTGAAATTGCAGCTCCTGTTGAAGCTGTTGCTAAAGTCCCAACGGCACCATATGCCCCCATTGCCGCCAGAGCACCTCCTATTGCTCCTGAACCAAGACCATTTTCTAGTTCTAAGGAAGTTAAAACTAATCGCTCGTATTCTTTTATTTTTTCTATTGTGAAATCTTCTGAGAAGTTACACAATTTACCAGTTGTAGGCTTTGATCTTTTTAAAGCATCAACTAAATATTTAATTTGATTGGTAAAAGCACTTACTTTTATGCCCCCCAAAGTCTCAAGTGATTTTTGAGTTTCACTGCGAGAAGAGTCTAAGTCAGTCAGAGCGCGTTTGTGGCGGTGCTCGGCTGACTCACCAATTTTTTTTGCTTTGTCAAAATTGTTAGAGGCTTGAACACCTTTAACAACGCCTGTTGCTGCGAGGGCTGCGGCTGCGCCCCAAAGAAGTAAAGGAATTGGCATAATGAGAGAGCTCGTGGTGATTAATGATTGATTGATTTCTGCTTTTGTAAATTCGTACAAGCCTTTACGTTTAAGGCATAAAAATCCTTCTTTGATATTTTTGGAGGTGGTAACGTGTCATAAAAATCACTAATTCTGCAAATCAAAGGCCGTTGTTTATAAATGTTGCAGAGTTTTGATGTGGTGTTGAAATACACGCAAACCCCATCTATATGATGAATTTGTTTATACAGATCGTGTTTGTCGACATTTTCGCAGCAAATGCCGCATTTTGTGCATGGGAACATTTTTGAATATACCGTAGAAATAACTGGCGGTGTGCGGCTTTATCGCGCAGCGTCCGTATTGACTGCTGGGTTAGCAACTAAGCGGCACTTTTATTTGCACGCTTCAACCCCAACGTAATAAGCGATAGAACCTTGCACAATTGGCTCCATGTTTAGATCAGCCTTGGCTTTTTTGCACAAAGCCCTACCCACCCCCCAAATACCCCCTCACCCCCTCCTCTAGCTCCGTCTGCAAATGCTCAGGGCTAATCACCCGCACATGCGGAATCCAATAGCGCACAATCGGCAAAATCTGGTTAGGGTGCGCCACCTTGGTGGACACAATCAGGCCGCCATCCTCTAGCGTCTTTTCTATCACCTGGCCCGCAATCAATTTGCGGCGGGTAAAGTAGCCAGCGGCTTCGGGGCTGACTTTCAGCACCACTTCTTTTTTATCGGGGTTCAGCCATACGCCCTCTTCACGCGCCAAGGTGTCGTCCACAAGCGGGTCGGGGGTAAAGGGGGTGGGGCTCACGGTCAGGTGCTGAATCCGCCCAAAGGCAAATGATTTCAGCGTGTCGCCCTCTTGCGCGGCCAGATACCACACGCCACTTTGGTTCACCAGTTTGTAGGGGCGCACGTCTGTTCGGCGGCGCGTGCCTTCGGGCTTTGTGTAGTCAAAATCCACCAGCCGGTGCGCCACAATGGCTTGCTCTAGGGCATGAAAAGATTTGGTTTTGTCTTGCAGGCTTTCGTACTGATGTCCCCGCACCAACAAGCTAGACTGGAGACGGTTATCAAACACATCACGCAAGAACTCATCGGACAGCGAAGGGAACAGCCCCCGCACGCCCGCCAAAGCGGCAAAGCGCGAAACATCTCTTAGCGGGATATGCCCCAAGACATGGGGCTCTAGGGTGTAGTCGCCTCGGCCTGATTTAACCAAGGGCAGGTAAGAGAAACGCTCGCTCAGGTCGCGTTGAATGGTGCGAACCGAAACATTAAATTCCGCTGCCAATGCCGCAGGGTTGAGCGTTTCGCCTTGGTTCAGCTTGACCAAGATAAGGGCAAGACGCGTCGCCAGTTTGTCGTGTTCGGTTGCAGCCATGTGTGCGGCTTCTTTCTGGCGAGAGAGGAGAGGGGTATGCCGTCTTGCAAAGCCCATTGTGCAGGAATATCGGGGGGGGGGCAATACCCTAAATGCGTTACTTTTTTTGTTGTCAATCCACAACAAGTAGATAGCCTACACCCCCTCGTTGACAGGTCATGTCGTGTTGGCGAAATCAGTGCAAATATTTTTCACTGCAACGCATCTTTCCGCCAAAAAAAACGCCCCCATTGGCATTTTCCAGCCATAGGGGGCGTTGCTGTGTCGGTTAAAGCCTTTGCCTCCCTCAGCCCCCGAAGTTACCTTCGCCTTGGCTTTAGCTTGTTGTTATAGGGTACCCCCCCAGAAATTAGCAGCCGTTAGTAGAATTTTCCACAGCAGCCTGAGGAAGTTTTACAAATGGCGTAGTAAGTTCGGCGGCATAGATGACCCCCCGCCCCCCCGCAAAATAAAAAACGACACACCCCTAACCAGAGTGTGCCGTTCTTTTGGCCTAGACCCCGCCGGAAGCGGGGGCGCAGCCATTCAACTTAGGCGAAGCGTGCCGAAACCGCTGCCCAGTCCACCAGCTTCCAGAAGCCTTCCAAGTAGTTAGGACGGCTGTTGCGGTAGTCGATGTAATAGGCGTGTTCCCATACGTCGCAGGTCAGCAGCGGGGTGCTGCCGGTGGTCAGTGGGGTGGCGGCGTTGCTGGTGGACACCAGTTCCAACGCGCCGTCGGCGGTTTTAACCAACCAGCCCCAGCCCGATCCAAACGTGCCGACGCAGGTGGCAGCGAAGGCTTTTTTGAATTCGTCGATGCTGCCCCACTTGGCGGTAATGGCTTCGGCCAAGGCACCGGTCGGCTCGCCGCCGCCGTTGGGCGACAGGCAGAACCAGTAGAAGGTGTGGTTCCACACTTGGGCGGCATTGTTGAATACGCCACCGGAAGATTTCTTCACGATTTCTTCGAGCGAGGCGTTTTCAAACTCGGTGCCCTTAATCAGGTTGTTCAGGTTGGTGATGTAAGTTTGATGATGCTTGCCGTAGTGGAACTCCAGTGTTTCTTTGGAGATGTGGGGAGCCAAGGCATCCAAGGCATAAGAGAGTTCGGGCAGTTTGTGTTCCATGAGGTGCTCCAGTGGGGGATGAGGATGAGGCTAACGCAATCGTGCGTGTATCGCATTTAGATTTTAGCGGGTTATTTAACTGGCTGACAATGGTTGACTAAAAAAGTTGGGTAATTGTCAAATAGCCACGCCACCGGTGTACAAATTGTTGTCAATCCGCCCAAAGCAAAGTGCCATGTGCAACATGCCCACCTACCGTTCGGTTTCTTGCGAATGCTGTTGGTGCCTCTTGGGCCATTTTCATATACACCGTGTGGCCATCGATAAAGAGGTCTTTGCCTTCGATCTAGGGCAATCGCACCACAAACACAGCCTTATGATTATTAAATTTGTTCTGGTGGTTATAATAATGGATAAAAATATTATTAATATCAATTTGTTAGCCGCATAGCGCGATTTCCCTAGGATCGGGAGGAACAGCGGCAAGCCCCCCACACGCGGTGGCTTGCCAGCAGCACAATCGGTATCCTAGCCCGCTCCCCGTGGGGGGCAACTCAAGAACAAGCAAAGGGCAGCGAATGAAAGCAAAACTGAAATGGATTGATGGCGTGTGCTTTATGGCCGAAACCGGCAGCGGTCACGCCGTGGTGATGGACGGCGCACCCGAAGGTGGGGGGCGCAATTTGGGGCCGCGTCCGATGGAGCTGGTCTTGGCTGGCACCGCAGGCTGCACCAGCTACGACGTGTTGGCCATCTTGAAAAAATCCCGCCAAGACGTGCGGGATTGCTGGGTGGACATCGATGCCGAACGCGCCGACACCGAGCCCAAAGTGTTTACCCGCATCCACTTTCACTTTGTGGTGACAGGGCGCGGGGTCAAGCCCGACCATGTGGAGCGGGCGATTAAGCTTTCCGCCGAAAAATACTGCTCCGCCTCGATTATGTTGGGCAAAACCGCCGATATTACCCATGATTTTGAAGTGCGCGAGTTGGACTAAACCGGCAAGCTAAATACGCCAAATGGGGCAACGGTGCGGGGTATGCTCCCGTCTTGTTGCCCCGTTTGGCCTGTTCTCACACGGTGCGGTTTAACCCAAGCCCAGCCACACCTGAAAATCGTCCCGCTCTTCCATCACACCACGCAGCACCTCGGTCAGCGTGTCAAACGTATCTTCGCCCACATCTTGACGTGCCGTGGTGGCGTTAAACCAAAAGATCTCCACCGGACCGGCCACATCATTGCTCAGGCAATCTTGTAGTGCGTCAAGGTTGCGCCCAAAGTGGCTGGGCAACATGAGGCCAATGGCGATTTGTTCGTAAAAATCGGCGAGCGATTGCACGGCTTTAAGTTCGCATTTCACTGACATGGGGCGACCTCAGTAAACGTTTGATAATGGTCAACGGTGACAAAACGGTGTTGGGAGGAGAATAGCAGCCGCTTAGCGTTGCGCTTGCCGCCACGGTAATCAAGGTCAGCTTCGCGCCAGTCACCGGCCGGCAAGCGGCGTTCGTGATTACCAAAGCGGTCGCCGCCCATACTTTTACCCACCAAGTCGGGTATACGCTGAAACGGTGTGCCAGGCGACCAGCCCGCCGATTTGGCTTCACGCTTGGTCACAAAACGCGGGGGCAACGCACCGGTTTTGCCCAGCGTGGCCAAGGTTTCAGCCAACGCGGCGACTTCGACCGGTGTGGCTAACTGCTGATTTAGTTTCTCGACCACCTCGCGGCACGAAGCTGCTTGGGTCCATGTGGGCAAACAGGCCAACCCACCCAACACACTCAACAAAATACCCCGCATAGTCTGCTATCTCTCTCGACAAAGGAAAGCCCCATGCTAGAGCCTTGCCGCCCTTGCTGCAAGGCAAATTCCATTGACGATTTAGGGTGGGCTTACCGATAATCCCGTCTTTTAAAAACCAAGGCACAATGCCTGTTTAAGCCGCCTCGCCTGCTTGTTTTTTGCTTGGTTTTTTGCCCGTTTCGGCACTGACGCACCCCCACCAGAGACCGCCATGCAGCTTGACGCTGAACTAATTGAACACACCGACATGGTGCTGCCTTCCTGCCCCGAAATTTTGACCGAGCTGTTTTCTATGCTGGGGCAGTCTGACCTTGATTTGCGTAATGTGGCCGCCCTGATTGCGGCAGACCCCGCCCTATTTGGCATGGTGCTACGCAAAGCAAACAGCGTGACCGAAAGCCGCCAAGTTTCCCTGCGTGACCCCCTCCAAGCCGTCACCCGACTGGGCGTGCAACGTGTGCTCAGCATTGCCTCTGCCGTGGCAGCACCGTCGGCTTTCCCCGAGCTGCCCCATGCGTTTGCCGAACGGTTTTGGCAGCTTTCACGCGCCACCGCCGAAGCCGCCCGCTTGGTTTCGCACAAAATCCCAGGCCATACCGAAGACGATGCCTATTTATTTGGCTTGTTCCGTGATTGCGGCATCCCCTTGCTGATGATTCACCACAGCGACTATCAAGACATGCTGCAAGAGGCTATTACCCAAAACGTCCCCTCCACCCACGTCGAATATCAACGCTACGACACCAACCACGCCTTGGTCGGAGGCTTGATTGCGCTGCACTGGAAAATGCCCGACGAAATCGTCTTGGCGATTCGCCACCAGCACGATGCCGTGTTGTTTGGTGAAGGCGGCGGCACCATGCCCCCCCATATCCGCACCCTTGCGGCGATGGGCTTTTTTGCAGCGGCAGCTGCACGACACGCACTAGGCGAAATCGAAGACCCTGAATGGACGTGGTGTGGCCGTCAGGCCGCCACCTATCTAGGCTACAATTCGAAAGAAGCCGAAGAGCTGGTGCAAGATGTGGCCGAGGCACTGCGCGAAGTCAAACAGGCAGGAGGCAGCTTGTTTTAACTCGCTGCACTCGATGTCGCCCACCCCTTTTTTTGGGGGGCATGGCGGTAACCCTGTTGCTGCTGGGGTGAGATTTAGCCGCCCCTCTCTCGCCTGCTTGCCCTCGTTCGCTGACGGGGGCTTGGTGTTTTTGTGGGTGGGCGACTCACACGGATCAAACCTGCCTCTTTCCCTTTAACCTGAGCGAAACCGATGCTGAAAATTGTACTAACTGCCGTATTTTCCTTTTTTCTGGTGACCAGCCAAGCAGCAGATGATATGCCGCTGCCTGGTGATGCCCCCCCCGTAATGGCACGGGGGGCAAAAGGAAAAGCCAAGCCCACCCCAGCTCCCCATACCGCTGCCCCTCACGCCGCCAAAAAAGCCACCGCCCGCCCCCGCCACGTCGCACGGTCTAGCAGCAAAGCAAAACGAGTCCATGCACAGCCAAGCAAACACCTTAAATCGTCCAAACGTAGCCGCATCACGACCCGTGGCCATGCCGCCCTCACCCACAAGGCAGGGCACAAAAAAGCGACTCCGCGCCAAACGACACGGCAAAAGGTGATACACGCCCCTCGTGGTCAGCACGGCAAGCACGCCCCCGTAGCGGTCAAAAAAGCCAGCCGCCCCACCGCATCTCACCAAGCCTCGCGCCGCCCTGTCGCGGCTTCACAGCGGTCACGGCATACCCCCGCCGCCAAACGCCATGCCCGCCCCACCAAGGTAAAAACCAAAGCATCGACGCGGCGACACCGCTAATGGCCTAGCAGCCACCCCGTAAAAAAGCCCGCTTCTCGACAAGGAGAGCGGGCTTTTTACGGGGTATAGCCGAGATTAAAGCAGGGTTAAACCCCGTTTAAAACCGCTCAAAATCACTTTCATCCACAGCAGAATGCACCGCTGCGGTGTGACGAGTAGGGAAGGGCTTATTTCCAGCAGCGGGGGGCTTGTTGGTAGGGCGTGCGCTGGTCACCGGCTGGCTTTGCTTGGGCTGACTGCGTAGGACAGTCTTATGGCTGGCAACATGACCGGCTTTGTTACCAAAGTGGAAAAAGGTCATAGTCTGCTGAAGCTGCTCGGCTTGTGCGCCCATTTCCTCTGCCGTGGCGGCCAGTTGTTCCGAAGCTGAGGCATTTTGCTGGGTGGCTTGGTTAAGCTGCCCCATCGCCCCGTTGATTTGCCCCACGCCAGAAGATTGCTCGTTGGATGAGGCCGCAATCTCTTGCACCAAGTCCGAAGTCTTTTTAATCGACGGGACAATTTCAGACAGCAAGACCCCCGCGTGCTCAGCTTGTTGCACCGACGCGGTGGCCAATGCGCCAATTTCTTGGGCGGCGACTTGGCTGCGCTCGGCCAGCTTGCGCACTTCAGCCGCGACCACCGCAAAGCCCTTGCCGTGGTCGCCGGCACGCGCAGCTTCAATCGCGGCGTTCAGCGCCAGCAGATTGGTTTGGTAGGCGATGTCGTCAATGATGCCGATTTTGCCGGCGATGCTCTTCATGGCTTCGACCGTTTTTCCCACGGCTTGTCCGCCATCTACGGCTTCTGTGGCAGCCTTGGCAGCCATTTTGTCGGTGACGGTGGCATTTTCGGTGTTCTGCGAAATGGAGGCGGTCATCTCTTGCATCGAGGCGGTGGTTTCTTCTACCGCTGCGGCTTGTTGGCTAGACGACTGCGCCAGTGACTGAGCGGTGGCGGACACTTGGCCTGCCGCATTGGTCAAGTTGTCTGAGGCCATGTGGACTTCGTTAATAATTTGGGTCAGGTTGGTGACGGTGCGGGCGACGGCGGTTTGCAGCTCGCCAATTTCGTCTTTGCGGGTCACGGTCATCACTACGCCCAAATCCCCATCGGAAACACTCTGTGCCGCAATTGCTGCACGGTGAACATCTCGCAGCGCACGCGACAGCACCACAAAAAACACCACGGTAATCAGCGTAGAGAGCAGCGTGAGTACCAGTGACACAATCAGCCCAATGCGGGCTTGGCTGTACAGGGTTTGGGCGGCGGTCAGGATGTCGTTGGCAAGGCGGTCTTCAAAGACCTTCATGGTATCAATTTTGCGGGTAATTGCCTGAAACCATGTGGCAGGCGTAATCCCAAAATGCCCTTCGTTGACTTTATCCAGCACGACCTTGCGCATGGCGGCGGCTTCTTGCGAAGGTGGGCTTTGCAACAATTGCTCAAGGGCTTCCCCTTCGGAAGGGGTGGCCATGACGCGGAAGTTGGTCAGGTAGGTGTCTTGGCTGGCCAAAATGCTAGATAGGCGACGCAGTAGGGTCGAATCTAAGGGCAGGTCTGCACCCAGTACGGCATTCAGCGTGGCACGTTCTTGGCCTGCTTGCTCCTTGGTGCTGAGAAAGCTCACATACACGTTAAATCGCCGCATCATGTCGGCTTGGCTAAGGGTGGGGGTAACTTGGGAAGTAGCAGCAAGGTTAAGCTCGATAGCACGGGTAAACCATGCAAACGTATCTGCTGGAGAGAGCACTTGGTTGCTAATGCCGCTGCGGCGGGCATCGACTTCAGCCATAAAGGCAGTGGCTTCGGCCAAGCTTTTTTTTACAGTGGCGGGGAGATAGCTGTCTTGCTGCTTGATGGCTTCGCTCAGGACTTTGGCGTGTTCGTCGGTGACTTTGCGTTGCACCATCATTTCATCGCGGAATTTTTCACCCTTAGAGGCCAGAAAGCCGCTGGACAGCCCGCGTTCTTTTTGTAGCTCGTGGTTCAAGGTACTGGAGGCCACCGAGACTTCGGACACCGCGCTAATCCGGCTACCCTCTTGCATGGCAGAAAAGTTGGTAGCGACATCACGCAGCAAATAGAACGAAAAAAACAGAGTGAGCA
>ERZ650305.414-NODE-414-length-16403-cov-4.681001_pt1 | contig 16403 bp, 16 predicted proteins | sample MGYA00376241_ERZ650305 | MGnify/ENA primary metagenome ERZ650305 (study PRJEB26733, sample SAMN07839276) | wastewater metagenome | biome: urban; feature: artificial channel; material: waste water | place: USA: North Carolina | collected 2016-02-25 ... | reverse complement strand
CCAATTTAGATATAAAATATCCGATTATACAAGGTGGAATGGCTATAAGAGCTTCAATGGCAAAACTTGCGGCAGCAGTTGCTAATGAAGGTGGAGTAGGGCTTATTGCAGGAACGGCACTATCAATAAACGAACTTAAAGAAGAAATAAGAAAAGCGAGAGAACTTACAAAAGGAGTTATTGGCGTTAATATAATGTTTGCAGCAAAAGAGTTTGCGGAACTTGTAATGGCATCAATAGAAGAAGGGATAGATCTTATTGTTTGTGGAGCTGGATTTTCTAGAGATATATTTACTATAGGTAAAGAGCATGGGACGCCAATAGTTCCAATAGTTTCTTCGTTGAAATTAGCTAAAATTTCTGAAAAAATGGGTGCAGCAGCAATAATAGTAGAAGGTGGAAACGCTGGTGGACATTTAGGAACAGAGCTTGATTCTTGGGATATTGTAAAAGAAATTAAAGATGGAGTTAAAATACCAGTTATTGGAGCAGGAGGAGTTATAACTCCAGAAGATGCTAAAAGAATGTTTGAATTAGGGGTAGACGGAATACAAATGGGAAGCAGATTTATATGTGCAGAAGAATGTGAAGTTGCACAAGAGTTTAAAGATGCGTACATTAATGCTAAAGAAGGCGATGTAGTAACGATAATGAGTTCTGCGGGACTTCCTGCTAATGCAATAATTTCTCCATATGTACAAAAGATCCTTAATGATGATACAAAAGAGCCTATTAAATGTACAAACTGCTTAAAGTACTGTACTCGTAAGTTTTGCGTAAATGAGAGATTAGTAAGAGGGCATGATGGAGATAAAGAAGGTGGAATATTTTTTGCAGGAAAAGACGCATGGAAAATAAATGACGTATTATCTGTAAAAGAAATATTTGAAAAATTTACTGGAGTTTTTGATAAATAATAAAATTAATGGGAAGACTAGAGTCTTCCTTTTTAGATTATTGACTATAGATTTCAAATGAGGGAAGTATATAGAAAATATATATTTTAAATCTTCTTGAAAAAACTATGGAATTTTGATATAATTATTACCTATTGGAAGAATTTTGATTGATAGGTGTTGTTAAGAAAAATTACTTGACAAAAACTTTATTACTTTGTATAATTACAAAGGTATTTTTATTAAGAAGGTGGAAGAATCTTGAAGTTAAAATTAGAAGAATTAAAAACAAAAGGTTTAAACCATTTCCAATTTGAGGAATCAATAAAAGAACTTGCTGATTTGGAATTCGAATTAGTGGAACCAGTAAAAGTAAACTTCACAATAGATTTATTGGGAGAAGAAGTTTATGTTAAAGGTGTATTTTCTACGAAGATTAAGACAACTTGTGTAAAGTGTCTGAATTCTTATGAAAGAAATCTTACTGGAGAAATGGAATCTAGTTATTTGGATGCTAAAATCCACAAGAAATATTTAGATTCATTAGAAGATGATATGGAGTCAGACGAAAATGTTTATGAAGAACTTGTTAATGGAGAAATCGACATTGATGAGTTAGTAAGAGAACATCTGATTCTTGAAGTTGACCCTTATGAAGTATGTTCTGAAAAATGTCAAGGGCTTTCTGAAATGAAAGATTACGAAGATGATGGAATAGACCCAAGATGGGCACAACTTTTAGAAATGTCAAAAAATAAATAGAATATATAGGAGGTAGTAGAAATGGCAGTACCTAAAAAAAAGACTTCAAAAGCTAAAAAAAATATGAGAAGATCTCACCATGGATTAAAAGGACTACATTTAGATACTTGTGAAAACTGTGGAGCGCCTAAAAGACCTCATAGAATTTGTTTGGACTGTGGAAGCTTCAAAGGGAAACAAGTTTTAGAGAGTGCAGAATAATTACTTTTTTCTTAAAAAGCAAGATGCATAATCTTGCTTTTTTTAGTAGGAGGAAAACAAATGAAGATTGCAATAGATGCAATGGGTGGAGATTTCGCACCTTTAGAACCAGTTAAAGGGGCTATTGAAGCTATAAAAGTAAATCTCAAACTAGAAGTGATTTTAGTAGGAGATCAAGAAAAAATAAATAACGAATTAAAAAAATATAAGTATGATAAGAATAAAATAGAAGTAGTGCATACAACAGAGCAGATTATGATGAAAGAAGCAGAATCACCAGCAATGGTTGTGAGAAAGAAAAAAGATTCTTCTATGGTTGTCGCAATAAGGCTAGTAAAAGAAGGTAAAGCTCATGCAGTAGTATCTGCTGGGAATACAGGTGCTCTTATGACAGCATCACAGCTTACTTTAGGTAGAATTAAAGGTGTTTTAAGACCTGCAATTACTACTGTATTTCCAAGAAGAAATGGTGTAATGGTTCTTATGGATGTAGGAGCTAATGCAGACTGTAAAGCTGAATACATAGATCAGTTTGCTATAATGGGCTCTGAGTTTTCAAAAATAATTTTGGAAGTTAAAAATCCTAAAGTTGGTCTTGCTAATATAGGCGAAGAACCTGGTAAAGGGAATGAAATAAGTAAACAAGCTTATGAACTACTGAAAGAAAATAAAAATATTAATTTTATTGGGAATATTGAAACAAGAGAAATGATAGAGCATGACGTAGATGTTGTTGTTGCAGATGGATTTACGGGAAATATAATACTTAAAACAGCTGAAGGAATTGCAAAATTCATTCTTTCTTTACTTAAAGAAAAAATTAAATCTAAAAAAATATATATGCTAGGGGCTCTTTTATTAAAACCAGTATTCAAAAGTTTAAAAAATGAGTTAGATCATTCAGAATATGGTGGAGCTATATTTTTAGGGTTAGATGGGATTTCTGTAAAAGCTCATGGAAATTCAGATTCAAATGCATTTAAAAATGCTCTGAATGTAGCAAGTAAATTTGCAGAAAGAAACTTTGTGGAAGAACTTAAAAAAGTAATCCAAAGGGGAGTATAATTATGAAACTAAAAAATGTAGGGATTATAGGCGTTGGGTCATATAAGCCTGAAAAAATATTAACAAATAGTGATTTGGAAAAAATGGTTGAAACTTCTAATGAGTGGATAGTAAGTAGAACTGGAATAGAAGAAAGAAGAATAGCAGAGGATAGTCAAGCGACTTCTGATTTGGCATATGAAGCAGCAAAAAAAGCTTTAGAGAACGCAAAAGTTTCTCCAGAAGAAATAGATTTGATTATTGTTGCAACAATGACTCCCGATTATTTTACACCTGCAACGGCAGCTATTGTACAAGATAAATTAGGAGCTACTAAAGCAGCAGCATTTGATTTATCATCAGCATGTTCAGGACAGGTTTACGCCTTAGTTGTAGCTCAAAATTTTATAGCAACAGGAGCTTATAAAAAAGTATTGGTAATTGGTGCAGAAACATTGTCTAAAGTATTGGATTGGACAGATAGAAATACATGTATTCTTTTTGGAGATGGAGCTTCAGCTATGGTATTGGGTGAGGTAGAAGAAGGGTATGGAATAAAAGCTTTCCACTTAGCAGCTGATGGTAGTGGAGAACAAGCTCTTTTAGTTCCAGCTGGTGGAAGTAGAAAACCTGCAACATCTGAAACAGTTGAGAATAAAGAACACTTCTTAAAAATGAATGGGAAAGAAGTATTTAAGTTTGCTGTAACAGTAATTCCTGATACTGTGGCAAAAACTCTTGAAAAAGCTGGAATGGAAATGTCTGATATAGACTTAATCGTTCCACATCAAGCCAATTACAGAATAGTAAGTGCAGCTGCTAAAAAAATGAATTATCCAGAAGAAAAATTTTATATGAATCTTAATAAATTAGGAAACACATCAGGAGCTTCTATAGGGCTTGCTCTTACAGAAGCATATGAAAATGGATTAGTAAAAAAAGGTGATAATTTAGTTTTTGTAGGATTTGGAGCAGGATTATCATACGCATCTCTTGTGCTTAAATGGGCATATTAAAACCAATTAGCATTTAGAAATTATTTAAGTAGCAATTGAAAATCCAGTTGATAACTGTTACTCAAATTTGACTTAACATGTTTGTTGTGATAAAATATATTACACTTGTATTTTTTAGGAGGATAAATGTCTAAAATAGCATTTTTATACCCAGGGCAAGGTGCTCAATATGTTGGAATGGGTAAAGATTTATACGAAAATAATGCGAAAGCAAAACAATATTTTGATAGTATTTTTGATGGCTTAGAAATAGATCTTAAAACAGTTATGTTTGAAGGGCCAGAAGAAACACTAAAAGAAACGAAATATACTCAACCTGCAATAGTTGCAATGAGCTTAGTGCTTACGAAACTATTTATGGAAGAAAAAGGAGTTAAACCTAATTTCGTAGCAGGGCATTCTTTAGGAGAATACTCTGCAATTGGAGCAGCTGGGATCTTATCTTTTGAAGATACAGTTAAACTTGCTGCAAAAAGAGGCGAAATCATGAATGTGGTAGCCAAAGAGGTTAATGGAACTATGGCTGCAATATTAGGTCTTACATCTGATAAAATAGTTGAAGTTTTATCAACAGTAGAGGGAACAGTAGAAGCTGTAAACTTTAATGAACCTACTCAAACAGTAATTGCTGGAGAAGTGAAAGCGGTAGAAGCTGCATGTGAAGCATTGAAAGCTGCAGGGGCTAAAAGAGCGTTAATCCTTCCTGTAAGTGGACCATTCCATTCATCATTAATGAAACCAGCTGGAGAAGAATTAAAAGTAGTTTTAGATACACTTACATTTAATGGAAGTGATGTAAAATTAGTTGCTAATACTTCTGTAGAGTTTGTTTCTGAGGTAGAAGAATTAAAAGAAGAATTATATAAACAAACTTTTGGTCCAGTAAGATGGGTTGAAACAATTGCAAAGTTAAAAGAAAACGGTGTAACAGAATTTTATGAAATTGGACCAGGAAAAGTACTGAAAGGTCTAGTAAAAAAAATAGATAAAGAGTTAGAAGTAACTAATCTTGAAAAATTAGACGACTTAGGCCTATAATATTAGGTAAATTTTTTAACTGGAGGTAAAAAATGATTTCTATTGATTTAAGTGGAAAGACAGCGGTTATAACAGGTTCTGCAAGAGGAATTGGAAGAGCTATTGCTGAAAAATTGGCAGAAGCTGGAGCAAATATAATAATTAGTGACATTATGGCAGAAGTTGGAGAAGTTACAGCAAAAGAAATAGCTGATAAATACTCTGTAAAAACGGCTTTTGTAGAAGCAAATGTTACTAAAGAAGAAGATAACGAAAAATTAGTAGCTACAGCAGTAGAACAATTTGGTTCTATTGATATTATGGTAAATAATGCAGGAATTACAAAAGATGGACTGTTCATGAGAATGTCAGAATCAGATTTTGCGAGAGTTGTAGATATTAACTTAAAAGGAGCTTTCTTAGGAGCTCATGCAGCATATCTTAAAATGATGAAACAAAGAAGTGGAGTAATCATAAATATGGCTTCAGTTATTGGATTAACAGGTAACTTAGGGCAAGCAAATTATGCAGCGTCAAAAGCTGGGCTTATAGGTATGACTAAATCTATAGCAGCAGAAGCAGCAAAAAGAGGAGTTAGATGTAACGCTATAGCTCCAGGATATATTCAATCTGAAATGACAGATTTGTTAAAAGAAGATGTTAAAAAAGCAATTTTAGACAAAGTTCCTATGGGAACAATGGGATCAGTAGAAGATGTAGCTAATGCGGTATTATTCTTAGCTTCAGACTTATCATCATACATCACAGGAAAAACAATTACTGTTGATGGTGGAATGGTAATGATTTAATTAAATAACTTGAAAAATAGCGTAAAATCTGCTATTATCATATAAGAAAAAGTATTCTAAGGAGGAAATTAAATGTTAGAAAAAGTTAAAGCAGTTATAGTTGAGCAATTAGGTGTAGATGAAGATCAAGTAACTTTAGATGCTTCATTTGCTGACGATTTAGGAGCAGACTCATTAGATACAGTTGAGTTAATAATGGCTTTTGAAGAAGAATTTGGAGTAGAAATTCCAGATGATCAAGCTGAAAAAATCAAAACTGTTAAAGATGTTGTAGAATTTATCGAAGCAAACAAATAATAGAAAAAAGGGGTATGGAAATACCCCTTTATTTGATTTGATTCATAGAATTATACTTTTTAATAGAATAAGTATTATTAATGATTAAATTTTTAGAACTAAAAAATTTTTTATATAGAGGAGAAAACTTATGAGAAGAGTCGTAGTAACAGGTGTAGGACTTGTAAGTTCATTGGGAACAGGCGTAGAAAAAACTTGGGAAGCCCTTTTAAAAGGGGAAACAGGAATTAAATTAATAGAGAGTTTTGACACTGAGGATTTGGCTGTTAAAATGGCTGGAGTTGTAGATGACTTTAATCCTGAAGACTTTGGAATAGATAAAAAAGAACTAAAAAAATTAGCAAGATTTTCTCAGTTTGGAATAGCAGCATCTAAAATGGCTTTAGATGATTCAGGGCTTATTATTGATGAAAATAATGCTGAAAGAATAGGTGTAATTGTAAGTTCTGGAATAGGTGGATTAGATGTTTTTGAAGAACAACATGTAAATCTAGTTGACAAAGGGGCAAAAAGGGTAAGTGCCTTTACAATACCAGCGATGATTGCAAATATGAGTTCAGGGAATATTTCTATATATTTAGGAGCTAAAGGACCAAATAAAACAATAGTAACAGCTTGTGCAGCAGGAACTCATTCTGTTGGAGATGCTTTTGAATTAATTAAACATGGTAGAGCAGATGCAATGGTAGCAGGTGGAACAGAAGCTTGTATTAGTAAATTCTGTGTAGCTGGGTTTAATAATATGACTGCATTATCAAGAAATAGTGAAAATTATAAAAAATCTTCTAGACCTTTTACAATAGATAGAGATGGATTTGTAATGGGAGAAGGAGCAGGAGTAGTTATATTAGAAGAATACGAAAGTGCAAAAGCTAGAGGAGCAAAAATATACGCAGAAATGGTAGGATATGGAGAAACAGGAGATGCTCACCATATGACAGCACCAGCATCAGGAGAAAGAGCAGGAGCTGTAAGAGCAATAAAAATGGCATTGGAAGAAGGCGGAATTGATCCTACTGAAGTTGATTACATAAATGCTCATGGAACTTCAACACCTACAAATGATAAAGTAGAAACAGCAGCTATTAAAAATGTATTTGGAGAACATGCATATAAACTAGCAGTATCTTCAACTAAAGGTGCTACAGGGCATTGTCTTGGAGGAGCTGGAGGAATTGAAGCAGTATTCCTTGCTTTAGCAATTAAAGAGGGAGTTATGCCTCCAACAATAAACTATGAAAATCCAGATCCAGATTGTGATTTGTTTTATGTTCCAAATGTACCTGTAAAGAAAGATATTAAAGTAGGGCTTTCTAATTCATTAGGATTTGGTGGACATAACGCAGTAATTGCAATGAGAAAAGTAGACTAGTTTTAGGGGTGTGTATTATTTTGGACGAAAGCAGAAGACTACAGGAGTTACAGGAACTAATTAATTATAAATTTAATGATGAATCTTTATTGAAAAAAGCGCTTATACATAGATCTTTTGGTAATGAAAATTGGGAATATAAAAATATTAACAATGAGAAGTTAGAACTTTTGGGAGATGCTGTTTTAGATCTTATAGTTACAGAATATCTTTACAAGAACTTTGCAGTAGCAACAGAGGGAGAACTTGCCAAATTAAAATCTATGATTGTAAGTGAACCTGTTTTGGCTAATATATCTAGTGAAATAAAACTTGGAAATTATCTAATGTTAAGTAAAGGTGAAGAGTTAACAGGTGGTAGAGAAAGGGAATCTATTTTAGGAGATGTATTTGAGGCATTATTAGGAGCGATTTATCTAGATTCAGAAATTAATACAGTTAGAGATGTAGCTCTAAAATATTTAATATATAAAATTGAGCATATTAACGAAAATGAAGAGTTAATAGACTATAAAACTATATTACAAGAGTATTCTCAAAGAGTTTATAAAATAATACCTGTTTATGAAGTTATCAATGAACTAGGGCCAGACCATAAAAAATCTTTTGAAATTTCAGTAAGTGTTGAAGAAAAAAAGGTAATGGGTAGAGGTGTAGGGAAGAACAAAAAACAAGCAGAACAATTTGCAGCAAGAGAAGCATGTAAAAATTTGGAGATAAAAATATAATGAAGCATTATAATATACCTATTTTTATAGCTCATTTTGGATGTCCAAACAAGTGTGTTTTTTGTAATCAAAATAAAATAACTGGAATAGAGACAAATATACAGCCAGAAGAAGTAAAGGGTATAATAGATGAATATCTATGTACCCTTCCTTCGTATGGAGAGAAGGAACTTGCTTTTTTTGGTGGGACTTTTACAGCAATATCAATTCCTCTACAGAAGGAATTTTTGAGTGTCGCAAAAGAATTTATTGATAAGGGATTAATAAAAGGAATTAGATTATCAACAAGACCAGATAATATTGATTTGAATATTGTAAAAATGCTCAAAGAATATGGAGTTACAACAGTTGAACTTGGAGTTCAGTCTTTGGATAACAAAGTTTTAAGTTTATCTGAAAGAGGATATAGAAAAGAAGAAGTTGAAAGAGCAGTAAAATTACTAAAGGATTTTCAAATAGAAGTTGGAATCCAAATTATGCCTGGTCTTCCAGGTTCTTCTTTTAAAAGTGATTTACAAACAGTAAAAGAAGTTATAGAAATGAAGCCTAATTTTACGAGGGTTTATCCAACACTGGTAATTAGCGATACTAAACTTGAAAAAATGTTTAAGAATAATGAGTTTGTGCCATTGTCATTGGATGAAGCAGTAGATTTGACCAGTGGAATAATTGCTATGTTAGAAAATTGTAAAATTCCAATAATTAGAGTAGGATTACAACCTTCAGAGGATATACGTGAAGAAGGAGTAATTGTTGCAGGCCCATTTCATCCAGCTTTTAGAGAACTTTGTGAGAGTAATATTTATAGACTTTTTTTCGAAGAAAAGCTTATAACTTGTGAAAAAATTATAGTTAAGGTATCTCATAGGGATGTTTCGAGAGTTTCTGGAATTAGAGGGAGTAATAAAAAATATTTTGGAAATAGACTAGAGATAATTGTGGACGAAACCATAGAAAAAGGTTCATTTTATTTAAATAATCAAAAATATTGTAGAGAAAATTTACTAAAAAATGTTCTAAGAGTGGTGTTAAATGAAGCAGATAATAATTAATGTTAATGAAGTAGAAATTCAAGTTGCCTTTGTTGAAAATGGGAGACTTGTAGAATTTTTTACTAATAGAGATGATAAGACGAGAATCAATGGAAATATAATTAAAGGTAAAGTAGAAAACATTCTTCCAGGAATGGAATCTGCTTTTGTTAATATTGGAAGAAATAAAAATTCATTTTTATACGTTAATGATTTGAGAGAATTTGAAGAAAAATTTTTAGATGGAATAAAAAATAGTGATAAACCTATAGAAGAAATTTTGAAAGTAGGAGACGAGGTAGTAGTACAAGTTATTAAAGAACCACGTGGAAGTAAAGGTGCTAGAGTTACTACTAATTATACTATTCCCGGTAAGTACTTGGTATTAATGCCAAATAATGATTATATAGGTGTCTCTAAAAAAATTAAAGATGAAGCTGAAAGAGAAAGATTAACAGGAATATTAAGAGAGATTAAACCTGATAAAGTGGGAGTAATAATTAGAACAGATGCTTTTGGAAAAAATAAAGTATATTTTGAAAAAGAAATGGAATATCTTATTAAAAAATGGGAAGAAATAGAAAGTAAAATGAATAAAGCTCCCATAGGACAAGTGTTATATGATGACAATAATTTGATAACAAGAGTAGTAAGAGATATTTTTAATAACGATGTAGATGAACTTATTATCAATGATGAAAATTCTTATTGGGACATAATAGATTATATTTCTGCTTTTTCAGATAATTCACTAAATTTAAAAGTAAAACTTTATGCTAAAGAAAAACCAATTTTTGAAGAGTATAATATTATGCGAGAGCTGAATCAAGCATTAAATATAACTGTTTGGCTAAAGTGTGGTGGGTACTTAGTTATAGAGAAAACGGAAGCTCTTATAAGTATTGATGTTAATACAGGAAAAAATGTAGGGACATATACCTTGGAAGAAACGGTATTTGAAACGAATATGGAAGCAGCAAAGGAAATAGCTATTCAATTAAGGCTTCGTAATTTGAGTGGAATAATAATAATAGATTTTATTGATATGAAGGTAGAAGAAGATAAAATAAAAGTTCTAGAAGAGCTTGAGAGAGCTTTAGAAAGTGATAGAATAAAAAACAATATAGTTCATTTTACTGATTTAGGGTTAATAGAAATGACAAGAAAAAGGGTAGGAAATCCTCTTTCAAATGATTTTTTAGAAGTTTGCGCAGAATGTGGAGGATTAGGACAGGTTAAATCTAAAGGGACTATTCTTAGCAGTATTTTTAATGAACTTAAAGTAACTACAGAAGAAAAAGATATTTCAACTGTAAATTTGTTTTTGAGTAATGACATGTATAGCTTTATAATGGAGAATTATGTGGACTTTATATATAGCTATATGAAAGAAAAAAATAAAAAAATAAAATTATTTAAGGAAGATACTAGAAAAAATAAAGATTATGAGCTATTATTAGAAGTATAGGTGGTTAATTTGAAAAAAATAGCAGTATATGCAGGAAGTTTTGATCCAGTGACTAATGGACATATGGATATAATAAAAAGATCGGTTAATTTATTTGACAAAGTTATTGTTGCTATTTTAAATAATAGTGCAAAAAAAAATTGGTTTACTTCAGAAGAAAGAAAAGAGCTTATTAAGAAATCGCTTCCAGAGGGAATTGAAGTTGAAATAGCAAGTTTTGACGGGCTATTAGTAAATTTCATGAAAGAAAATGGGGCTTCAATTTTAGTACGAGGACTACGTGCAGTATCAGATTATGAATATGAATTGCAGTTAGCATTAACTAATGATATTTTATCAAAAAATAGTATAGAAACAGTTTTTTTAACAGCATCAAGAGAAAATTTATATTTAAGTGCTTCAATAGTTAAGGATATAGCTATAAATAATGGGAATCTCGAAGATTTTGTTAATAGTAAAATCATAGAGGATATAAAAAATAAAGTAAAAAACTTGAGGTGAAATTATGAAAAGTATATTAATTGCAGATGATTCATTATTTATGCGACAAATGTTAAAAGAGTTACTACCAAGAGATAAGTTTTTTGTTATTGGCGAGGCCTCTACAGGGAAAGAAGCACTAGCAAAATATAGTCAACTAAATCCTGATTTGGTTACTATGGATATTACAATGCCTGATATGGATGGAATAGCAGCAGTAAAAAAAATTATAGAGCTTAATAGTGCAGCAAAAATTATTATGGTTAGTGCTATGGGGCAAAAGCCAATGATTAAAGAAGCTCTTGAAGCAGGTGCAAAGGATTTTATAGTAAAACCTTTTGATAGAGAAAAAATTATTAGTGTTTTAAATAATTTATAGGAGTTGTTATGGCAAAAGAGAAGAGTGTATTTGTATGTGAAAATTGTGGGGCAAAACAGCCAAAATGGATGGGAAAATGTCCTTCTTGTGGAGCATGGAGTACTCTTGTTGAAGAGGTAGAAGTAAAATTGCCAAAAAATATAAGCAACAAAGAGTTTGAAAAATATTCTTTAGACAGTATATTTATTGAAGAAAATATAAGATACACAAGTAATATGAAAGAATTTGACAGGGTTCTGGGAGGAGGCCTAGTTAAAGGTGAAGTAGTACTTCTTACTGGGAATCCTGGAATAGGGAAATCAACATTACTTCTCCAAGTATCAGAAGAGTACACTAAATATGGAGAAGTTTTTTATATTTCAGGTGAAGAGTCTGTAAATCAAATAAAATATAGAAGTCAAAGATTAGGAGTTAAAAATTCTAATATATTTCTTATTAATGAAACAGATATTGAGATACTTGAGAGTAATATAAAAAAAACAAAACCAGCCTTAGTAGTTATAGATTCAATACAAACAATTTATAGCTCTCTACAAGATTCTATACCTGGAACAGTAACTCAAATTAGGGAGTCTACCTTAAGGATAATTGATTTAGCTAAAAGTTTAGAAATTCCTTTTTTTATAGTAGGCCATATAACAAAAGATGGAAAAGTAGCTGGGCCAAAACTTCTCGAACATATGGTAGATTGTGTTTTACAATTTGAAGGGGAAGAAGGGAATTATTATAGAATTCTAAGAAGTCTTAAAAATAGATTTGGATCTACCAATGAAATAGCAGTCTTTAACATGGAAACTGATGGAATGCAAGAAGTTGAAAACCCTTCAGAGTTTTTTCTTAGTGAAAGAGATGAAAAAAATATTGGGAGTCTTGTAGTACCTGTGCTAGAAGGAACTAAAGTTTTTTTACTAGAAGTACAGAGCTTATTGATAAATAGCTCATTTGGTATGCCTAGACGGGTAGTACAAGGTTTTGATAGAAGTAGACTAGAAATTATTACAGCTATAATAGAAAAAAAGCTGGGAATAAATTTAGGTAATCTAGATTTATTTATAAATATACCTGGAGGTATAGCAATTAAAGATACTTCAGCTGATTTGTCAGTGGTAATAAGTATTTTTTCTGTAATTAAAGAAACAGCAATAAGCCAGAAAATTGCAGCAATAGGGGAATTAGGACTTAGAGGAGAAATAAGAAAAGTATCGTTTATAAATAAAAGACTTAAAGAATTAGAAAAACTAGGGTTCACAGGTGTTTATGTTCCTGAATCCAATAGAAAAGAGATTGAAAATGAAAAATATAAGTTGAAACTAATTTATTTGAAAAATTTAGGAGAGCTTATGGAAAGGATGAGGTGACATGGACTATAAAAATAAAGAGTTTCTAGAATTGTTAAAGTCTGTAGCTCCTGGAACTGAAATAAGAAAAGGAATAGATCATATTCTTGATGCAGGAACTGGAGGGCTTATAGTACTAGGATGTAATGAAAAAATACTTAAATTATGTGATGGCGGATTTTGTATAAATACACCATTTAATCCTCAAAGAATCTATGAATTGGCTAAAATGGATGGAGCTATAGTTTTAAATGATAAAATGGATGAGATTATTTATGCAAATGTCCAGTTACAGCCTGATTCTAAGATAGAAACTATAGAAAGTGGAACAAGACATAGAACAGCAGAAAGAGTAGCGAAAGAAACAGGATATAAGGTTATTGCTGTATCTCAAAAAAGAAAAATAGTGACTTTATATAAAGATAATTTTAGATATACTTTAAAACATATTTCGGATATTATACCAGAAGTAAATCAAGCTATAAAAACTCTTGAAAGATTTGGTGAAGTAATTGAAAAAGCATTAATAAATCTTACAATTATGGAGTTTGAAGATTTAGTTACGCTTTTTGAAGTAACAACAATATTGCAAAAGTTTACTCTGATGATGAGAGTAGCAGAGGATATAGAGAAGTATATAGTGGAGCTAGGGGTAGAAGGCCGTCTAATTCAGACACAATTCGATGAAATTACAGGAGATTTAAAAAAAGAAGTAGATGCTCTTATAAGGGATTACTATAACGATGACAAGGGACAAGTAGATATTCAAGTTATATTCGGGAAACTAAGAGAATACGAAGAAGAAGAGATTGAGATAGAAGAAATGGCTTTTATTTTGGGATATAAAAAGAGATATGAAACTTTAGATCAGAAAGTAGTTCCTAAAGGTTATAGGTTACTTAGTAGAATAAAGAGATTAGCTGCAAAAGATATTGAAACTCTTGTTTCTAACTTTGATGGTCTCACAGCAATCGTAGACGCAAGAGAAGATGAATTGGCAGAAATAGATAGTATTAGTAAGATAAAAGCACGTAGCATAAAAAATGAAATTAAAAGGCTTATGATAACAATTGAGCTAGAAAAAAACTAGAGAATATAAAATTGTTTTAAAAAAAATTATAAGAGCTATTGAAAAAAGTTCATTAAAAGGGTAGAATTGGGGTAGGCAAAATAATAAGGGGGATAAAATGAAGTTAAAAAGAAAAATGAGCTTATTTTTTAATTTTTGCACTAATTGTTCCAGTAACAATCATGTTGATGATTTTACTTAATCAAAATGTTACTAATATTCGGGAAGTAAATAAAAATGAGGTAGAAAAAACAGTTGGGTTAGTAAATAAAATTACTAAACAAGAGTTAGAAAAAGGTTTTATTTCTCTAGATTATTTAAAAAATATTTTTTTAAATGAAGAGGGAAGTTATAATCTAAATAATACTTTATATAATATAAGACGTAATTCTGCTAATTTTATGAGAGTATATATTCTTAATGAAGAAAGCGGTCAAGTAGAAGCGTATCCTAAAGATGGTAAAGTAAATAGAGATTCTTTTGCGTCAGAATGGTATAAAAAAGCAAGGTCTCAAAATAAATTGATTTATCCAAATACCGGAAATGAAAAAGGGTATGTAGTCACAGTTTCAAAAAGTTTGGTAAGAAATGGTAAAGTAATAGGTGTAGTTGCAGTAGATATAGATTTAGAGCTTGTATTTGCTGAACTTCAAAATAGAAAGTCTAAAGCATTATCTGATTATGTAATTTTAGATAATGAAGGGGTAGTGATATTCCCAAGAAAAACTAATTTAAGTGCTGAATTTATTAGTGAATTAGTTAATAATGAATCTGTTTTAGGAAGAACTGAAATATTTAAAAATAATAATAAAGAAATAGTATCGTATTATAAAGAAAAGGTAGAAGGAACTAAATGGGTACTTGCAGGTACATCATCTTTGTCAGCTTTGAAAGTTACTTATAACGCTTCAAGAAATGTACTATATGTTTCTTTGGCAATAATAGGATTCTTATCAATTTTTAGTGTTTTTGTTTTTGATAATATAATGATTAATCCATTAGTTCAAGTTAAGGAAAAATTTAGACAAGCATCAACAGGAAATTTTGGGACAAGAATATTTGTTGATAGTAATGATGAAATTGGAGATTTAGCTTTAGAGTTTAATACATTAATGAAAAAAATTAATAAGAAATTTAGAACAATAGAAGAAGGGATTTCACAAGGATTAACAAAAAGTCAAATAGTAGCAGATGTTGAATTGGAAGAAGCAATGGAATCATTAGATGATGGAATTCAATTTGAAACAATGTCTCCTAAGTATGACTTTAATTCTAACAATGCATATAAGAAAAGAGATACTTCTTATAGAGGAAGTAATGCTACTAGAATGGATAAAACTTATGAAAATATATCAGATTTAGAAGAAGAAGCTTTTGATAACCCAATTGTAGAGGAAGATGAGAACTTCAAAAAACATCAAAGAGACCTTATTCATAGAACATTTGATGAATGGAGAACAGAATATTTTAAAACTTTAGAGGAAAAGAAAAAAACAAATGTAGATTTGTTTGATGATGAACCTGAAGAATTAGTATAAAAAAAATAACCGAATTTTCGGTTATTTTTTTGGTTTTTATAACTGAGATAGTAATTAAAAATAATAAAATAGAAATTTTTGATAAATGTAAAAAAAATTAAAAAAATGATTTCATAGTAGAAACTATTTTCTACAGGAATAATAAAACCCTTGATTATTTATGAAACTAATAGTATAATGTTTTTATTAATGGTATAAGGGGCGTGAAAATATGGATTTACATTATTTAAGAATTTTTTATGAAGTAGCAACTGAAAGAAGTTTTACCAAAGCTGCTAATAAGCTTTTTATTAATCAATCGGCAGTATCTATTCAAGTTAAAAAATTTGAAGATATGCTAAATACTAAACTTTTTGATAGAACTTCTAAAAAAATAAAATTAACTTATTCGGGAGAAGTTTTATTTAAAGTAGCAGAAGAAATCTTTCAAAAGGTTAAAAGAGCAGAAAAAGAAATTGAAAAAATAGTTTTATTTGATAAAGCAAAAATAACTATTGGAGCAACTCATATGATTGGGGAACATCTGCTTCCTAGAATAATGAAAGATTTTACAAAAGCCCATCCAGAAGTTGAATTTGACTTAGTAATAAAAGAAAGAGAAAGTCTTTTAAAAGAGTTAAAAGAAGGAAAAGTAGATATGGTTCTAATGGGAACTTACTATATAAAAGATACGGAGCTTGAAGTAATAGATATTGCAATATATCCTTTTGTTATTGTTGGAAGAGAAAAAATAGAGAATATACAAAAATTAACAGAGCAAAAACTGATAATGAGAGATGACAGTCCACTTACATTAAAAAATATAGCTATGTTTGAGAAAAAAAATGAATTTACATTAGACAATAGAATACTTGTTTCTGGAAGTATAGAAACAATGAAAAATTTGGTTAAAGAGGGATTGGGATATACAGTACTTCCTTATTATTGTGTAAGTAAAGAAGTAGAAAGTAATGAGTTTT
>ERZ650305.404-NODE-404-length-16612-cov-6.815848_pt1 | contig 16612 bp, 16 predicted proteins | sample MGYA00376241_ERZ650305 | MGnify/ENA primary metagenome ERZ650305 (study PRJEB26733, sample SAMN07839276) | wastewater metagenome | biome: urban; feature: artificial channel; material: waste water | place: USA: North Carolina | collected 2016-02-25 ... | reverse complement strand
CGCGGGTAAACGAGGCCATGCGGGATTGGCTAAAGGCGCATTCTCTGGTTTAGCCGCCCCTTGTTCGCTTGCTGGCGAATTCAGCCCTACGTTCACCTAAAGCCCTGCCCTGACCGGCGGGGCTTTTTGCGTTTTGAGAGGGTGGGGCGGTGTCCTAGGCTACGGTGCTAGACAAGATTTTCCAAATCCAGCGGCCAGAAAGGCGGTGATTGCGGGCAATGACGGCAACGGCGGCGATGCTGCTGGTGGGGTTTGCGCTGGTCTTGGCGGTCAAGGTGTCGAACTCTTGGCAAATGGCACGGTTACGGGCTTGGTTTTGGCTTTGCTTGCAGTTGGGCAAATACAGGGATTCGCCGCAAAAGTGCTGCATGAGGGTTTGGGCGGCGGTTTCGCCAATCAGGGCGGCAAGTTTCTGGTAGGTGGCCTGCCCTCTGCCGTCTTTTGTTCTGGGCAGTTTGAACGATGTGCCACCCCGTTCGGCAAGGAGCGTGGCGGTGGCGGCTGCCCCAATCAGGCGGCGGATGTTTTGGACGGTTTCTTCTGGTTGGTGGGATGCCATGCCGTGCCTACTTCGGGGTGATTAGACAGGGCTTGATTATGTTCATCCGTGGGCAATTCTCTAAGATGACGGGGTTCAGGTGCTTTGCTGGCGGGGCTAGAAGCGCGGTGGTGGCACGGCATGGCCTGTTGCAGCAGGCTGACCCTGTTTGCCCCGTGTAGCCCCCTTGGCGGGGCGGGTGGGGTGGGGCGTGGTCTTTTTCGTGCAGCCACGGCAATAACCATGCCACGGCATGAAACCATTGCGGCTGTTGGCTTTACGCCTCATGGCATGGTTATTGAAAATGGCAATCGTGTCGGGCTGGCGGTGGGGCTTCTAGGCTCAAATTGACAACACAGGGTTAACACCCTACATTCAAACGATGATTACCTCCTTTTCCCACAAGGGGCTGGAAGCCTTTTTTTTTGACAGGCACAAAGGCAGGCATACAGCCCCACCACGCCACAAAATTAAGACTGCAATTGACCTTGCTAGACAGCGCGAAAGAACCAAGAGATATGGGCGTGCCTAGCTGGAAGCTGCACCCTTTAAGCAACGGTCTTTGGGCTATTTCTGTCAATGGAAACTGGCGCATGACCTTTGCTTTTGAAGGGGGGAACGCCAGCATTGTCGATTATGTCGATTACCACTAGAACGGAACACCACCATGACCAAGATGCACAGCCCCGCCCACCCTGGTGAAGTCCTGCGGGAATGGCTACCCGAAACACTGACTGTCACCGCCGCCGCCAAGCAACTGGGCATTTCGCGCGTCATGCTGTCCAAAATCCTCAATGGCAAAGCCGGTATCACCGCTGATATGGCGTTGCGCCTCGCCGCTTGGCTGGATACCACGCCAGAAGCTTGGCTGGGGATGCAAACCAGTTGGGACTTATCCCAAGCCATCAAGAAAGCCCCTGCCAAGGTCAGCCCCTTGCGGCTGCACGCCTAACACGCCATGCCAAGGCGCACAGCAGGGTGGGTGGCCTGTCATTGTGTTTGGCAAAGCCGGTCTAAAATAAGAGGCGCACCATGAAATTCATTATTGCGATTGAACCCAGCACTGACCATTCGGAATGGGGCGTGGCCGTCCCTGACCTGCTTGGCTGTTTTTCTGCGGGGCACACGCTGGATGCCGCGCTAGAAAATGCACGGGAAGCCATCGACTTCCATTGCGAAACACTGATTGATGATGGGGGCGACATCCCCTTGGCGCGTTCCTTGTCAGTGCATCAAGCCGACCCTGACTTCAGCGGCTGGATTTGGGCGGTGGTCGATGTGCCCGTAGAACGCTACTTCGGCCCTGCTGAGAAGGTGAATATCACCCTGCCCCGCCGCTTGCTGACCAAAATAGACAGCTACGCCAAAGCACATGGCGCAACCCGTTCTGGCTTTCTGGCTGAGGCCGCGCGGCTGGCTATGCGCTGATTGCCGCAATATCAACAGCCGCTGACCAGTGGCGTTTGAGGGCAAAAATAGGCCTACCAAACGCAATCTGGGGGCTCATTTGGGGGCTTAAAAAAATCACCAATCAGAAAAACTGTTTTTTTTCATGTGGTTGCAATTTTCGTCTATTCCGGTCTCGGCATAAACCCGCAAGTCGTCTTCTTGCGCCACGCCCCCAGCCTCGTCGTTCTCTTCCTCGTTCGTTTCCTCCTCATCCGGCTGCGCGGTCAGGCCCGTACCACCTTCTGCAAATACGCACGGCACAGCAGCGCGGTCGGCCAATGTGCCGTGTGAAAGCGCATCCGTGGCAGGTTTCATCGTGCACGGCGTAAACGGAAAGGGATGGCGGCTTGATCAGGTAGGGGGGGGGGCGGCGGCTGGCTAAAATGCTACCGAGCGTAATGCAGCGGTTCAGGGTGCCCGAATACGGTGGCGTAATCGCACTGCCGTACGTGCGGACAAGTGGCGCAGTGGGAGGTGCCGGTGCGGCAGGATTGCCGGCGCAGGGCGTGGGTCGAAGGGACTGTCCAACTGGAGCCGGCATAATAGCCGGCAGGCTGATGGGGTGGGTGACGGTGAATCCGAGGTGATAACGCGTCAGCGGAAAGTGTTACAACGTCGCAATCATGAGCCGGACTTCCCCCGAATGCTGGCGAATAGCTCTTCTTTCAGCTTTTCTTTGCTGTCGATGAGGGTGATGCCGCTGACTTTGCAGCGCTGGATGAAGCGCTCCTTGTCGATGGGCTGCGTCGCGCTGATTTTACCGCTGTCGAGTTGCTGTTTACCTTGCGGGCCGATGAACAGCAGTTTTTTGGTTCGGCCAAAGCGGTCGCCCAGACTGCTGATCTGCTTTTCCATGTCCTGGCTTTCCTTGCTGACTGGAAAATCGGTTTTGATTTCGATCAGTTTGGCTTGTCCTTGGTAGTTGAGCAGCAGGTCCAGTTCGCGTTTGTGCTCGTCGCCTTCAGGCGAGCCGGCGATGTTGCTGACTACGCAGCCTTCGGGAATGCCGGCCTCGATTACCCAGTGCAAAACCAGTTGTTCTAACCAGATGCCGCTAATCCAGTCGCGCAGGTATTTGTTCTGTTTTTTGTTTTTGCTGGTGTTGCCGGGTAACACCAGCTGCTCGCCCTTGTCCTCGATTACGCTGGGCGCAAGTACGGCAAGTGCATCGAGCCAACGACGCTCGGCGGCAGTTGGCGGGTCGCCGAGTTCGCTCCAGTCGAGGGTGAGGCTGGGGTGGTTCCAGCGTGGGACCTTCCGGCCTTCGCCCCACACTTTGCCAAAGCGGGTAAACAGGGCTTCGAGCGCGGGGTCTTGGGCGGTGAGCGCGTCCCAGATACGTTGCGCCAGCGGCAGGCTGCCCGGCATCTTGCACAGGGGATTGACGGGATTGTTGTCTTTGACGTTCTGGTTATGCAGCCTAGCGATGGCACTTGGGCTGGCATCAATAAACGGTGTGTGCTCGACGGCATAAGTGCGTGCGCCGGGGGTGGGGTGCAAACGCTGGATGTGGTGTGCGTTCAGGGCTTTGTAGTCAAGGCCATTCCAGTCCAGTGCCGTCAGCAGTACGGCGGTTTGTGCCTTGGTGCCGCCAGTGAAGTTCAGTACGCGCTCGCGGTCTTTGAATTCGGGTGATTCGATCAACGGTCTGAGCGCTTCATTGACCCAGAGCTGGCAGCATTCGATATCCTCGGCATCCAGCGAGTGGCCGTCGTCGGGGCGGTGAATACGCAGTTGCGGCAATTCGGCCTGAAGAACCTCGGTAAAGAGCTTGGCGGCATTTTGAATATGCTTATCGTTGCTGACGATCAGGATGAGGTCGTCCGGCTTGTGGGTGAGACAGGCTTCCAACTCCGGCTGGTTGAAACCGGAAATGATGCAGACGTAAAGCAGACTGGTTGCGTGGTGAGGCAAGGCATTTCTCCTAGTACGCCGCCCAATCACATGCATTTATTTGACTGGGCGGCGATATCTCTAAACGTAGATGTTCAATGGAAGTTAAATGGCAGCGTGGCACACAGAAGCGGCAAGGGGTCGGCAAGCGTCAAGCCAGCTTGCGGCACGTTGGGAAGGTGCTGGACAAGCGCGGACAGCGAGACACCTGACGGATTGACACCTCTCAGTTTCAGCCGTTCGGCTAGATGGTGCAGCACCAGCCCCATCCAGCGCAGGGTGAGCCCAGCATCGTCGGCGGTACAGGCACTGATGGCCTGGTTGATGAAGTCGGTTGCGAGCGGAGCCTTTCCCGAATTGACCAGCAGCCAAGCGCGGTAGGTGTTGATCAGCGGCCAAGGGTGGTCGTCGATGTCGCGCTCCCATTTGTCGCGGGTGGCGAGGTAGTCGGCAATGGTCGCCTGCATCAGTGCCGGGCGGGTGATGCAGGCACGCAGCAGCAGATGCTGGTCAAACCGCTGCTCATACCCGCTGGCGGCGAGTGAACGGGCGGCGGCGGGCAGGTCGGCCTTGCCGGTAACATTGCGGAAATGACGGGTTAGCTCGCTGTTCAGTTCTGCGTCGCCGAGCGTGCCATCCATCAGAACGATCAGGCGATACACGCTGGTCTGGCGGGCTTCACGTCGCGCTTGGATTGGGTCGCTCAGGGTGGCGAAGCTTGCCAGTGCTTGGTCGAATTCCGCCAGTGCGCCGACAAGGTCGCCCTTAAAAGCACGTAGTTGCCCAAGTGCGGAGTAGAGCTTGGCATGGTTGAGTTTGCCGACCGTGGCGACGGGTTGCTGGCGCAAGTGTTCGAGTTCATCGCGCAGCAGGTCGAAATCGAAATAGTTGGTGGAGAGCGTGGCGACGCGCAACAGGGTTTCGCAGCATTGCGGTGCCATTTCGTCGCGCAGCTCGCGAGCCAGGTCGATGCAGCGACTGACCAGCTCGGGCTCGATGCGGCCGCGATGGTTGGCGAGTGCGAGGCGGGCGGCCGCGAATTCCAGTTGCAGCGGGCCGCTGAAAGACTCACCTTCCGGTCGCCAGTCATCAAGCCATTGCAAGGCATGAGCCAGCGTATTCAGGCGGTATTGCTTCAGACGCAGCGAGGTTTGCACGGTATCAAGGTAATGCCGCCATTGCTGCGGGGCTTTCTGGGTGCGCTTGCCCAGTTCGCGCAGGTGGTGGTGAATCAGGCCATCCTCGTTTTCTTCGTCCAGCGCACCGCACAGCGCGTACCAGTCGCTGGCGGACAGTACGGCTTGGCGAGTCAGTGCCAGATACAGGCGCTCCATGGCGGCTTGGTCTGGGTGCAGCAGGCAATGTCCTTGCAGTGCCGACTTTTTCAGTCGATCGCGCGAGATGCTCGCTGGGCTGCCCCAGGTGAATGCCACTGCATCGACATAGCCGTTATACAGATGGCCTTCCTTGCCGATGAGGTTAAGCCGCAAGGTCAGGCGAGCAAAGCGTTCTGGGTCTAGGTCGTACAATTCGCTGCTGATGATTTCTTCAAGTGCGTCGAGTTTGATGCCTGGGGTGTACTGACCACGATTTTCAATGTAGCAATGAATGACACTCTGGCAATCTGGGCACAAAGGCAGTTGCATCAGCACCCAGCGCACCACTTGGCGCACATGGTTGATCCAGTGAATGCCTTGGCTGCCCGCATCGTTGGCAGTAAAGCCGAACAGTCCGACCCGCGCGGCTATCAGGCTGGCCACAGCGTTGTCCACCGCTTGGCCGGTTTCATTGGTGGCATGAAACCCTGATTTGAGGGGAGGCAGTTTGACACCTTGCGGAATCGCCAGCGCAACAATGCGGCCTAGATCGTTGCTTGTGTAGGCCAGATCGTCGGCTTTCTGGTCGAAATACTGGCCGGTTTCGTCGATCAGGATGTCCCATTGGGCGGCAGGCGGCAGATGGCGCAGGCTGTTGGGGTGGTGTCCATCTGTCAGCGCCACGGGCGGCAACTGGCTGGTGTAGCTGCCCGCAGCGGCTTTGCTGCGCTCTGCTAGGCGTTGCTTGTAGGTCTGCGCTTTTTTCAGCTTGAGGTCGAGATAGTCGGATACCCACTTGCCTTCGCTGCTTTTGATGGCATCAAACCAGGCACCAAATTCCGCCGTGTCGCCGTCCTTATTCCAGCGCTGCTGCAATTCCTCTGCAAGCACGCGGGCTTTTTCGCCTTTCTTGCGCTTTTTGGCCATTTCTTTGGTCAGCGATGGTGTGCATAAAGCGCGTTTCTGCAATTGCTGTTCGATGCGTTCGCACTGCATGCGATTGTCCGCCGTATTGCCCCAAGCGGTGTATTTGAACAGGTCGAACAGCAATGTGGTGTCGCTTGCCTCCAGATTGGCAGCCGTCGGCTGGGCGGCAGGTTGGACGGTTTCGACTGCCTGATCGGGCTGGTGCTTGGTTTCCGTCGCCGGCTCATGGATTTCAGTAATAGGGGGTGTAGCGGGCTCTGGTGTCGCAACAGTCGGCGCGATAGGGGTGCCAGAGGCCGGCGTGAACTCGCTTGGCTCAAGCGGCTGCCCTTCCTTGCTCTTGAGAACGAGCCAGCCGTCGGGCTGACTGAGTGCGCGCCCAGCATCGGGAAAACGCGCGATAGCCAACAACCAAGGCAAGGCGGAGGTGTTTTCGTCGCCCAGAATCCAGTCTGGCTGGTTTGGCACATGCTCCAGCGCCTGATGTAGGGTAATCAGCGTATCTGCGCCCAAGGGTAGCCAAGTTGCGTTCAGCGCGTCCGGCAGTGCAACGGCAAGATCGGGCAAGCACAGCACATGGCCATGTAGTTGCGAAGACGGCATGGGTTGAATCAGAGGCGACATCAGGCGTTCCTTTCGAACATGATTAGGTGTGCTTTTGAAGTGTGGTTGTTGAGTTTCTTCGAACGACCCGACAGGGTTGCCTCCTCCTCTGAGAACCTGTTCAAAGGCTGCGAGATGCGGGTGAGCTGGTTCGCGGGGTGCCTTTGCGATGCTGAACAATACGCTGGGCTGGCGTGGTCGAGGTACTGGGTGCGGTGTCCAAACACGCCACACTGAATGCGTGCACGGGGGCAATGATTTCGCCATCGAGCGACCGACGGATGCCTTCTGCTGAAACAAAAAGCGAGTCGAGCGGATTGGCTTTACCGCCACAGCGTTTTCCGGACACGCGATGACCTGTTGCCGTGTGCAGCCAGTCGCCGTCCTGCTGACGTTTATAACCGTCCTGCCGCCAGTCTAGGCAGGCCAGATTCGTGACGTCGTCTTGTCCGAACATTTCAATCAGTTTGCAGTCCAGCTGACGTTCGCACGCCTCCCGAACAAAAGCCTGCGTATGTGCCACCCCTTTGACTGGGTGATTGATGCGCAACTGAACGCCGCTCGTTTTGGCGAGTGCGACGCTCTTCAGTACCTCCTGAAGATCAATGCGCATGCTGGCGTATTGCTGCGCCGTGTCAAACGAGTCGATGTGCAATTTCAGTTCATCCAGATAAGGCAAGGCTGCCGCCAGAAGTTCCGGATGGCCGCCGTGGGAGTCCATGGAAACCCAAGCACCCGTTGCGCGGCAAAGGCGTGCGATTTCACCCAGTTGTTTGTGCAGTGTCGGCTCGCCGCCGCTGAGCACAATTTCTTCCGGCAGACGGTTTTTCAGCACCAGTTCATCCAGAACGCGCTTGATTAGCGGTAGCGAGAGAAGGTTTTCCGCTTTGCTTTGTCCTTCGTTGTGGCAATACGCACAACGCGCCGTGCACTTGCTGGTCAGTAGTAAGCGAAGTTTGAAGGTCATGCGGGCGTCCTTGTCGGGTGGATGGATTGGGCTGCGTGCACATTGCGTCACAACAGGCGTTATCCTAAGCCACATGCCCGCCTTCGGTGATTGGACAAGATTGTTGCTTCGTTTCGCCGAGTAGATTAATCGCAAAAAACAATCAGATCTTCATCCACGCTATCCACGGCAATAAAATTTTTGGATTTCTTGGATCGCACCTCATAGATTTTCGCAACAATACCGAGGCGGTCATTTAGGGCGGTCTTAATCTGGTTTCGGCGATCCCGGAAAAAAGATTCACGATTTTTGTTCTTATCTTCAAACAAGTCGATCGCCTCATATTCCAGCTTGTTTTCTGAACAATAAACAGCATCATGGCCATATTCTTTCAAGAAAATGCACTCGTCCCGAGTCAGCGAGTCCATATCAAAGAAGCCTTCTTCTTTTGTTTTTTTGGCGACCAGATAATAGAAAGCAAAATTGCTGTTACTCAATTCAATATCGATGCCATGGCATTTGACTTGTTTGCACGCGAGGCGTAATTCAATGGATGCTTCCTCCATTGAGCGATTCATGACCGCAATCAAGTCGGCAAAGGACGCAGATTTTTTCTGCATGTCTTTGGGCAGTCGATGCCGCAAATGCAGAATAGGAATCTCCGCCAACATCACTTTGGCATTTTCGGTGTTTAGCGGTTTGTTTTCTCGGCCATGAACAATGATTGGCTTCTTGGGTGGGAAATAAAAATCGCGGCTGCTTTCAAAATCTGCAGTAATCAGTACGTGGGAAAGGCGGTCCTGCGGGCGACCGTAAAGCGACATGGCATAGCCAAGCAAAAAGCCCATGCTTTTGCGTCCACCGGCAATCGAGGCGTGAATTTCGGTATTTTCATCCTTGGTCAGCTCGAAGACTTCTTTGGCAATGGTATCCGCCACTTGCGCACTGTCTTCTAGGTCAACAATGTCATTCAGCGCCACCGGATTACCGCTGGGTTCCGAGCTTCTGCTGAAGGTGACAAAGCTGTTTTCATCAAAGCGGGGGCGTGGCCCTTGCGGCAGATAGTCGTCGCAGAATTTGCCAAACATATTGCGCGACTCATGCAGCAATTCGGCTTTGGCGCGATCACACCCTTCCTTGGTGCTCAATACGCGGATTTCATCTGGAATCCAGTTTTTTTCAGTCACCAGCGCATACAGGGTTTCGGTCACGATTTGTGGCGACATGCCGGACACGCACAGCAGGATTTTTCTGGTTTGATTCATTGTTCTGTTTTCCTTGGGTTGTTGTGTTAGAGCCATCATGCCCTGTGCACCGTATCTGTTGCGGGCGGCAATATTATTATCGGAATAACGCCGTCTCGGCATGTTTCATCTCAGGCGGGTCATGGCAAAGCACAGTTCTTTGTAGAAATTGATTTAGTCATAATTCTATCTCATTGAATAATATGATTCATGATAAAAATTTACGAGTAGTAAAATCCCAACGCATTGAAAAATCCGTTTAACCGGACGGATTGGCACTATCCAGTGAAAATTCATGCCGCCAGACGACCATCGACGTGCAGACGGCGACGTTCAGCCGGGATGTGGTCAATGATGAAATCGAAAAACGCCGGAATGTTGTAATGATGTTCAGCCGAGTAATACACCGGCTTGCGGATGGACAGCCCAGTTGCTTCCCGCACCCGTTGCTGGATGGACTGCGCCTTGTCATCCAGAAACGTGCACAAGGTGCGGTCTGGCGTGCGCCGCGCCGAATCCCAGCCCCGCCCTTTCATGCCCATGTCCGCTTGGTTGATCACCACCATGACCCGATCTGGGGAGAGATGTGGCAGGATGGTTTCATTGAGCAGCTTGTAGGTGGTGCCCATGTCACGAGTTCCGCCATCCAGAACAATCAACGCCAGATCAACCAAGCCAAAAACGCCATCGTTGTGCTGGTAGGTGCGCCCCATCAAATTAATCAGCGCTTTCTGGTGGCGGATGTCTTGCTCCAGTCCGTCCCCCAGCCCCGGCGTATCCCACAACCGCACGCGCTCGTTCATCTGGTAATGGTTCACCGCCATGGTTTCGGGGTCGCAGCCCGTGCCCACATTGGCGACTTCACGCTGGAAGAGCGCATTAAGCGTGGAGGATTTGCCCGCGCCGGTAACACCCGTCACCATAACGTCCAGCGGGTAAAACCGAGCGCGGTTCAGCTTTTGGGTAATTTCGTCGAGGCGGTAATGACTGTACTGGCTCATGCAGAACTCCTAGCAAAGAAAAAATAAGGGCAAGGATGCGGGTCAAAGCCCGCTCAAGCAGGGTACTTACCAGCCAAAAAGACTGCCAATCGCCCCGCACACGCCACCCACAAACCCACCAACTGCGGCACCAATGGTTTCTCCCACACCGCCAAAAACTCGGCCAATATCACGCCCGATACTGGCACCCTTGCTGGCGGCGCTGGTGACGGATTCCCACAGCGTGGCTTGGACTTCCTTGGTGTTTTCGGGGTCGCAGCCCGTGCCCACATTGGCGACTTCACGCTGGAAGAGCGCATTAAGCGTGGAGGATTTGCCCGCGCCGGTAACACCCGTCACCATAACGTCCAGCGGGTAAAACCGAGCGCGGTTCAGCTTTTGGGTAATTTCGTCGAGGCGGTAATGACTGTACTGGCTCATGCAGAACTCCTAGCAAAGAAAAAATAAGGGCAAGGATGCGGGTCAAAGCCCGCTCAAGCAGGGTACTTACCAGCCAAAAAGACTGCCAATCGCCCCGCACACGCCACCCACAAACCCACCAACTGCGGCACCAATGGTTTCTCCCACACCGCCAAAAACTCGGCCAATATCACGCCCGATACTGGCACCCTTGCTGGCGGCGCTGGTGACGGATTCCCACAGCGTGGCTTGGACTTCCTTGGTGTATTCCTTCACTTTGTCGTCGCATTTCCACATTTCAGGATCGCGCGAAATCGTGTCTACATAGGCCACCCGTTTCTCGCTCGGCGTGTGTTTCACGATGTGGTACAGCAGTTTGGACAGGTTGTAGGGCTTCTGGTTTTCTTGAGCATCTTTATAGCCCGCCGAGAAATACATCGGTGTCACCCCCACCCCAGTGCTTTCCTTGATACGTCGCGCCACGGAAGCAATTTGCGTATCGAGGAACTCGCACAAGGCCGGCATGGGCTTATTGTGCTGCCGGTCCCAGTTACGCCCCTTCATCGCTTGGTCGGCCTGGTTCAAGGCTACAATCAGGCGGTCGGTGTTGGGTCCGAGATTCGGAATGATGATGTTGTTTATCAGCTCGAACGTGGTTCCCAAGTCGCGGCTGCCGGCTTCCACCAGCACCAGTACCACATCAATCAGCGGTGCTTGCTTGCTGTCCACCTCGTTGAGCTTGCTGATGATGCCCTTAGCATGACGGGTGTCCGCTTCCTTGCCATCCCCCAATCCTGGGCTATCCCAAATCACCAGATTGCCAAGTTCGTACTTGGAAATGTCCATCGTTTCGGGATTTGGGCTGGTTCCAACCTTGGCGACTTCCGTTTCAAACAGGGCGTTAATCGTGCTGCTCTTGCCCACACCAGTTGCGCCGGTAATCAGCAGGTTGATTTTCTGATTGCGGAGGTTTTGCAAATTGCGCAGCATGGTTACGCGATCTGATTCGCTGATGGGCGCATGGGCGATATCTTTGCCCAGCGCCTCGAAAATGTCGCCGCTGGTGGTGGTGAAAGAAGGGGTGGTCGTCATGTGTTTCTCCTGGGAAATGAATGATTTTTTGTGTTGACCTAGCAAGCTGTCGTGTGGCGCATCGGGCAATGTCTACAGCAGAATCATGGACTTGCTCCTTCTTGGTTTTGGAATGAATGCATGATGCCGCGATTGCGTCCTGCGCTGAATATCACAATCTTGTCGGACTCAGCGTACGCGCCGAACAGGCGCGGGCTTGGCAAACCAGCCGGCAAAAAAGGCTCTCAGCCCCGCGAACCAGCCTGCCTCCTGCATCGGAGTTTCGCCTTCACCCGAGTTAGGCGTGCTCTCCTCGTCCTGTTGCGACACCTCGGCATATGTTTGCGCTGCCGGCAACGATTCGGACAACGCTTGGTTCAGCGACTGAATCGCCTGCTCGTGCAATTCGCCGCTTTTCCAGTTTTCTGCCACATCGGAAAGGGCGGCCTTATACAGCGTCCGGTGTTCGGGCGGCGTTTGCTGCACCAGCGTCCACAGCAATTGCTGCAGGTTGTACGGGCTCTGCCTCTCCCCTTCCCCGCCAAAGCCGGCCGAGTAATAAATCGGCGCACAGTGCAGCCCCGTGTTTTCGTGTAGGCGACGAGCCAGCGATGCGGCTTTTTCATCCAAGAATTCGCGCAAAGGTGGCAAAGGCATGCACGCATCGAAATCCCAATGCCGGCCTTTCATAGCCATATCCGCCTGATTCAGCGCCACAACCAAGCGATGCTCGCACGCCTCGAAGCTGGGTATTAGCACCTGATTCAGCAGGTCAAACGTCGTTCCCAGATCGCGCCGAGAGGCATCCACCAGTAGCAGTACCAAGTCAATCAAGGGACATCCGTCTTTATCGTGTTCGCCGAGCAGCTGGCGCAGAACGTGAACATTGTGTGCCTCGTTTGCCTCATCCCCTCCCAGTCCTGGGCATTCCCAGACCACCAGTCCGCCGAAGTCATAGCGTGTCATGCCAGATGAAGCCGAAAATGTCTTTAGGCAGATCTGTCCGTCGCGAGCCTTGAACAAGGCATCAATCGTGCTGGTTTTCCCCGACCCTGCTGCACCAGTGACCAGAACATTCAAGGGCTTCCGCAGCGGCGTGCGCAGCGTGTTGGGGGCAGTGAGTGCCATAACGGACACGGACATAGAGGTTTCTCCTTGGGGGATTGAAAAGGGCAAACAAGACATCGCGCCGTGGGAAACCTGCCAGAGCCGAGCAAGGCAACACCGAAGCCGTGAACGAATGATGCCGACGTAGCGGCAAGGGAGGAGAAAGGCAAGCTTGTCTATTCCCTGATCCAAGGAAAGACGGTTAAACAGCTTCCAGCGCGGCCTAGACTGCACACGCTTAGAACCCGTTCAAAGTCTCACGAACGAAGGGTCAGTCAAGGCGAAATTCGGAAAAAAGTACCGTTGGAACTGAATCCACACGCAGTTTTTTCCGAATTTCAATCCAAGATGCCCGTGTTTCGCGGCGCGTAAACAGCTTGCTTAAAGCAATACTGGCATTTGTTCCTGACAGGCCAGCACCGCCAATGCGCGGTCGTCGCCGGTGGTGCGACACCAGACTTCCTCATCGGCAAAGAAGCGATGCAAGACTAGGGGGGTGAGTTCGCCGCTGCGGGCTTGCGCCATAAAGCTCGCCATTTGCCCAGCGACCTGCCCGCTTCCTAGGTGTACCAGTCGTTCAGCGGCACCGTCACTCATGGCGGCGATGCCGCTCAGGCCTGCGCTGTCGAGCACGCCGTATTGCACTTGATCGGGATGGAGGGTTTCGTCCACAAAGTGAGTGTGGTTGGCGAATTCGCCTTTGCCTGCTTCGCCGATCATTTCCAACTGGCCGTGACGCTGTACGACCAGTGCACCGTCGCCGATGCGTAGCCAGAGCCAGCGGCTGCGCCCGCCGATGGCCAGAATCAAGGTGCTGCGGTAATGGCTAACGGGATGGTCTTCGCGCCGAGCGAGATCCTGCAGGATGCCCAGTGCGTGCTTGACCGGAAGCAGTGCCATTTTGTGCACTTGGGCGGGGTCGGGTGGGGAGACGGGGTCGAGCAGGTTGGCGTAGTCGTTGGCAAGGGTGGCGATCAGGCGCTTGATACCTTCGACCACGGCTTGTGCGCCGTAGTGGGAGCGTTTGGCGCTGCCGGCACCATCGGCGACAAGCAGTACGGGTTTGTTGCCGATACCGAAGTCGGCCGCATCTTGGCAAGGAATGGGCGGGGCATGCCGCAGGTGGGATGCGCCCACCAGCGTGGCGGCACTGCCGCGCCAGTCGGCCATGATGGCCGGTTCGGGCTGCGCGGGCACGATGGCGGCGTGCTGTTTCTGGCGGCGGGCGAGCACCATGCTGGTGGGTTCGCGACGGGTGGGTTTGCGACGGGTGCGGCGTAGACGTTGTGGCATGTGGTTCTCCTTGGTGTGAACGGGAATGAGGATGGGTGCCCAGAACGTGTTCAAAGTCTGCGAGACTCGGGTGATCCTGCGTTCAAATGCCCCAAAAAATGCGGATGGATTCAGTCCCAACGGGGTTTTTGGGTTGATTTCGCCTTGGCTGCCCCGTCGTTCACTAGACTTTGAACAGGTTCTCAGGCTACGCGGGTCTGGCTGATGCTGACTCGGGATACGCTACCCTGGGGCTTGGGGTGAGGCGGGCGCAGTTCATCGCATAGACCGCCTTTGCCATGCGTGATGGAGTAATCGTATTCCTTGAGCAGCTTCTGCCATTGCGCCACGCCGGTTCGGTTTTGCGGCTGCTGGCCGCCTTCGACAAAGGTCTGGATAAAGGCATCTTTGAGGTTGTAACTCAACCAGCTCCATTGCGAGTACCACGGACCTTGCGGCACGCTGCCGTCGCTGCCCGGACGAATGCCGTTCTTGCCATAGGGAAAATGCCCTTTTTTCATATTGCGTTCCGGCGCGTCGCCGCCCACTTGGTCAAAGGGATGTCGTCCATGCATGAAACACTTGAAAATCAGAACGGCGAGTGAATAACCATCGCTTTCGGCATTACGCACCGCCTTGGCAAATTCCACCCCTTGGTGTTCGGGCGCCGTGAATTCACCCACGCCAACCAGACAAGGGTGTAACCGGCCATTGGCACCGCGCACCTGCATGCTGTCGCAGTCAATAAACCAGACGTTATTTTCGCAAGCGGGTTCAATCAGGAAATTGTTGAGGTTGATGTCACCAATGAATACGCCGTGCCGGTGCAGCGTGCTGATGCAGTCGAGCAGGGGTCGCAGTCGGCGCACGATGCCACGACGCGTCAGGCTGGGCAGTTTTTCCCGCTGCTGAATCGGATGCGCCAGACTAGACATGGGAATGCCTTGCACAGCTTTCATTGCGTAGCCGATCCATTCGTCCTTTTCGTTGAATACCGCCAGACGCGGCCAAGCCAGCGGCAAATTCCGCAAGTCGGCATTGGCGTGGTAAAGCGCAATTTGGGCATCAATTTTTTCGCGCAACACCTTGCCTTGCGTGGCCAGTTTGTCGGCGTGATAGACCTTGACCGCTAGGTCAGGACGTTGCTGAAGCCGGTAAACCTCCCCCTCGCCGCCGCCGCCAAGGCGCTGGCCGAGCATTTGCGGCTGACGGTTCTGGTCATAAATACAGGTGATGTCCATGGTGCGGTCTCCTTGTGGCTGAAAGGGTAAAGCAGCGGGTGGGGGGTGGTGCTTTGGGGGCTCGCCACAAAGGGTCAGATTTCATCCCAGCCGGTGGCGGGCGGCAGGCTCACTTTCATCCCCGGCGTGCTGGCACTAACCCGACTCATGCTGGCCGACAACCATTCGAAGAAAGCATCGAACTGCAAGCCCTTGAGCTGCTTGGCACCGCGCTTGCCGCTGAACGCCGACAGGGTGGTCAGATCGGCACCATCCCCGACAGCAATGGGCATGACTACCAGTTTTCCTTGGTTTTCAGCGCTGCTGGTTTGTTGCGCTGCGCCCTGCCAGCTGTCGGTCGGCGAGCCATCACTCATGATCACAATCCACGGCTGGTAGTAGCTGGTTCCCGTTTGCTTGTATTCCTGTTTCCGCAGCTCCAGTCGTTGCAGGGCACGCGCAACCGCTTCACCCATCGGGGTGCTGCCTGAGGCTTGGAGCGGTGCGATCTGTTCGATCTGATGTACCGGCGTCATCGGGGAAACTTCCTGCACGTTGCCGCCGAAGGTAATAACGCTGACCTCTACGGCATAACGGGCGGTTTCATCACGCTGCACCGCTTTGATGAAGGTGTGCACGCCGTCATTCAGGGCATGGATGGGGTCGCCATCCATACTGCCGGAGGTGTCCAGCACTAGGATGCAGGGGCAGCGTGGGGTCGGGTTGTCGATCAGGTCCTGGTAGCGGGCGAGTTCGGTGTTGCTCATGGCTGTGCTCCTTGGCGGTGGTTGGGGTTTGTTTGCTGTGTTGATGCGCAATAATAAGGGGATGGCGAGAGAGCGTTATTTCAACAATCTTGTCGCCTTTTAGGTGTTGCTCATGGCTGTGCTCCTTGGCGGTGGTTGGGGTTTGTTTGCTGTGTTGATGCGCAATAATAAGGGGATGGCGAGAGAAGGTTATTTCAACAATCTTGTCGCCTTCGCCGCTTTTTTTCCGAATTTCGCCTTGGTAACCCCCTGCGCCATTGGGCGATCGAAAACAGTCTGTACGGGGTTATTGAGATGGTGTTCTGGGGCGATGCGTGCGGTGCGTGCACCGAGTATGCTGGAGCGACCTTCGGCACCATCAAGCGGATGGTGCTCTATCAGTCGACTACGCTGGATAGCGTCGGCACTGAAATTTCCCCGCCCTCAAGGACGGGGCTTTCCGCACACTTGGTAAAAACGGGCGGCCTTGGAAAGAAAATGCCGACGGAGCTTGGTGGAAACCAAGATGTGTTGCTTCAAGCAGGGTGGTGAGCGCGTGATGGCGCGAGATTTTGACCGACAGGTGGCAGCGTTGCAGGTGCGTGCCGCATTGCTAAATCGCTTCACCCAGCTCGGCACACCCGTGACGCTGTGCGTGGCATAAGTCTGCTTGGGATAAGGGGAAACTCAAGCTGTGATGGGTTTGTCCAATAAGGCTTGGTGAAACAGTAAGAGGAGGGTGCATAGGGGATATTCTCCCCATGCACCCTCCTCTTTTTTACGCTTACCCTGCCGAGGGCAGCGCGGCTTTACTTCAGCTGCTCGAACGTATCGCGGGCAAAGGTTTTTTCGCAATATTTGCATTTGAGCCGCACCTCGC